>ERZ779865.2113-NODE-2113-length-13086-cov-2.427366_pt1 | contig 13086 bp, 9 predicted proteins | sample MGYA00433088_ERZ779865 | MGnify/ENA primary metagenome ERZ779865 (study PRJEB29588, sample SAMEA2151703) | human gut metagenome | biome: human gut; feature: human-associated habitat; material: faeces | place: Denmark | collected 2008/2010 ... | reverse complement strand
ATGAATTCCCGGTTATAATCCGCCTTAACGAAAATTTTACCGGAGTCGTGCTTCAATTCTTTAATCATCTTTACTTTCCTCCTATTTCTTATGATTTTTTTACTCTTACAGTATGGCAACAAGCTACGCCACTTTCCGAAGGAAATTTTGCCCGCCAGCCGATTGCGCTCAATAAGGCCGGGTGGGCATATGGAAGATGAAGAGCGACAACTGATCGCAGTCCATCTAAGCCCCACGCAAAAGAAAATTGCTCATCCAAAGAAAAAAACCTCACAGAAAAATCCGTGAGGTTGTATTTTGCGTGGAAAATCAGTCCGTATCCACGCTCTGAAATTCCAATAACACATCCTTTTTTAGCTCGAAGCACCGTGCAATCTGTTCTGCTCTCTCTGCCGGCACCCCGCGCGCTGCATAAAACTCCGCCGTTTCCTGCTCATTCGGAAGTCGTGATACGTCCACAGCTTTTTTATCACGAACAAGGCGAAGATTCTCCACCTGGGAATGGCACAGCCCATGAACGCTGATGCTTATAAGGTGGCGTCTGGTCTTTGCAAATGGATCGTCATACAGCATTGAGGTTCCGGAATCGAAGATTGGTGCAAGCGCCAGAAACCGGAGCGTGTCCGAATCCCTTAAAATTCCAAAATTTTCCCAATGCCTGTCTGTATTCGTGATCAGAAAATCCGTGAGAATCATGTGATCCATAAAATGAAAAACGTAATAACGATCCAGCCCGTTGGCGATGCATGTGTCCACGTATTTCTGATACGCCTCCTGTGGCGTTTTCGTCTGCCCGCAGATCCCTCCGGTCACATAATAAGCGGAAATCAGCTCGTGGTTCTCATCGGTAAAATATCTGCTGCTGCACGACTGGCAGACCCCGCGCCCATCGAAATGCAATGTGTACTTCGTGTATTCCGCAAACCCAAGCTTCTCGTGGATCATGGAGGCGAACGCCTCATTGATGTTCTGGAGCCCGAAAGCGATTCCCGGCGCCCCGCTCTTGACAAGATGCCAGCTGCCCTGCCTGTATACATTATATTTTTCGAGGGCGCCGGTCAGGGCGGAATCATTTCGGATCGTTCTGTAAGTGGGGCCATGGGACGCACAAAGCGGAATCCTGGCGCCATCTGGGTGTTGATATAAACTAATTTCTTCCCAGGTTATTCCCTTTAAATTCTCCGGACAGATCCAGTAAGAGTCTGACGGACTGAGTGCCAGATTCTGCAGCAGATACTCCAGCGCAGTTTTGCAACCCGTTTCACGCAGGATTTTTGGTAAATCCGCTCGTCCCTCTGGGATTGCCCTGTTTTGTATCCATTCAGCAAGATTCTTCGGTCCATTGCCAAGGATCGGCATATATTCCGGGCTGACAATTTCCATGGAATACAAGTCTCCATCTTCATCCATGGTAAAAAAAGCCGCGTCCCAGTTACGGTGCCTAAGGATATATCTTATCATGCCACATTCCTTCTTTCTTGCTGTTTTGCCTACGCATCTCATACGCATATTCAGTATGTCGAATGTTTGTACGCAACGCTTTTTGCGGATAATACTTTTTGATCACACAACAGGCGGCATCTCAGCCGCCTGTCATTATTCATAATTCGGTGCGAGGATACTCGTGACTTTAGTCATGAGAGGAATCGCACCGGAATACAGAGAAGATTAACGAGCACATCCCTCTTTCTTCCGGTGGTCCTGATCCCCGCTTCTCCTTTTTTCTTATTCTGCAACTGCGTAATACCCTCCGGAATACCGTCTGACACGGACTTTCCGATTGGAAGGAATTTTTTCCTTAATATTCTAAAAACCATTCCATATTTGCCGATCTTTATATTGGAAATATTCCGCATCGTCACATTCTTCTGGGGTGAGATCTCTGATCCGTTTTCTGCTTTTACTTATGAAGACTTTGCTGTTTGGAACACCAATTCTGCTGTTCGGATTTCCATGTTCCAGTTTTTCATCAATCGCAATGATTGTTCCATAATCTTTTTGGCAGTTGGATTTACATTCTTGAAAAAAGAAATTGGAATGGAACGGACAAAACAGGCATGCACTTCCGCGCGTTTCCAGTCCCCACCGTTCCTTTACATAAGCATAGTTATCAGCCCGCGTAAGCCCCATCTCAACCATTGGAAATTTATTGACAAACAGCTTATGCTTACTATCAAAAATTCTTTGCTGCTCCTCGTATGTAAAGCCAATGTGCATTTCGTGAGCCTGAATATCTTCTGGCTTTGTCCGTTCACCTTTTCTATATCCAAGCAGATTCCACCTGACAAAATTCTGCATCTGCACGACCTTATAATCGATTGTGCAATGTCTGGTCATTTTCCCCTTTTTTCCGTTTTCGTCCAGGCTCCAGAATGGAATTGTACAGACTCTTGCAACGCCATAATTTTTCAGATAATCCTCTTTTAGATTTTTATTTTTGAGCACATAAAACGGGATATTCGCTATACTGCATTGTTTTGCAATAAAATCCACCTGCTTATATACCCATTCCCGCTCTCCGCCCAGGTCGCAAAACAGCACGGCATCGTATATTGGGATCAGTGGATATTTGGTTTTATTACTTAACGCGTTCTCACAACTCATAAGAGCTAAGGCAGTGCTTTGCTGCCCTGCTCCACAGCTTAATATTTTCACCGGCTCCACTCCTTGATTTTTGTCGGGTCAAACCTGTTCTGACGGAACTCCGTAGAACCGGTAAGCGACCAGTTCGCAGGCTGCGTCCTTTTTCTGACGCTTTACCATCTGTACTCCTCCTTTCCGGAAATCGTTACACCGTCAGTATGGAGTATGTTTTCAGAAGACATTTTTGCGGATAACACTTTTTGGTCAAAAAAAGACAGACAGAAATAAATCCGTCCGTCCTTCACCATATTTTCTAATCTGACCGATTCATCCCACCGCCTGCGGAGGCGGGGGAATTCTCGGAAGTTATGTTAAAACAACCAGCATTTCTGACCGAAAAAACCTTCGACGTCACTGCGTATACATATCATGTTCCGGATGCATATACAACAGGGGCATCGTCCTCAAACTTATTCTGGAAAAGAGTTTCATATTCCTGAAGACCATCTTTTGTAAGACGTACTTCAAAATCCTTAACCCCGAAACAGTCTTCAACAGTAAACATATATACTGCTACCGTATAGCCCTTTTTAGACATCCAGTACGCTGTTTTGCTGTTAAATGCGTTTTTAATCGGGGTAGCCACATATTCTCCGTCAACAACCTGTCTGAGGTCATACTTCACAGAACGTCGCGCTAATTCCGGCTCAAAACTGGATAATTCCAGTTCGCAAAATTCTTCGCATTCTTCCTGCGTAAGGATGACACCAAAATAGGCGATCCGATCTTCGGTTGTCTCCCAGATCCGGTATTTTGTTTTTAACGGCTCTACTAGCCAGCTGTGCTGCCGCCAGCAGCCGTCCTTGGATAATGCGTATCCGGTTGCGATACGCATGCAAAGCTGATGCTTCGCCCAGAACGCGCATGCATTATAATGGCACTGGCTTGGAAAGCCCTGGGTGTGGTGGATACCTTCACCATAAAAGTACTGTCCGCGTTCCATGATAGCATCATAATGCGCATCTGTCAGATCCATACAGGCAATATTTCCGCCAAATTCCAACAGCCGGTCGCGCAGCTTTACCATTTTGTCCATGGCAGCCTGCTCTTTTGGGTTAGATCCAACTGGGTGTTTCTGGTACCACCATTTCCCCATTTCTTCAAGGCGCTTGCCCCAGTCTTCATCCATTTTGTCCCACGCCAATGGCGCTTTCGGCATCTCTTCTGCTCGTTTAATTTCCTTTATCATTCGTCCATATCCTCCTTATTTTCGCTCGATGATGTACTCTCCTGCTGCCCTGCAGTAGCACGCGCTACAACGATGGACAATTTTTCGTCCTCTTGGCGGAAGGTACGAAATCAGCGTCAATATCCGGCGTGCCAATGCGCTCAGGTGTCAAAAAACGCTCAAAATCAGAGTTTGTCATCTCAAGCGTCACGTCCCCGGCAACATATTTCTTAAAATGCCGGATCAGTGTCAGTGTCGGCATTTCATTCATCGCAGCATCCACAGCCTGCTCCAATTCTTTTCTTGATTTTCCCTCTGTGGAAATACCAAGAAAATCAGAAATGGCATCATCCCCTGCAGTTATCACTGCGGTTTTGATGTGTCCGCACGCGATTTCCAGTTCTTCCGTGAATGTGTCCCGCTCTGCAATACTTCCACGTACACATACCACCACTTTGTCAGAGGTTGTGTCAACGATTGTGTAATGCATATCCGTGATACCAGGATCCCCGGTCAGACGTTCGGACATCAGATCAAGAACTTCATCATCGTCCAGCACACCCTCAAAAAGCGTTTTTCTATCCATCAGAATGTTGCCCTTTAAAATTCCAGTCTCATCGCACAGTGTCCACTGCGTTTCCAGCGGCATGGGATTCGCCCAATACGTTTTATTCTGCGAATCCTTAGGTGTCAGGTTATTGCTGATGTTCTCACCCATATTCTGAATTTTCTGCTGCATTTCCATTTTCTTATCCATATTTTTGCTTCCTCCTATTTCTTATGATTTGTGATTACATTTTCAGTATGGCAATCAGACGCGCTATTTTTATGCAAAAACTTTTTGCGGATAACACTTTTTGGTCGAGAATGATAAAAATTATTGTTTTGTCTGGTCAGATAAGAGCACAAAAGCAAAAAACTGTCACAATTCATCTCATGACTAAAGTCACGAGCATGCTTGTGCCATGCTGTAACAAAAAAGAGCCCCGTTGTCAGGGACTCTTCTATGTACTTATGCGCAAATATTGTGATATGCGGCCGGATCGTTTAATCTGGTTGCGGCAATCATCATCTCGGCAAACAGCATACAGGTTATATAAGCTTCCGATTTTTTCTTGTAATTGTCAAACATGCCTATGAACCCATATGCTCCAAAACGGGTGTTTTTTATGCTTTTGCTTCGGCAGATGAGTTGTACGGAATACTCCGTTTCCTCAAGCTCAAAATAGACATTATTGTTCATTGCGTTCAACTTTTTGATTGCAGCTGTAATGCGTTTTTTAGCGTCATTTTTTGTCATTTTCTTCTCCTTGATAGCTCTGATACTCTGGGTAATCAAAAGCGCAGCTTATTTTTGCAATTTTTTCAAATTCCTCTGGTGGGAAAAGAGTTTTTAACGGGAAAAGGAAACCATACTGCCTTGACCAGTTATTAATATCCTGTGTGAAATTTAACGTGTCCTCTAACGAGAGCTGCTGATTACTGTTAGATAACTGAATCTCCGGATTCCTGGTAATATTAATGATTTGGCCATCTCTGCTTAACCATGTTCCCCAATTTCCCACCTTGTCCATTCCAAGCAGATCCTCTTTCGTATGATAACCGGATCTGTCATGTCGGATTTGGTATTTAAGATGATATTTTAAGGCAATTTCCCGCAACTGGATCATTCGCAATCCACCTTTTCCGTAAATTAGCTTTGTTCCGCATTGTGGGCAATGCGGTGTTCTCATTTCCTCATAATCATCATTGCTGGCAATTTTATAACCACAAAATGGGCATTCGATCGCATCGCTTTCATCATCACCCTGAGAATGAACCCTCATTCCGTCGATAAAGCGTGATTTAATCGCGGTCAGGTTCTGGCCAAGCTCATCCAGTGTTGATGCGGCACGATGTAATAATTCCGGTGTGCCTTCTACTGCGCAGCCGGCAGGCTCTTTCTTGTACGCTTTCTCATAAAGACGTAGTTCCTGCGATAAGTCAGTTAATTTGCTCATAATATTTTTCTCCTTTCTCTATTTCTTATATCTACAGACATCAACAGTATGGCGATTTTATATCAAAATTTCGGCATAAAAAAGGCACACCATAAATGTGATGTGCCTTCAGATATATTTTAGTTTTTGGCTGTATTTAGATTTCGCTGTTGCATGTTCCTCAACATTTCTGCGACTTTATCGGCCTTTTCCTGGCTGATATCGTAGTGTTTTCGCAAGTTATCGCGCACGATAGGAAGCTGGCATTGCGGACCGGGGTAATGCCCATGGCATAATACCTGTTGCAGCGCCGCAATGAAGCCCTCATCCGCCTCATCATTCGCCAGCAAATCCGGAACCCATTTGAGCTCATCGTAGATGGATTTTGGGTAATGGCTCCATCCGTAAGCGGTAAGCAAAAACATATGTGCAGTCATGTCATAAGCATGTTGCTTTGTCGTCTGTCTTTTTCTCATGGCTTTAATCCGCATTACGAAGCCATCCAGGTTTTTTGCCGTTTTCGGTAAATCGTCGACCTCATAGCGCCGAATGGTTACATCATTTGCTTTTGTCTCAGTTCTCATAGTTCTTTTCCTCCGCGGTATAAAATTATTCGTACGTGCGGCATTGTACACGTTTTCTTTCTTATTCTTCCCTCTTTTCTCAATGCCTTTTCATTTTTTATTCCTTCTTCAGTATGCGGATCGAAATACCCTATTCCATCATATTTTTGTTGGCTGACATAAGAATTTTCGTGACGGAAGTCTTGGGCGAATCGTGCTATTTTGGATGATCATTCTATCGAAAAATAAACCACAAAAAATGAGCCTGCCCGATTTGCAAGGCAGACTCATTGTGTGGTGTTGTAAAGTATCCTCTTATTCCATCGCAAGTAGGGTAACAGGCGATGGTCTCAAACTGTGCTTTCCGCGATACCTACCGCAAACAGAATCCCGGCGATACACTGTAATAGTTCCAGACAGGGCCGGCTTTCCAGTTTCCGTCTGAATAGGTGTAATAGCATGAAATCTTATTCAGTCGGTAAATTGACCTTAGCCAGCACACGGCGGCGGTACCGTTTTCGTTATACACGACGCCCTTGGCGTAATTCTGTGCGTCAATTCCAAGCTTACTTTGCCGGCTGTAAACCGTACCTTCATTCGGCCGGATATCATTTCCTTCTGTGCCAAAACGCCATTCTCTTCCGGAAAACAGCCATAACTTATCGTATGTTGTTACGGAATTATTCTTTGTGCTGGACGATACCGTATCCGATTTTACAGCTTTCGGAACAATTGCCGCCTGCAAAGCATCCGGGAAACAGCTGATGAGCGCTTCTTTTTCCGTCAGCGCAGTACGGTTTGTTCCGTCCGGATAAAACATCTGGTTGGAGTTGCTGTCCGTATCATCCAATGGCGATGCATTGGTTTTCGTTTTCATGTTATCCGTGATCGTGCCGGTCATCATATTGCGCATCATGGAATCAGGCCTTCGTACCGTATTTATACTGGATATCCGAAGGATCAAAATAAGAAGATCCCGGATTGTTCCACCGCAGGTACCGGCTCGCCAAGGAATAGGACAGCGTGCCTGTCCCGTCACCATCAAGCGACTGTTTGACCTGGCCCGGAGTCCGTTTTAATTTACTGTTCAGTGTCAGCGGGACAGCTTTCGTACAACTCTCGCCGCTGCCATCTCCATCCAGACATTGTTCATAAACGTACGGGTCCTTCCTGGACCATTCCGCGATTGTTTTCCAGCTGTCCGCATGAATGCAGCGGTGCGCATTCCCACTTACGGTCATACCGGTTGGTGTATGGCTCTTATAGGAATCCCGGTAGGATTTTCCGGTAGCTGGTCCAAAGGTCAGTCCTGCCGTTCCGGTCGAACCATCTGCATCCTGATAAGAATCTTCCCTGATGCCATACAAAGAAACCGCATATTGCACATCGATCTGAGGCCCAGGCAAACAGAAGCCAGGAGCCAGAGCAAGTCCATCGTCAGGCGTTTTTTCAGTCCATCCACCGTTTTCCGCGATGCAGGCAATACGCCCGGACTGCTGCCGCGATAAGGAGCGCAGCCACCATGCTTTTTGCCCGGATTCCGCGAAAACAGCATTTGATCCCGTATCCGTACCGCCCGTTGTGGCGCTTCCATTGGATTGCCTGTCGTAAAACGTCCCCTCATTCGGACGAACGATGGAATTACCGCCCGTGCCGGTGCCATATACTTCCCTACCGGAGAGTAGCCAGAGTTTATCATACGTTGTGCTGTTTTTGCTGGTAGCACTGGAATAATCCGTGTCTGACCTTACTGCTTTCGGGACAATTGCTTCACGCAACATCGCCGGGAACGCGCTGATCAGCGCTGTATCCTCTGTGAGGGCGTCGCGAATACTTCCGTCTTCATAAAATATCGTATTATACTCGCCCTGCTTATCCCCGGTTGACGGTTTGTTCGTCACATTCTTCATGTTGGCGGTAACCGTACCGTTTAACGTATTGCGGATTGCAGAATCCGGCCATCCGCCAAGTTCCGTACCGGTCTGATATGCCTGATCCGTATCCGCAAAGTAAGCTGATTGCCGGCGGTTCCAGGACCGATACTGTGATGCGATCGCATCGTACAATGCTCCGGCTCCGTCGCCCTCCGCGCTCTGTGATACACTTTCTCCCATCAGCTTCCCACTGATCGTAAGCTCCACGGAATGGGTGCATCCATTCTTCATGCATTCTGAAAATACAGTCGGGTCTTCCTTGCTCTGCTCAATAATCTCTTCCCATGTCATATCATGGATACATGGATATCCGGATGTCGTGACATGCTTTTTATGGGTGTTGTTGTAGTTCTCACCTGTTGCTGGTCCGAATGTCAGGCCGGCGTTTCCGCCGCCCTGGACGGTATCTTTCTGAATACCGTAGATCGATACGGCGTATTTTACCCGGATTGCCGAGCGTTCCCAGGCCGCATAAACAGTTACGGATGTATTTTGCGCTTTTGAGAAATCAAACGCATGCTCCGCAGCTTCCGCACTGGCAGAGATTCCCGGAGCTGTTGTCCACCCAAGGAACCTGTACCCCTCTTTTTCCGGATCATGTTCCGGCCTGCTTACGACACTGCCCTGTTTGGTACGCAGAACATAAGTATCCTGCGCGCTCGTTTCTCCGTCCGGCACAATCGTTCCGCCGCCCAGATCGTAGGTGATTAAGATTCGCTCTGTTTCCTGGAACGGCATCACCTTGATCTGGAATGTATCCGTACGGGAAATCCCGTTTTCTTCATAGGTAACCGTTCCTGTATAGCTGTTAGAGAATCCATCCACATATTCCGGGCTCAGCTGATATTCCTGATCACGCAGGATGCGGTCCGTTCCGTCATCATAAAAGGCGGTCACTGTCAGGTTTTTCCGTGCGATCGGATAGCTTTCAGACGTAACATCATATCCTGGTGTTTCGTCTGAAACAGGATCCGGACCGTGATACACTGCCTGGATGCCGGTCAGTTTCGTATTGGATGTCACCATGTTCAGCGCATGACTCATGTGGCTAAACTTTTCATATTGCAGCATCTGATTTGCGAAAGTAAGTTCCGCTTCCGATTCTGAGGTAAGATCCGCAATCCCGTAATCTCCCATGACCGTTACATTTTTCTGGGCGGTTACCCAGATGAGATTATATCTGGATGTCTTTGATTCCTGGACTGTGTATGTATGCCCCGCATCAACCGTGAAAACAACGGAATCCATCAAACGATCAGGGGTAAACGTAATGGATTTACGCTGCACATTTCCATCATCCCGCGTAACCGTAAATACGACCGTCGCATTGCCGAATGGTCCGTATACCGCATTCAGCCGTTTATGGACCAGAATAATCGCCTTCCCGGCTTCATCCTCTGCGACCAGCTCCTGCACTGTGTCAGCATTGCCTTTCGTTACGGAAAATCGGATCAGTTCGTCGCTTACGGTATAGGAGGCCGGAGCCGTCAGTTCCTTTAAGTAGTACGCTCCCTGACGGATGCCGGAGACTACAATCGTTCCGTCTGCACCCGTCGTGATGGCAGACATTCCTTCCGGAAGCGTAAAATCAGTTCCCGGAACGCATTTTCTTCCATCTGTCGTAAACAGTTCGTATGTAGCACCCTGCAGGTGTTTGGACGGGTTATTTTTATCCCTTTTTGTCAGCCTTATGCTTCCCTTACTTCTTTGGTCGACCGTTTCCAGATAGACTGTATTCTGCACGCTGTCCCGACCGATGGAAAATGTCACATGCTCTGTGTTTAAATCATACCCTACAGGAGCCTTGGCTTCCACGAAATAATAATCACCCCACGGAAGCCCCGCAATATGAATCTCACCATAGTTATCCGCATTACGGTCCGACCCGGTTTCATAGATTCCATACTGCGTATCATCCGTTTCTCCGGCTTCGCGGTAATATAATGCATAAGACGCCCCGCTGACCTTTGCGCCGGTATCATCCGTTTTCGCAAGGACTACGGAGCCTGTTTTCCGCTCATTGCTCATCGCTACGGTCTGGATAGTCCCGGCTGTTGCTTCCTTCAGTGTGACCGGTTCCGTCTGGCGTTTCTCCTCCTCCGGCATTTCGTAACCACCGGCATTTTTTGTTTCAAGGAAGAAGTAAATACCAAACTTCAATGATTCCACGACGATCTCACCAGCTGCATTGGTGCGGAGTCCGGACTGTAAAAGGACATTTTTACCGTTTTCGATCCTGTATAAGTCAAACACGGCATTTTTAATACCGCGTCCGTCCTGATCGTCCGTTTTCTGAAGCTGTATGGAAGCGGTCTGTTCCTCGTCATACGCACTAATGTCCACATGATTAACCCCGCTCTTTTCGTTATAGCTGTCACGGTTTATCGTAACTTTTACCGGCTCCTCACTCCGCTGATATCCCTGCGGCGCGGTTTCTTCAACGAACGAATACGTGCCCCATGGAAGACCTGTAACCGTTATGGTTCCATTTGCTCCGGTTTTGCAAAGATTTGTCTTGCCGTCCGGCGCATAAACATATTCGCCATCCATGCCGGTATTTTGCAGCAGGACACTGGCGCCGTCCGCGTCATATAACGCATATTCCGCTCCCTGGATAGCCGCATGCGTTTCATCGTCCTGATCGAATTTAGTCAGTGTGATGCTGCCGGGTACCCGGTGATTTTCAATCTCCAGGATCCCGGTTGTGCCATCGATGGTAAACGGATGCCGTCCGGAGATCTTTTGATACCCCTTGGGCGCTTCCGTTTCTTCCCATGTATAAACACCGAATGGAACATGCTCGACCACCACGCGTCCAAGCGAGTTCGTTTCCTTTCCGCCATCCGCAAATAAAGCTTTTCCTTCAGGATCGTATACCTGGATCTTTGCTCCGGATAACGATGCATAGTGCCTGGTGCCATCTTTATCCGTCCGCAGGAGATGATCTGCGTCCACTTTCTGCAGCACGAATTTTCCGACACTGTTTAATAATTTCACATAGGTTGCCCCGGAAGACTGTTCTTCCCGTTCTTCCACTTCATGATCCGCATTGCACAGATCATAGGAAATATGGTACTGGTTCACGGCCTGCTTTTCAAGAGCGGAAACGCCGGACGGCGCCTGCATGTGGATCGTCATATGGACGGTCTGCCTCGGTTTTAATACACCGTCTTCCAGTTCCGATGTATCAAAGGATACAGCAACCGCTTTTACGTCCGCCGGATCCGCTGGCATTTCCGTACTCCACCCATCTGCCACCAGGGTAAGCGTCTGCTCCGGATTTTCCGAATAATAAATGGTCGGAATTAACCCGATCGCCTCAGCGCGTGTCGTATCCACGGACAGGAACGTTCCCTGCCAGGCGCTTGCAATTTTCTGTATGCTTTCCTTTGTTTCTCCGTTCTTTTCCTTGTGGATGGAAACCTCCGCACCCTGCTCGATACGGTCAAGCTCGGCAGCTCGGTTCTCGAGCGCGGCAAGGACTACAACTACAACGCAACCTCGGGTACGGTCACCTTCCTGCGCGAGACGCTCGCTAAAAAGAGCAAGGGCAGCTACACCATCACCTTCGTCCCCACGCGCGGCTCCTCGTCGAGCTGCTCGCTGACCGTCACGGATTCCGCGCCGGTCAATGAAGTCGCTCCCTCCTCGGTCGATTTCGACGCGAACACCTCGTCCGGCGGCTATCAGGACGTCTCCGTCACCCTCAACCCGGCGGACGGCGCGACCCTCAAGAACATCCGCGCAGGCGGCAAGACGCTCGAGGAGAACTGGCAGTACAAGGTAGACGGCTCGACCGTCACCCTCTGCGGCGACGGCGAACTCACCATCACGGCCAACGGCAAAAACGGTATCAAATCCGGCGCGACGACGGACGAGGACGGCGAAGCGTCGCTGACCATCCGCGATTTGACGCTGAATATCGATGCACCCGTCAACGACGCCATCAACGCCGAGCAGCTTTTGAACGTCGAGAGCGGCACGCTGACCATCGACGCCGCGGATGACGCCATTCACTGCGACTTGGTGCTGAACATCGGTGCGGACGGCACGGACGGCCCCACGATCGACATCACGAATTGCTGCGAGGGCCTTGAGGGCGCGGAGCTGAACGTTTGCTCCGGTGATATTACGATCAACGCCTCGGACGACTGCCTGAATGCGGCAAATTCCGACCTGACGGACTACGACTTCACGATGACGATCTCCGGCGGCACGATCGACGCCTATACCTCCGGCGGCGACGGCTTTGACTCCAACGGCGACCTGACCATCACGGGCGGCACAGTGATCGTGTGGACGGACAACACGGCGGACAACGAGCCGCTGGATGCCGATGGCACCGTCGCCGTCTCGGGTGGCACGGTGCTCGCCGCGGGCGGCAGCGGCCGCGCGGGCGATCCACTCTTCGGCCGTGGGGGCTTCGTCCTCATCTTCGGCAGGACGCCAGAGGATGAGAAGCTTGCCGATCATCTGGACGCGGGCGGCGCCGAGCTTTTCGGCGACTTCGGCGTAGATGGACTCAAGTTCCTCGCGGTCGTCGGACGGAACGCGGACCTTGATGAGCTCGTGGTCGTTGAGGGCGCGGTCGATTTCGTGAAGAAGGCCCAGAAGAAGGGCGAGCTGACCGAAGACGACCAGAAGAAGGCCGAAAAGGACATCCAGGACCTGACCGACAAGTATGTCAAGAAGGTCGACGAGATGTGCGGCAAGAAGGATAAGGAGCTTATGGAGATCTAATTGGAAGGACTGACCAAAGGCTCCCTTGTGTAAAGGGAGCTGTCAGCGAAGCTGACTGA
>ERZ779865.2109-NODE-2109-length-13095-cov-2.659586_pt1 | contig 13095 bp, 5 predicted proteins | sample MGYA00433088_ERZ779865 | MGnify/ENA primary metagenome ERZ779865 (study PRJEB29588, sample SAMEA2151703) | human gut metagenome | biome: human gut; feature: human-associated habitat; material: faeces | place: Denmark | collected 2008/2010 ... | reverse complement strand
TCCCATAAGGACTTGGGCGGCATTCAGACCTGAACTCACGAACGTGATGGCCGCACTCTTGTGCCGGATGGCGTGAAAACCGAAGGGCTTCACATGGGCTTTCCGGCAGAGACGCTCCATGAAGTGAATGCGCTGGGTGAACGGCGGCCCCAGAAACGTGTCGTTCTGAAGCTGCATGAACACATTGTCCACCTTGCAGGGGCGGGCATCCCGCCACCATTTGAGCGCCTTGACCAGTTCCGGGTGCATTCGGAGCCAGCGCACTCGTTCCATGCCATTGCCCGACTTGTTGTCGGTCAGCCTGATTTTTTCCTTCTGAAGGTCCACGTCGTTCCACGTCAGCCGGAAGATTTCGCTTCTGCGTCCTCCCGTGAAGTACAGGGTCAGCAGCATGACCAGGTCCTGCCCTTCTGCCTGCTGGAACACCTTGATGACATCACTTTCCGGTGGAACGTAGCGCTCGCCGTGCTTTACGGGAAATGGCTTCACCTTCAGAAATGGTGGTGCCACCTGTGGGAATCCCTCAAAGAAGTCGGAACCCCAGTTCCATGCAGCCAGCAGATTCTTGCGGTACTTGTTGGCGACGTTCGCCCCGCGCTCATCCTTGATTCTGGAAAGAAACTCATAGGCTCTTGCCGAAGTGATTTCCGCGATGTCATGGATGCCCTTTTTGCCGCAGTAGGCGAAAAAGTCCTTCGTTACCAGTTTCTTTTCTACATAGGTCTGTCGGCTCATGGTCCGCTGAACATGGGTAAGGTAACTATCTCCCCACGCCATAAGCAGTTCTAATGCCGTGGGGATCGTCATCCCTTCCCGTGCGAGCTTTTTTTGCTCTTCCTCCCATTCTTTTGCGGCCCGCCATTCCGGGCCATGCTTTTTCCCTGCCGGGAACATTTTGCAGGCTATCTGCCTGCCGTTCACGATGACTCTCGCCATCCAACAATTTCCTTTGTCCGGTCTCAACGTCGGCATTGCTGAAATACTCCAACACCGTGCCCCATCGAAACCTCCAGCGGTATCCAATGCGCCTGCCGCCTAATAAGTAGGCTATCTTTTTTACCGTTCTGGGGTCAAGGCGCAATCTATGGGCGACTTGTTGCAGTGTTAAAATCGTATTAAGATCACAATGCACGGGAATACCCTTACTGTTGTTGTTTAGTTTTTAGATATGAATCTGTTGTATTTCGAAACAAGCTCCAGTATTGATGTGCAGTTATTCTGAAGTAACATTTTTTCTTTATGTCTTCTAACTCCACTTTTGCTCATATTTAATAATTCAGCAATTTCCGTGCTAGTTTTTCCTTTTAGAATTAAGTGAAAAACTTCTATACCACGAGGTGTGAATTTAATTTCTTTGCATGTATTTTGACCATAATTAAATGTGCATAATATTTTAATAGTTTTATTCACGTTCATTTTCTTTCTTATATCTTCAAGATGACGGTAAATTGTTTTACGACTGACACCGAGTTTTTTGGAAATGACTTTTTATGGAAAGCCCGAGCTGAAGAAACGTGATGATTTCTTTTTGTCTTGGTGTAAAATAGTTTTTCATTACTACTTCTCCTGCAAGGTCGGAAAGTTATGGTTACCTCCCTCTTAGCATGGAGAAATCATGTCGTGCAGTGGCCAAATTACCCAAAAGGACATCTTTTGATAAAAAGTACTAGGCTTCATATATTCTTTAATAATATGTAATTATTGATAATTTTTTAAAATCACTTTCTTTAAACGAGGAGGAACCGTTTGTTTTGGCTCGGCTGCAATGGTCAGCACAAAACGTTTGATTTTGACAATGCGCCAATGTAATTTCGGGGGGTAGAAGAAAAGGAATTTGCGGCCATGTGTCCGTGGTTAGGCGTTTCCAGAGACTTTAGTTTTTACTGAAAACATAATGAACGAACACGTAGATTATGGAAGAAAGATGACTGACGGTCGATGACATTTATAAATATTTCTATGTAAATGACGAGATAGTCTATATTGAATCAAACAACAAGTTATACCAATTGCATTGAGCGTTGATGGATTTTTATACAAGACGAATTGGCTGATTGGAGTTTGTCCGGTGGTGCAGCTTATAGATCTGACAAACCGGAAATAGAGCAGCAAGGGGCAAGTATGGCCGAATTGATTCACGATAAGATAAAACGATCCATTCAGGCAGCTGAAGGACTGTATTATCGCCTGATATTACTGGTAGGGAAGACTGGATCTGGCAAAACAGGCGTTCTGCGGAAAGTTGCTGAAGAGTTCGGTTCATCTGTTGTTAACGTCAACTTGGCGCTTTCAGGAGAACTGTTAGAACTGACGGTAAAGCAGCGGTCTCTTCGGATTCCGGGCATCCTCGATCAGCTCGTGGAACAGATGCAATCACCTGTGCTGCTGGATAATCTCGAAATCCTTTTTGACAAGAACCTCCGGCAGGATCCTTTGCGGCTGTTGCAGTCCATCTCAAGAAAAAGAACTGTAGTGGCTTCATGGAATGGAGTCATAACATCTGGGAGGCTGTTGTACGCCGAAAACGGTCATCCTGAGTACCGCAACTATGACTCGGTCGATGCGCTTATTGTGAGCATGGATGGTACGTCTACATTGGATTCGGTAAAAGAATAATAGAGAGGCAGAATAAACATGAAATACGGAGACCTTATCCAATTCGACCCGATTGAGTCGGTTGTTCAGTTGCGTGACGCGGACAAATCGAGTGCCGCACATACACTCGTGAGCACCTATGTTATTTCTGAGGAAATGGCTGAACGGCTCATCCATCTTGTCATTCCTCAGTTGCAGTTCGATATGCCGGTCGATAACAAGGGCTTGCTGGTTGTTGGTAACTACGGCACAGGTAAGTCGCATTTGATGTCGGTGGTCTCCAGTCTTGCCGCAGACGCCTCTTTGCTGGAAGAACTGAACCACACGGGTGTCCGCGATGCGGCATCTCAAATTGCCGGTAGATTCAAGGTAATTCGTACTGAAATTGGTGCCACTACCATGTCTTTGCGTGACATTCTGGTGGCCGAGCTGGAAGAAGGTCTTGATAAGCTTGGGGTGGACTATGAGTTCCCCGAAGCCGGAACCATCACAAGCCATAAACGGGCCTTTGAAGATATGATGGCCAAGTTCGGCGAAGTGTTTCCCGAACATGGTCTGTTATTGGTGGTCGATGAGTTGCTCGACTACCTGCGCACGCGCAAGGATCAGGAACTGATACTCGACCTCAACTTTCTGCGCGAGATAGGCGAAGTATGCAAGGACCTACGCTTCCGATTCATGGCTGGCGTTCAGGAAGCCATCTTCGATAGCCCGCGTTTTGCTTTTGTCGCTGACAGCATTCGTCGGGTGAAGGATCGTTTCGAGCAAGTTCTTATTGCCCGTAGTGACGTGAAATTTGTCGTAGCCGAGCGTCTGCTTAAAAAGACTACCGAACAACAAGCCCAAATCCGCGACTATTTGATGCCTTTTGCCAAATACTATGGCGGACTCAATGAGCGTATGGATGAGTTTGTTCGGCTCTTTCCAGTGCATCCCGATTACATAGACACTTTTGAACGGGTTACCGTGGTGGAAAAGCGCGAGGTGCTCAAGACTTTGTCTATGAGCATGAAAGCTATTCTCGGTAAGGATGTGCCGCAGGACGAACCTGGCCTGATCGCTTTCGACAGCTACTGGAATACTCTTAAGCAGAATCCTTCTTTTCGTGCGATTCCTGAGATCCGGGCAGTCATTGATTGCAGCCAGGTGCTGGAATCCCGGATCGAAAACGCCATTACTCGTAAACAGTACAAGCCGATGGCGTTGAGACTGATCCATGCTCTGTCCGTTCACCGGCTCACTACTGGTGACATCTATGCCCCCATGGGAGCGACTGCCGAAGAGCTGCGTGATCGCCTTTTCCTGTTCGATCCGTTGATCGCAGAGCTGGGTGGTGATGAACCTGATAAGGACCTGCAGACCCATGTGGAAACGGTCCTGCGTGAGATACTCAAAACGGTCAGCGGACAGTTCATCTCCTTTAACGCCGATAATCGCCAGTTTTATCTCGATCTCAAAAAGACCGACGATTTCGATGCGTTGATCGAGAAAAGGGCTGAGAGCCTGGACCAGGCCCAGCTCGACCGTTTTTATTACGAGGCTCTCAAGCGGGTCATGGAATGCCAGGATGTGACGTATGTCACCGGTTACAAAATCTGGCAGCATGAACTGGTCTGGCAGGAGCACAATACGACTCGTACCGGATACCTCTTTTTTGGTGCTCCCAACGAGCGTTCCACCGCTGTGCCACAGCGGGATTTTTACCTTTATTTCCTCCAGCCCAATGACCCGCCACGCTTTAAGGATGATAAGGCCAGTGACGAACTCTTTTTCCGCCTGAAAACTACAGATGAGGAATTCCAGATTACGCTGAAGAACTACGCGGCAGCGCTGGACCTTGCAGCTACTTCATCGGGCCACGCCAAGGCCACCTATGAATCAAAGGCCAACGGTTTTCTGAGGAAGCTGGTTCATTGGCTACAGCAGCACATGAGTGATGCCTTTGACGTCACATATCAGGGGCGTACCAAGTCGATGACCGAATGGGCCAAGGGGAAATCTATCCGAGAGCTGTCTGGTCTGTCGCCCCATGAGACCATCAACTTCCGTGACCTGGTCAACACCATCGCCGGAGTCTGTTTAGCTCCTAATTTCGAGAATCAGGCTCCAGAATATCCTTTCTTTTCAATCCTGATTACCGATAAAAATCGTGCTCAGGCCGCGCAGGAGGCTCTGCGGACCATCGCCGGGCAGCATCGTACCAAGCAGGCAACTGCCGTGCTGGATGCCCTTGATCTGCTTGATGGCGAAAAAATTGATCCCTACAAGTCGAAGTATGCCCAGTTCATCCTTAATGTCGTCAAGGCCAAGGGGTACGGTCAGGTTGTCAACCGTAGTGAGATTATTCAGGACGACCACGGGCTGGAATACATGAACCCAGGAGGTTTTCGTCTGGAACCCGAATGGGTGAGCGTGCTGGTAGCAGCTCTGGTCTATTCTGGGGATGTCGTGTTTGCCATCCCAGGTAAAAAATTCGATGCCACTGGCTTACAGCAATTGGCTGCAACCAGTATGGATGAGTTGACGCGATTTAAACACTTGGAGCAACCCAAAGAATGGAATTTGCCTGCAATTAAAGCTCTGTTTGAACTGCTCGGTATGACACCGGGCATGGCCCAGCTTGTTACGCAGGGCAAGGACGAGCCTGTGCAGAACATGCAGCAGGCGGTAAGCAAGATTGTCAATCGTATCGTCATGACTCAGCAGGCCCTGCGCGAGGGGCTTTCCTTCTGGGGGGTGGATCTGCTCGCGACTACAGATCTGGCCAGCCAGGTCAGCGGACTGGACGGTGCCAAGGTGTTTTTTGAATCGCTGCAGGGGTACTCTACTACGGGTAAGTTGAAAAATTTCCGCTACAGCGTTTCCGAAGTGCTGGCTCATGAAAAGGCTGTGAAATCACTTGATGAGTTGGATACCTTGCATGAGTTTATCATGAATTTCAGCCCGACAGTGTCATGGCTCTCCACAGCAGAGGCCGTGTTGCCTCCCGAACATGAATGGGTGGACCGCATGAAAACTATCCGGCAGGATGTGCTGGATATTCTCAAGCAGATCAATGTGACCAAGCTGCGTAGTCAGTCCAAAAGCATCGGGGACAAACTGCAAGGACTGAAAAAGGATTACATCACTATCTACATTAGCCTTCACACCAAAGCCCGACTTGGTGTGAACGACGATAAGCGTAAGGTTGGATTGCTTAATGATCAACGGCTGCAGACCCTGCTCAAGCTGGCCGGTATCGACCTGATGCCCAGACAGCAGCTCACTGATTATCAGAATCGTCTGGCGGGATTGAAAAGTTGCTTTGCCCTGACCAATCAGGACATCGAAAAATCGCCCATCTGCCCTCATTGCGGATTCCGGCCTTCGATGGAACATTGCATATCGGCTGGCTCACAGGGGATAGATCAGATGGATGCACAACTCGACGCCATGATGAAGGCCTGGACATCTACCATCCTCAGCAATCTGGAAGACCCGATCACCCAAGCCAATATGGATCTCTTGAAGATCGATGACCGCGATAGGCTGGAAAACTTTATGAAGTCCAGGGAACTGCCCATGCCGCTGGACAGTAATTTTGTTTATGCTTTGAAGGAAGTGCTTTCTGGACTGGTCAAAGTCACTGTCAAGGCACGGGAGTTGCAACAAGCTCTGCAGGCTGCCGACGGTCCGGCCACTCCGGCGGAGATGAAGAAACGTTTTGAAGCATACCTTGATCAGCTCACCAAAGGCAAGGACCAGGCCAAGGTGCGGATAGTCATGGAATAAGAGTGACTAGGCTGAGACATCAGACGAAAGACAAGGATTATGAAGATGAAAGAACTCAGTTTGTTTAACACGCTGTCTGAAGTACCGCAGAAGCTCTCCGGCCTGGTGACCTGTCTCGGTATGACCTTTGAAAATGATGAGGCACGTCGCGCCTATTTCACAGAGAAACTGCGCAAGAAGCTGCAGGATCCGGAATTCCGCAAGATTGAAGGCTTTCCTATAGGCAGCGATGAAGACATCCTGACTTTAAGTGATCCGCCGTACTATACCGCCTGTCCAAATCCGTGGATTGCCGACTTCATTGCTGAGTGGGAAGCCCAGAAGTTGAAGCATCCTGAAGGGGATCACTATCACCGTGAACCCTTTGCGGCTGATGTCAGCGAGGGGAAGAACGATCCCATCTACAACGCACATTCCTACCATACTAAGGTGCCGCACAAGGCCATCATGCGCTATATTCTCCATTACACAGAGCCGGGGGATATCGTGTTCGATGGCTTCTGTGGTACCGGCATGACGGGCGTAGCCGCGCAGATGTGCGGGAATCGTGAAGTTGTGATGTCTCTTGGATACCAGGTAAAGCCGGACGGGACCATTTTGCAAGAAGAGACGGATGAAGAGGGAAAAAAGGTTTGGCGGGCGTTTTCAAAACTGGGGATTCGCAAGGTGACACTCAATGACCTGTCTCCACTAGCATCTTTTGTCGCCTCTAATTATAACACAGCCATCGATAGTACAAAGTTTAAGTCGGAGGCCCAAAAAGTATTAAAAGAAGTTGAAAATGAATGTGCTTGGATGTATCAAACATCCCACACGAATGGATTGATGGGCGATATTATATGTATTGTATGGTCTGATGTGTTTGTATGTCCTGAATGTTTACATGAAATAAATTATTGGGATGCAGCTGTAGATAAGGATAATGGTGTTATTAATGATGAATTTTATTGTAAATCATGTAATGTATTAATTAGTAAAAAATCTATAGAAAGAGCGTGGGAAACAGTATATGATGATATACTGCAATATCCTGTAAAACAAGGTAAACAAGTACCAGTATTAATTGTATATAAATATGATGGAAAACGTTTTAAAAAGAAACCAGATGATAATGATTTTAAATTATTAGATACTATACAAAAGAAAAGTATTCCTTATTGGTTTCCAAAGAAAAGGATGCCTATTGGAAAAGAGACTCGTAGAAATGATCCAGCTGGAATTACTCATGTGCACCATTTTTATACAAAGAGAAATCTATATTCACTAAGTGCATTTGTCAGTGCTATAAAGAAATCTTACTTATTCAATTCTCTTCAGTACCAACTCGACAGTCTTGTTATCCGCCAATCTAAACTTACGAGATTTCTTCCGTCATACTATTTCCATGGAGGTGGGGGATGGGTTGGAGGGCCCATCTCTGGAACACTATACATTCCTTCGTTATCTGTAGAGGTTCAGCCTTTTGAAACTTGGTCTAATCGTATAAACAAGACTCTTGCTAGGGTAACAAATAGTCAGGTGAGCTTTGCCTGCTCAACAGGAAGCGCTTCGGATACTGGAATCCCCAGCTCATCTATTGACTATATATTTCTCGATCCACCATTTGGATCAAACATCAACTACTCTGAGCTTAGTTTTTTGTGGGAATCGTGGTTAAGAGTGTGTACAGACAATGAAAAAGAAGCAATTGAAAATAGTATTCAAAAAAAAGGTATCAATGAATATCATCAATTGATGACGGAATGTTTTAATGAGGCCTATAGAATTCTCAAGCCAGGTCATTGGATGACTGTGGAGTTCTCCAATACAAAAGCAGCAGTATGGAATAGTATTCAAACATCGTTAACAGATGCCGGTTTTATAGTGGCAAATATATCTGCATTGGATAAAAAGCAAGGGAGTTTTAAAGCTGTAACTACCCCAACAGCCGTCAAACAAGACCTTGTTATCTCAGCCTACAAGCCTAACGGAGGTTTTGAAGATCGCTTTCAGAAAGAGGCGCAGACTGAAGAAGGCGTTTGGGATTTTGTTCGTACCCATTTGAGATATCTGCCGATTACAAAGCAAGAAGGATCCCTATTGCACTTTGTTCCGGAACGTGACCCCCGTATCCTGTTCGATCAAATGGTCGCTTACTACGTCCGCAAGGGCTACCCAGTGCCGCTCTCTAGTCATGAGTTCCAAGCTGGGCTAGCACAGCGTTTCATTGAGCGCGACGGTATGTTTTTCTTGCCGGAACAGGTGGCGGAATACGACCGCAAGAAAATGATATCGGGTGAAGTGCAACAGATGTCCATGTTTGTCTCTGATGAGGCTTCCGCCATTCAGTGGCTCCGCCAGCTCATCAAGGAAAAGCCTCAGACTTTTTCTGACATCAACCCGCAATTCATGCAGCAACTGGGAGGTTGGAGTAAAAACGAGTCTCAACTCGATCTGCGCGAACTGTTGAACCAGAACTTCCTCTGTTACGATGGCAAAGGCCCAGTGCCCGAGCAGATACACGCCTACCTTTCCACCAACTGGAAAGAGCTGCGTAATCTGTCCAAGGATGATCCGACCTTGGTCGCCAAGGCTCGTGACCGCTGGTATGTGCCTGATCCCCGCAAGGCGGGAGACTTGGAGAAGCTGCGCGAAAAGGCGTTGCTCAAAGAGTTCGAGGAATACAAAGAGGCAAAAAAGAAACTCAAGGTATTTCGTCTGGAGGCAGTCCGTGCTGGCTTCAAGAAAGCCTGGCAGGAACGCGATTATGCCGTTATCATTGCCGTGGCTGAAAAACTTCCTACCAATGTCATGGAAGAAGATCCCAAGCTGCTCATGTGGTATGACCAGGCAGTAACCAGGATGGGAGGGGAATAATGGCAAGAGCGGATTTACTAATTCGTCTTGTCCAATCCGGCATACGGGGCGACAAGGTTAGCTTTAGAAAGGTCGTCGAGGCAATCATCGCCGAAGAGCGAACCAAGCAGCACAAGGTGCTGGCAAATCAGCTCGAAGAATTACTTACTGTCGTGCCGGTTGAGCGCAGCGTTACCAATGCTGGTGGCCCGATGCTGGATCAACGCATGGGCAGCCTGTTTCATGAGGTTATGCCCCAGAGAAAGCTGTCTGATCTTATCCTTCCAGATGAGGTGAAGCAGATTTGTCAAGCCCTGATTCAGGAACAGCACCGGACAGATCTTCTCAGATCTTATAACTTAGAGCCTCGTAACCGCATACTTTTGATTGGACCTCCGGGCAATGGCAAAACATCTTTGGCAGAAGCCATTGCAGAAGCACTGATGGTCCCCCTACTTGTGGTTCGTTACGAGAGCGTTGTTGGTACATACCTAGGGGAGACCGCTGTCCGACTGAAGAAAATATTCGAGTACGCTTCTACCCGAAAATGCGTCCTCTTTTTTGACGAGTTTGAAACTCTTGGCAAGGAACGTGGCGATCTACATGAAACCGGTGAGATTAAGCGCGTGGTGAGTTCGCTGCTCATGCAGATCGATACCCTGCCAAGTCATGTCGTAGTCATTGGAGCAACCAATCATCCCGAATTACTGGATCGGGCTGTATGGAGACGCTTTCAGGTTCGCATGACGCTCCCTTGCCCAACCCGGGCACGTTTGACTGAGTGGTTCGAAAAATTTGAGCGTCGGATCAAAATTTCTTTGGGATACGCGCCTAGTACTTTGGCAAAACGTCTTTTGGGTGCAAATTTCGCGGAAATCGAAGAGTTCGGCGCGACGGTGTTTCGTCAGTATGTACTCGACCAACCGAATGCGGACATGAAGGATATCGTGTCTAAAACTCTCCATAGTTGGTCCGCTCGATCTGTTACCGTGACTCACCATGACAAACCGGAGGTGAAAGATGCCTGAACGCCCGTTGCTCCTTTTCCCGACGCCACAACTGGCTGGTAGGACAAGAAGAGTAATGCCTCAGTTCGGACGTGTTCACAAGCCCGATATAACAAGGCAAGGTCAACGTCTTTCGCCGATGTTCAATCAGCTCCAGGCTGCTTTTAAAGCCCGCAAAGTTGAGATTCAGCAAAACGCTGCCGGTACAGACCCCGAGCAGGTTTTGGTCATAGAGACTATTGGCAGCGTTGAAGACTTTGCCAAAGCTGTAAAGCGCATCCAAGGGTTCGAGTGGATGGGAGAGCTCGAAATCGATAACATTGCGCCCGACCAGGATTTTTATGATGAGGAGCATCCTGGAAAGAAACTGGATGGCCGTCTGTACCTGGTAATGACAAATCAGCAAGCTCTCGATGAAATGCTTTCCCTGTGGCAACGCTACCTGGCTAATCCAAATATGCAGTTTGAGCGTGGGCTTACAAAGTTCCGTGATGTGTTCTTGAAGTTGAAAAATATCCGTCGATGGGATGTTCAGGACAGACTGCTTGAAACAGGTGTACTTGCTAACTGGAAGGAGGACCTTGAATACGATGGTGATAGGGTCATCCAGTTTGAGGCTGAGCTGTGGTTTCGAAGAAGTGATGATCTTCGATTAATTAGTGCAAATCAAGTCACCAATCTTGTTCAACAGGAGGGCGGTCGAATACTGAGCCAGTCAGTGATTGAGGGCATTGCCTACCATGGGATGCTGGCCGAACTTCCAGCCAAGGCTATTCAAGCTATTGTGGAGAATCCGACTACTGAACTGGTTAAATGTGAGAATATTATGTTCTTTAGGCCAGTTGGGCAAATGGTGGTCGGAGACAAATCTCCAGAGGGCGATGTGGAAATCGCCCAGATTGAAGAGATGCCAATGCCTACTGGTGATCCTATTGTGGCTCTTTTTGATGGACTTCCTTTGACCAATCACAGCTTGCTGGCTGGCCGTTTGCATATTGATGATCCAGATGATTGGGCAGCAGATTACGCGGCATCAGAGCGAGTCCACGGCAGCGCAATGGCATCGCTTATCGTTCATGGCGATTTGAATCAGCCGCAGCCTCCTCTAGCCAGGCCAGTTTATGTTCGGCCTATTATGAAGCCAATGAACGGTTTTACCACTCCTCGTCGAGAGGGAGTTCCAGAAAATTGTCTTGCGGTCGATCTTATCCACAGAGCGGTTAAACGGTTATTTGAGGGTGATCAGGAAGAAGGACCGGTAGCCCCTCAAATTAAAGTAATCAACCTGTCAATTGGTGACCCAACCCGCCAATTTGCACAGGCTATGAGCCCTCTTGCCCGTTTGCTGGACTGGTTGAGTGTGAAGTATGGTGTGCTGTTTATCGTCAGCGCTGGGAATCATCCAGAATCAATCTCCTTGGGCGTATCGCGAACAGAGTTTACTGCTCTTCCAGCAGATGAATTTGAAGCAGTAACGATCAAAGCCTTGTACAGAGATGCCCGAAACAGAAGACTTCTTTCACCAGCCGAAACAATTAATGGCATCAGTGTTGGAGCAGTACACTCAGACGAGGCACAAGTTGCTTATCAGGGAAATAGAATAGAGCCGTTTGTACATTTATTACCTAGTCCTGTGTCAGCATTTGGTAGCGGTTATCGACGTGCAATAAAACCGGATATTATTTTTTACGGTGGGAGACAGTGGTACCGAGAACATCTACCGTCAACTGATCCCGTAACCATTGAGACAGTAAATTATTGTATTGCCCCTGGAAACAAAGTGGCATCCCCTGGAAAATTTCCTGGGGAATTAAGAAACACCTCTTACAGTCGTGGAACGAGTAACGCTACAGCCTTGATCAGCAGAGCTGCGGGCATTTGTTACGACTCTTTGCAGCAAATTTTCAATGAGCAAGCAGCTGAAGTTGATCCCTCGAATTATGAAGTACCCTTGTTGAAAGCTATGCTGATCCATGGTTCCTCGTGGGGCGACATAGGATCGCAACTTTCTGATGTGCTTCGTACCCCTGGGAATGGCCACCAGCTTAAGGGGCTGATTAGCCGGTGGATTGGGTATGGCGTACCAAGGGTGGACCGTGTTTTGGATTGTACAGAACAGCGGGCAACGTTGTTGGGATTCGGGCAGCTTTCCGATGGAGAAGCTCATGTTTTCAGGTTACCATTGCCGCCTTCTTTGAGCGCTCGACCTGAATGGAGACGCCTAACCGTTACCTTGGCATGGTTGTCCCCGATCTCGCCAAATAATCAAAAATATCGTAATGCAAGCCTCTGGTTTGAAATAAACAATGATAGATTGACGTTAAGTCGGAGTGATGCCGATAGGAACGCAGTACGACGTGGAACTGTTCAACATGAAGTTTTCGAAGGCCAGAGCGCGGACCCATTTATTGATGGAGAAAGACTCGAAATCAAAGTAAACTGCCGTAACGATGCCGGTATAATACCGAATCCTGTCGCGTATGGATTGGTAGTCTCGCTTGAGGTAGCTGAGGGGGTCGACATCGCTGTTTATAACGAAATCCGAGCTCAAATTGCACCTGCAATTCAGATTCAGCAGGCAACTGATTAATGCAGAGGATAATTGAGGATGGCATCGCTTTGGCAATACAGCACAGTTCATAACAGCGCCTGCAAGGTCATTGAAGAGAAGTCCTTGTGGGGTCAGACTGTGTGCCGCATATGGTTGCCGAATCAGAACGCAGTAGTGCTCGTGCCCCGTTCAGCGTTACGGTCGCTGAGTGCCGACTTGCGGCCGGAGATTGAGATCGGACGCATTGCCTATGTGGCAGCCGCAGCCAAGGTGGCCGAATTGCTGGAAGGAGCCAGCAGCACAGCCGACGGTCATGTGCTGCTGGCTCCCATGGAG
>ERZ779865.2106-NODE-2106-length-13100-cov-11.721809_pt1 | contig 13100 bp, 10 predicted proteins | sample MGYA00433088_ERZ779865 | MGnify/ENA primary metagenome ERZ779865 (study PRJEB29588, sample SAMEA2151703) | human gut metagenome | biome: human gut; feature: human-associated habitat; material: faeces | place: Denmark | collected 2008/2010 ... | reverse complement strand
ATCCGAAATGAATATTGAAACCATGAGCGAACATCAGCATATTGCCCTCTTCCAGATTGGGCTCGATGTCATTCTTGTACAGATCTGCCTGCTTCTCATCGTTGATCAGGATCATGATGATGTCAGCACGCTTTGCAGCTTCTGCAGCGGTAAATACTTCAAATCCCTGTGCCTCAGCCTTTGCCCAGGACTTGGAGCCCTCGTACAGACCGATGATAACATGACATCCGGAATCCTTCAGGTTCAGTGCGTGTGCATGACCCTGGCTGCCGTAGCCGATAATAGCGATAGTCTTACCCTCTAATAAAGAGAGATTACAATCTTCCTGATAAAAAATCTTAGCCATTTTCTTCTCCTCCGTTATGAGACATAAAATTTATAACTGATAGGGATCTTCCCTAGAGCTAACATAAAGTGTGAGGTCTTACGCCTGTCAGTCCTCAATCTTCAATATAGGTAACGTTCTCGATACCTCTTCCCAGACCTGTGATACCGGTTCTGGCAAGCTCCAGCACTTCGTACTCTTCCGTAAAACGCTGGATCAGCGCATTGACCTTGCTGTGATTACCGGTAAATTCAACGATCAGATTCTCCGCACCTACATCAATGATCTTCGCACGGAAATTGTTGGCAAGGAATTCTACCCCCTGGCGAATCTCCAGACGCTTTTCGGGATCTACTTTCACCTTGACCAGTACCAGTTCGCGGTACACGCTGTCATCCGGGTCCAGTTCCTTAATATCCCGGACATCCACAAGCTTTCCCACCTGCTTCTCGATCTGTTCCAGAATATCGTCATCTCCCGATGTCACAATGGTGATTCTGGTAAAACGGGGATCGGCGGTCACACCTGCCGTAATACTTTCGATGTTGTAACCGCGACGGGAAAACAATCCGGCAATACGGCTCAACACACCTGAAGTGTTGTCAACTAACAGCTGAAATACTTTTTTCTGCATGAATATCTACCATACCTTTCGTATTTCTACAGCCGTCCTCCCTGACGGAGCAGCAACTGTATTCTTAATATAGCAAGATGACTGCAGAATGTCAATTAGTGAATTTAACATTATGATTGATGTATTTTAATCATCATTTTCTGTGCATTTTGATAATGCCAAGGTTCCTGTTCGAGCTACTTCCACAATACTGATGGTCTGAAGCATCTTGATCAGAGTGTCGATTTTCTCCGGAGCATCGCAAATCTGCAGCATCATAAAGTGTTTTGACATATCTACGATCTCTGTTTTCATAATGTCACAGATTTCTATAATATCCCTACGATTATTCTTGTTATATTTAACTTTTAATAACATTAATTCCCGGGTATAGCACTGTTCCTGGGACAAAGTCTTCACTTTGATGACATCCAGTTTCTTATTCAGCTGCTTTTCAATCTGCTCTAGGGTACGCTCATCACCGGAGCTTACAATGGTCATACAGGAAACTGCATGGTCATCGGTCTCTCCCACGGCAAGGCTGTCAATATTAAAACATCTTCTGGAAAACAGACCGGCTACCTTGCACAGAACACCGGAACGGTTCTCTACCAATACGGAATATATTCTCTTCATTTTAAGTACAGCTCCCTTCCGTTATTTTACCAGATCCATCGGATCGATCAGACATTCTAACAGCATGGTATTGTCTTCCGCCAGAAAAGCGTCCAGAATCTCATCCACGTGTTCCATGTTGTTCAATCGCAGATACGGAATATCATAGGCCGCAGATAATTTCTCCAGATCCGGGCTTCCGGACAGATCCACGACAGAATAATGATCTTTGTAGGTATAGTGCTGGTATTCCCTTACCATACCCAGATAATTGTTCTTTAGCACGATGATCTTTACCGGGATATTGTGCTGTCTGATCGTAGCCAGCTCCATCATGGACATCTGAAAGGAACCGTCACCGCATACCGCAATAACCTGCTTATCCATGGCCGCTGTCTTGGCTCCCATGGCTGCCGGAATAGAATAACCCATGGTTCCCATACCGCCGGAGGTCAGGAATTTGCCTTTTTTCACAATGTGATAGCCGCAGGACCAGATCTGATTCTGTCCCACGTCCGCCACATAGACACCGTCCTCCTGCATCTTCTCGGAAAGTCTTGTGATAAATGCTGCAGGATCCACATAATCGGGATTAGGGGTTCTCTTCTTCTCCATGGTAGAGCGATATTCATTCAATGTAGTGAGCCATTCCTCGTAGTTACAGTCAAATTCTTCTTTCTGAAAATCCTGGAAGATGTGTTTTGCATCACCTACCAGTGGAATGGAAGGACCCGCATTTTTGCCGATCTCCGCAGGATCCACGTCAATGTGCACCAGCACTTTGTTTCTTGTGATGAGATCCGGCTGACTGACCGCGCGATCTGCCACTCTGGCTCCCACCATGATCAGCAGATCCGATTCATTCATGGCACGGTTGGCATAAGTCTTACCGTTATTGCCCACCATTCCATAATAAAGCGGATGTTCGGTAGGCATAACACCGATACCCATCATGGTGGACACCACGGGAATACCGTGTTCTTCCGCAAAGCTGCGCAGCTCCTCCTCGGCCTCACTGAGCAGGACTCCTCCTCCGGCACAGATAATGGGACGTTTCGCCCGCTCCAGCTCTTTGATAACCTTCTTGATCTGCACGGCATGTCCTTTTACGGTAGGCTTGTAGGTACGTAGATTCACTTCTTCCGGATAATGGAAATTTTTGATCGTTGCATTCTGGATATCAATGGGAATATCGATCAATACCGGCCCTTTTCTACCGGTATTGGCAATATAAAATGCTTCCTTGAACACTCTGGGAATATCATTTACATTTTTCACCAGATAGCTGTATTTTACAAAAGATTCCACGGCGCCGGTAATATCCGCCTCCTGGAACACATCACTGCCCAGCAGTTCACTGTTGACCTGACCGGTAATGCAGATCATGGGGATACTGTCAGCAAATGCCGTGGCAATACCGGTGATCACATTGGTGGCACCGGGGCCGGAGGTCACCGCACATACACCGGGTCTTCCGGTCATACGGGCAACACCGCTGGCCGCATGGGCCGCGTTCTGTTCTGTACGGATCAACACCGTTTTGATGTCAGAATCCAGAATGCTGTTGAAAAAAGGACATATGGCAACACCGGGATATCCGAAAACAGTACTTACCCCCTCTGCTTCCAGACATTTAATAATCGCATCTGCTCCAATCATTTTGCTTTGCTCCTTTATCTATACTCCATTATTTCTGTTGTTTCAGACTCTTTTACATCAGGCTTTTGGCCAGTTTCACGGCATCCGCCGCATCCTTGGAATAGCCGTCGGCACCGATCTCATCCGCATATTCCTGCGTAATGACAGCGCCGCCGATGATGATCTTGGCGGTGATGCCTTCTTCTTTTGCGGCTGCCACGATCTCCCGCATTCTCTGCATGGTGGTGGTCATCAGTGCTGACAGGGCAATAAATTCCGCATGATGTTCTTTCGCCGACTCCAGAATTTTCGCCTGCGGCACATCCTTGCCCAGATCGATCACATGGAATCCGTGGTTTTTTAACATCAGTGCCACCAGATTCTTGCCGATATCATGGATATCTCCTTCCACCGTGGCAATGACCACCACCGGCATTTCTTCTCCGGTGCCTCCGGTCTGCAGCAACGGTTCCAGCACCTCGATGGAATTCTTCATGGCTTCCGCACTGGCAATCAGCTGCGGCAGAAAATACTTGCCCTGGTCAAAGAATTCACCTACCTGATTAATGGCAGGAAGCAGTACCTGATTCAATAGCTCCGCAGGTTTCTCTCCGCTTTCCAATGCTTCCTTCGTGATCTTTACAATGCCGTTACGGTTGCCTTTCAGTACCGCCGTCTTCAGCTTGTCCTGCATTTCATTGATCTGCGGACCGTTATCAGTAGTCGTTTCTTTGGCGGCATTGCCGGCAGTGCCTGTCTTGGCGGTTGTTCCCTGATTTTCCAGCAGTGCCAGTTTTTTTGCCAGTTCCGCTTCTTTCTCTTCTCTGCGCTCCCTGACGCCACCGGCGTACTCGATATAGCGAAGAGCGGCTTCTTCTTTGTTCAACAGCAGATCCGCAGCCAAAGCACAGCTCATCAGAAGTTCCTGGGAAGGATTGGCAATAGCCATGGTCAGTCCCGCCTGAATTGCCAGCGTCAGGAATGCGGTATTAACAAAACTTCTCTCCGGCATGGCGAAGGAAATGTTGGACAGACCGCAGATCGTGGCAAAACCGTTCTCTTTGCAATAGCGGATGGTCTCCAACGTTTCCAGTGCAGCTTTCGGATTGGCACCTACCGTTGCCACCAGACCGTCCACCACGATATCTTCTTTGCACATTCCCAGAGAAAGTGCCCGGTCATAAATCTTGTGAATAATCTCTTTCTTCTCTTCTATATCCTTGGGCAGTCCCGCATCCGACAAAGGAAGCAGGATAAACATAGCACCGTATTTGGCTACAATGGGAAGTAGTTTTTCAAATTTTTCCGTCTCCAGAGATACAGAATTGACCAGAGCACGTCCGGGATAATTACGCAGTGCAGCTTCTAAGACTTCCACGTAGCTGGAATCCAGGGAAAGAGGCAGGTTCGTGACACCGCTGACTTCCTCCAGAGCCCGAAGCATGCTGGCTTTCTCGTCGATACCGCTCATGCCCATATTGATATCCAGTACCTTGGCACCGCAGGCTTCCTGTTCTTCGGCAAACTGTATCACCTTTTCAAAGCTGCCCTCACGAAGCTGTGCCTGAAGTGCTTTCTTGCCGGTAGGATTGATACGTTCTCCCACAACGAAAAAGCCGTCATCCAGACCAAAGCTGTGGGTAATACGTTCGGAGGTCAGATACCGAATTCCATCCGGTCTTCGGGATGCTGCAACCTTCGCATCTGTACCAAATCGTTCATGAATCTGTCTTATGAATTCCGGAGTGGTACCACAACAGCCGCCAAGAATCGTAGCTCCGGCATTGACCAGTACTTCCATCTCTTCTGCAAACTCTTCTGCTTCCATGTTGTAGCAGGTAGTTCCGTTTTCATCCAGAAAAGGAAGTCCGGCATTGGGTTTTGCAATTACAGGAATTCTGGTATGGGATACCATCTCCGAAATAATGTTCTCCATCTGAGCCGGACCTGTGGAACAGTTGGCACCGATAGCACTGGCCCCCAGGCTTTCCAACACAATGGCCGCCGTTTTCGCATCCGTACCGAACAAAGTTCTTCCATCCGCTTCAAAGGTCAGTGTAGCGATTACCGGCAAATCACAGACTTCTTTCGCCGCGATCAGTGCCGCTCTGGTCTCCGCCAGGCTCATCATGGTCTCCACCACCAGAAGATCCGCCCCGGCATCCACCAGACAAAGAATCTGCTCTTTATAAATATCGATCAGTGTTTCCAGCTCCATTTTTCCCATGGGCTTTAACTGTTCACCAGTCATTGTGAGATCACCGGCCACATAAACCGGATGTCCCGGAGTACTCTCTGCCGCTTTCTTCGAAATAGCCACCAGATCACGAATCATGGAAGTCATATTTTTTTCCAGATGATATTCTGCCAGTTTGACGCGATTGGCGGTAAAGGTAGGGGCATACAGGATATTGGTTCCCGCCTGCACGTAATCCTTCTGTAATTGCAGCATGACATCCTGATGCTCCAGGATCCACTGCTCCGGGCAGACGCCGGAAGGCATTCCTGCCTTCACCAGATTGGATCCTGTAGCGCCGTCCAGATATAAAATATGGTCTTTACTTAACGTAATAAATTCTTCTCTTGTCATAGCTCTCTTTTCCTGTATCTTGATTCTTTTAATCATACCACAATGTCCTTTTATTCGTAAAGGGGACGTTTTAACATTATAAGGTTGCGTAAAACTGCAGAATATGATAAATTTTTAGATGGATCAAATGATTTGGAGGATATAATTTTGAAGAAAAAAATACTTGCCCTTACGGCCGGACTGCTGACCGCACTTACGCTTACCGCCTGCGGAAAGGATCCTGCGCTGACACAGTTTAAGGAGGAAATAGATTCTTTTTGTACCGAGATCTCCGATATAGATACCGAGATCAACAACGTAGATGCGACATCCGAAAATGCCACCGATGAACTTCTCGGTTATCTGGATCAGCTGGACAGCGCTTTTCAGGATTTTGCAGCGTTGGATTTTCCTACTGAATTTGATTATCTGGAATCTCTTGCCGATGAAGCAAGCGAATATATGACCACTGCGGTAGAGAGTTACCACGATGCCTATGATAACGGTGGTTACAATCAGCTGACCGCAGACTATGCAAAGGAAAATTATGCCAGAGCTTACAAGCGGATCCAGATCATCATCACTTTCCTGCACGGTGAACAGCCCGAAGATGTGAATCTGACCACTGCAGAGGAAACAGCGGCTGCTTCTGCTGCAGAATAGTTACAATTTTTTAATAATCACAGAAACGTGCGCTGCCAAGCGCACCCATAAAAAGAATCCCCGATGTAATGAACACCGGGAATTCTTTTTATGACTTATTGTCATTTTTATTATTTTAAAATCTTGATCTGGCCGATCAGAGGAACTTCCTTCTCCTGCTCCTGGCAAGCATAAATCAGACCCATGATCCAGCATACAAACAGAAAGATGCTTAAGATAGCGCCAACAATACCACCTACATAAGGAATGTAGTTGATTACTGCTGCAACGATCTGGCCGATCAGAATAACCAGCGCCTGATTCAGATGGAACTTAGCACCCTCTTTGTCACCTGCGCAAAAAGCAACGATCCAGCCGATCCAGGTAATGTAAGCAATGATACCCGTAGTTTTTTTATTCATGTTTTCTCCCTCTGCACTTTTGTGCGATAAAATATTCTGTATATGTAAAAAATGCAAATACAGTCATAATGTAATGTGAAACTTCAGAAGCAAAATATTCTTCAGAATAAAGTTCCCTATCATGATCCCTACCGCCGCATACAGATGCCATTCATGAAAGCGCCAGCCTTTGATCCTGCCAATATGTAATCTGGCAAGGGTCTGACTTAGCATAAAACCTCCAAAGATAACAACAGTATACGTAACCAGTGGATGATACCAGGTGGCCAGTAGCGGATGTCCAGTAAGCAGTGCACTTACCGCTCTCGTTCCACCACAGCCGGGACAGTAAATCCCAAATAATCGATAGACCACGCAGGTATATCCCTGCAGTCTCGGAACGATTATATGAAGATACAGAAAGCTTCCGATGCTTCCGACCAGCAGAAATATCCATCCTGCAATATAAAGCTGATCTTCCAGGCTCCGCTGGTTTTTAGTAGTAGTTTGCAAGTTCACTCATAAATGCTACAGAAAATACAGCAGCTAAGATTGTAATGATAATTCCCAGTACAATACCAATGATAGAACAGATCAGTCCAGCCTTTGCCAGGCCGGTCTTGCCCTGCTTGTTGGCAAATACTGCGCAAATGATACCACCGATTCCAAACAGTGCGCCGATCCATCCGGTGCAGCATCCAAGTATGATGGAAAGGATACCCAGTACCAGGCTGACAATAGCCAGTACATTGGTTTCTTTGTTCTCCGGCTGCTGTACAGGAGCTGTTGTAGCTGCCTGAGGCTGTACATTTGCGGTATAATCCTAATAATTGTTCACAGGCTGTTCTGTTACCGGGGTCTCCTGTACAGTTTCTGCTGCGGAGCTTACTTCTGTTGCAGTAGTATCTACTGTAACATTGTTTTCATTTTCAAAATTCTGTCCGTCCATTTTCTCCTCTTTCTGGCCTGGAAAAGGCCTGATATTAATCTGCCAGGGGATTACCCTTGCCGTCTGTGTCGATCTTGCCGGTCAGGATCATGATACCTTCTACCAGTCCCCAGATACCTACACCCATAACAATGAATACGCCGACTACCACACAGCATAAAAGGATTCCCACGATGGAAAGTACCAATTGGGTAACTGCCTTACCGGTATAGCCCAGATAGAAATTATGTACGCCGAACGTACCAAGGAAAATTGCCAACAGACCGGCTACCAGTTTGGATTTTGCATCCGGTGCCGGTGCCTGCTTATTGGCTACGCCACAGTTTAAACATACTGCAGCATCCGGAGCTAAAGGCTTACCGCAGTTATGGCAGTAATTATTCCCCTGTCCCTTGGCCACACCGCACTTTACGCACATCACAGCTTCGTCTGTCATATAAGGCTCGCCGCAATTCTTACAAAAGTACATTTATTCTTCCTCCCTCTTTTTTGTTCCTGACTCATTTCTCAGTCATTACTGTACATTATACAGGATGTTTATATATTTTACCAGTGCTATTTTCACATTATAGGCTCTCATAACGTGCAATTTCTACCGGAAAACGAAGTTATTTCCGCCTTTTGTCACAAAATATGAATAATTTCCGATACAATTCGTAATATCCAAAAACTGCCATGACAGAGAATACCGGAATGGTATTATATAGATATCTGGCTCTTGCCTCAAATAACATAACAAATAAAAACATACCGATAAATGTAACGATCATCACAGTAGAAAGACACAGCCGGTCAGACAGGTTCTCTTCTGTCCGGTATTTAGGTCTGCGGATTGTTGACACCGCCGTCCACAAAAGCATACCAGCCTCTGTTATGACTCCCAACAGTACAAAAAGCCATAATCCCTGGCTGATCGTCGTAAACCAGATATAATTGCTGCCGTCCTGCCAGTAAAAAGCCCTCAGAGCTTCTTTCCCGGAGCTGTCTATGTTCAACGGATATTCCCACGCCTGAAAATACCCTTCCTGATACCAGCTGAACGTCCCATCGTTAAAATTCATGACCTGCTTACGCAGCCAGAACCGGATTGTACCCCAAATACCACGATCACCGATTCTTTTGCGGATTCCTTCCATCTCATATTGTATCCGGGTATTTTTATCCGTACCAGCAAAAGATCGTACGATCTCAAGTCCCTCTCCGGAACAGGCCCCGGTAGTATCCTCATTGAGGCCGTTATACATATAATTACTCCAGCCGATCTCCATATCCGCATTATAATCATACTGTACGGAACAGTAGATTCCCTGCTTACAGAAAGCCCCAAGTCCAAAAGCCGCTATCAGAAGCAAGATTTTTAAGCCGGTCTTCTGCAGCCGCTTACGCATTGGCACCTCTTCCCAGGCGGACCATACCAGATCCACCAGTACTACCGCAATCAATGTGACATAGCAGGTGGCTTTCATGATTCCGCCAAGGCACCCCAGAAACATTATCAAAAACCATAAAAGGTATTTCCGTTTTCTCTCATTCTTCCGGAACAATGAATACAGTAGAAGAATCAGGATCGGCATGGCAATGGTGCTTCCGTCCGTATAGGGAATGATCTTCCAGGGAGAGATTCCCAGAAAGATGCTCTGAAAGACCAGGGCAATCACGGAAATTCCAAGGTTCCTGCTGACCTGAAGGACCAGAAGTACTGAACAGAATACCGCCAGTGACAGCATGACGCACTGGAACTGGATCCAGATAAATTCCGGATTGTAGGGATACCCCTTAAGTCCTGAGGCAAAAGAATACAACTGATACAAAAGCCATGTAACGGGAATATTATTACTGTAGATCGTATAGTAATCGTCATACCCCAGTGTCTGGCCCTCATAAAGCCAGCGGGCGGAATTGGCCACCATGCCGCAATCCCAGCCACCGTAAAATGCAATGCATTTGGATATTTTTATATTCACAAGACAGAACAGAATACAGACTGCCAGTGTGATCCCGGTAAACCAGACTGCTATGCGTCCGGTGTAAGGAATCTTTCGCAGAAAATAGTACGCTGCCCCCAGTACAGCCACTCCGATCACCGCGCACAGGGATAGTACTTTATTTCCCTCCACGGTAATGATCTTATGCATTTCGTTGTAGTTCACATTGGTCCCGTAGAATACTATATAATAGAAAACAGGAAGAAACAGTACAAGCAAAAGCACTGACAGTGTTGCTGTACTGATACATTTTTTCTTCATTGTCAGAAATTCCTTTCCATTCTTGTTCACAAAATACTATTGGTAATATTTTAGCATTTCTCTGAACTATTTACAATGTAACTACAGAAAATCGATCCCGTAGATCCTCTCTACCGGAATTTCTGTTCCCTGTATCCGAAGGCTTTTTGTGTTCTCATCGATTTTGCGGACACAGCCTTCTACGGCAGTATAACTGCCGCCGTCCTTTTTCTCATCCGGCACAAAATAAATAATTTTCACCGGTACTGTGTCCAGCAGATGCTGTTGCAAATAAGAAATCTGGCGGTCGATCTCCTGCTTCCTGTCCTCATCCAGTTCCACAAAACGGTCTGTCCGGCGGGCCGTTTCTCTCAGAGCGTCATCATATCCCGCCAATGCTGCAAACGGTGAAAACTGTGCAGCACGGTCCTGTAAAGCCATTCGGGGATGGGTGGCTGACACCGGGTGAGGCAGATGGAGCATGTCCTTATATTTTTCATTCATCTTTTTACTCTTTTCCTGTTATCGGATTTTGTGGTCCGATAAATATTATGCCTTATGTCCGCCAATCTGACGGTTCCTGTCTATGGTTGTGGCTCCCTCCTGCAGATCGGCAGCCTTCAGAATCGCATTCTTTCCATACTTTGATTTTACGCTTAGCATTGCTTCCTGCAAGTGTTTTTCTTTTTCCAGCCGTTCCTTTTCCAGCTGCTTTGTTTCCCGGGAAGTTTCCTTCTGCCCCGTTTGCAAAAAGCCTCCGGAGAACAGATCCAGCTGTTCGTAGAACGGCTCTTCCTTTACGCTGTCCGCATCCTTTAGATGATTGGCCACCAGAGTGATTCTTCGGGTCAGCAGCATGGGATCTACAATCCGTTCATATAATCCCATTGTTGTCTCTGTAATCCTGCTGACTGACGCAGTCATTGCATCAAGGTTTCCAGTGCCGTGGGCATGCTTCGGCACGCTTCTGCCATAACGATCTACCGTGATTTCACCATGATAATGATCTGCAATCTCCGGAATCTTCAGGTTGTCAATATCATAGCCAACAGTCAGCACGATCTGATCTGTGACCAGCTTTTTTTCCACCAGATCCATTGCCAGCTGTTCTGCCATTTCCCGGACTACGATCTTGGCCTGCATAAAATCCGTGGCGCAATGCAGTACCTGACCGGAGCTGATACAGTTAGTCTCCGGTCGATAGGATTTGATCAGGTCCATGGTCACCGGCTCATACCCCCAGGCATGATCGATCAAAAGCTCCGCATTGATGCCGAACATCCGGTACAGCAAATCTTCGTTATAGTAATCTCCCGGTCCTCCGATAGAGCATCTGGCCACATCGCCCATGGTAAACATTCCGGCGGCTTCCAGCTTCTTGCGGTATCCGGCGCCGACTCTCCAGAAATCCGTCAACGGCCTGTGATCCCACAAAAGTTCCCGATAGCTGATCTCATCCAATTCGGCGATCCGGACTCCGTTATCATCCGGTTCCATATGCTTTGCTACAATATCCATGGCAATCTTGCACAGGTACAGATTGGTTCCAATTCCTGCTGTGGCGGTCAGCCCTTTTTTCTCCAGAATCTCTGTTGCAATTCTGGATGCTAGTTCTCTCGCTGTCATACCATAGGTCTTCAGGTATTGTGTCACATCCAGAAACACTTCATCAATAGAATAGACATGAATATCTTCCGGTGCGATATATTTCAAATAAATATTATAGATCTGGGTACTATATTCCAGATATCTCGCCATCCGGGGCGTGGCGGTCACAAAACCAACTTCCAGTTCCGGATGCCTCTGCAATTCATCCGCAAAGGTGCTTTTTCCCAAAAATCTGCCGCCAGGGGACCGCACTTTCCGCATGGCATTTACTTCTCTTACTTTGGAGATCACTTCGAACAGTCTTGCCCGTCCCGGGATTCCATAGGATTTCAGAGAGGGAGATACCGCCAGGCAGATGGTCTTCTGCGTCCGGGAAGCATCCGCCACCACCAGATTCGTATTCAAAGGATCCAGCCCTCTGTCAACGCACTCCACGGAGGCATAAAAAGACTTCAGATCCATGGCAATATAAGTATGGGATTGTGATTCCATTGCTGCCTCCTTTCAAACACTTTCTATAAATGATTATAGCAGAATGCATGTTCGATTACAAAGTAATTTTGTGGAAAAAAAGACTCCCGAACAATGTCGGGAGTCTTGAAATCCTTGATTTATCTGATTTTATGTTTTAGAACTTACCAGCCTTAGCTGCTTCCTCGATAGATACAGCAACAGCTACGGTAGCACCTACCATCGGGTTGTTGCCCATGCCGATCAGCCCCATCATCTCAACGTGTGCAGGTACGGAGGAAGAACCAGCGAACTGCGCGTCAGAGTGCATACGGCCCAGAGTATCGGTGAAACCGTAAGAAGCGGGACCTGCAGCCATGTTATCGGGATGCAGAGTACGTCCGGTACCGCCGCCGGAAGCTACGGAGAAGTACTTCTTGCCTGCTTCCAGTCTCTCCTTCTTGTAAGTACCAGCTACGGGATGCTGGAATCTGGTAGGGTTGGTAGAGTTACCGGTGATGGATACGTCTACGTTCTCCTTCCACATGATAGCTACACCTTCGGGAACGCTGTTAGCGCCGTAGCAGTTAACCTTAGCACGAAGTCCCTCAGAGTAAGCAATTCTCTCTACCTCGGTAACGGTATTGGTGTAAGGATCATAAGAGGTCTCTACAAAAGTAAATCCGTTGATACGGGAAATGATCTTTGCAGCATCCTTACCAAGACCGTTCAGGATAACACGTAAAGGCTTCTGACGAACTTTGTTAGCCTTCTCTGCGATACCGATCGCACCTTCTGCTGCTGCGAAGGACTCATGTCCAGCCAGGAAACAGAAGCAGTCGGTATCCTCTTCCAGCAGCATCTTGCCCAGGTTACCATGACCAAGACCTACCTTACGGGTATCCGCAACGGAACCGGGAATACAGAATGACTGTAAGCCTTCACCAATTGCTGCTGCTGCTTCAGATGCCTTTCTGCAGCCTTTCTTGATTGCGATTGCAGCGCCTACAGTGTAAGCCCAGCAAGCATTTTCAAAACAGATGGGCTGGATCTTCTTAACCTGAT
>ERZ779865.2104-NODE-2104-length-13127-cov-2.767977_pt1 | contig 13127 bp, 9 predicted proteins | sample MGYA00433088_ERZ779865 | MGnify/ENA primary metagenome ERZ779865 (study PRJEB29588, sample SAMEA2151703) | human gut metagenome | biome: human gut; feature: human-associated habitat; material: faeces | place: Denmark | collected 2008/2010 ... | reverse complement strand
GGCCGATAGCCCGGCCAGTGCGATACCTGCCAGTAAGGGTGGCAGCAGAGATTGGATCATGTAGTAGACCACATTATCGGCGGTATCAATTTCCGGGAAAATAATGCGCCCGTACAGTCCCAGCAGAACAATGCAAATTTCCAGCACGACCACGATGGAAACGGTGATGGTAAAGCCCTGCCGGAAAGCACGCCGGTTGCGGATGGAGTAGAAGCCGCGGATATAGTTGGGACCGCCCAGCGCCCCGAAAAAGGTGAGCAGAATGAAGGCCACCAGGAAAGAGGGGGTAATGGGGGAGTTGGCATCCGGCCAGGAGATAAAGCCGTGGGGGAAGATCTGCTGATACTGCAGCTGCGGGGATGGCCCAACTCGGTGGACCGAGGCGGTCAGCAGGATGATAACGCCCAGCAGGATCAAAATGCCCTGGGCAACATCGGTGTAAACAACGGCATAGTAACCGCCGAAGGAAACATACAGGAACACAATAATGCCGAAGCAGATCACGGCGGCATTGTAGGAAAGCCCGGTGGTGACATTAAAAAGAATGCCGATGGCAGCGAACTGAGTAACCAGCAGCGGGACGGAAAAGGTAATGATAAGCAGCGAAGCAATGAGACGGGCGGTACGGCTTTCAAAGCGTTTTTCCAGAAAATCCGGGACAGTGAAAAGATTGAGATCACGGGAGCAGGTACAGAGTTTGCGCCCCAGCAGCCACCAGCATAGAAAGGTCGCTACAGTGACGGCGCTGGCGGCATAGATAAAGTAAATGCCCCACTGCCAGGCCTGGCTGACCCAGCCGACCAGGGCCCCGGCGCTGACCAAACTGGTGGTATATACAATTCCGGCAAAGAAGCCGTTGACCTGACGGCCGGCCACATAGTAGTCAGCAGTATTTTTTGTGCGTTGCTCCCCCAGAATGCCCAGAGCGAACATCCCGACGAAGTAAACAAGTATGACAGCCTGTACAATGTAATTCATAGTGCGGGTTCCTTTCCGTCATAAACCGCCGGCCGATTCAGATACGGCGGCGAACCAAAAGCATGGCAATGAATACAGCAGCCTGGATGGCAATGGCAATCCACCAGCCAATTGGCATGACGCTCCCCTCCCTTGATGGAAAACTACCTTTATTTTCACTTTTTCCGGGGCTTTTGTCAATAGCACAAAATCCCCACATGTGTGGGGACTTTGCACTAATATTGAGGGGGTCAAACACCATTTGAATGATGAGGAGATTACTTGGCTTTTACCTTGGCCGGGAAGAACTTTTCGAGCGTTTCGGCTGAGGTGGGCTTGGTGGCGTAGGTCACGATGAGAGTGACGATGATCAGCGAGATAAGGCCGATCTGGATGGGAGCAAAGCCTAGGGGAGACCAACCGGTAGCGGAACCAATGAGGAACATGCCGGCACCAGCCACCATACCGGCGCAGACACCGGGAGCATTGAGACGCTTCCAGTACAGGCCGCCATAGAAACACAGCGCGAAGGAGAGACCCAGAATACCCCAGGCGGGATACATCAGAAGGGCCAGCATTTCGGGGGGATTGAGGCCCCAAACGATGGAAATGGCGCCGATGACGAGCACAGTGATGCGTGCAACGGTCATGCGTTGCTTTTCACTGAGGTTCTTATTGAAGGTACGGACCAGAATATCATTTTCCACAGTGGAGGCGCACATCAGCAACAGACCATCCATGGTAGACATCATAGCGGCTGCCAGCGCTGCCAGCACCAGACCGCCCAGGACAGGAGGCAGCAGACTGTCGATCATCATAAATACGGTCTGATCCGGGGAGGCCAGATCGGGGAACAGAACCTTGCCGCACAGGCCGATGACGATGATGCAGACTTCGATAACACAGACGATACTCATAATCATGGTAAAGCCGCGTTTCTGCTCTTTCGGGCCTTTCAGGGAGTAGAAGCCCTTGATATAGTTGGGGGCGCCCAGTGCACCAAAGAAGTTGTTCATCAGTACAGCGATAAAGGCTGTGGATGTAAGCGCGCTGCCGGTGGTGGGCCAGCTGACGGCACCAATGGGATTGGCGGCGGCGTAGGCTTCGCCCAGGTTGCCGCCTACTGCGATGAGAGCAGTGATGACCAGCGCAGCGATGCCGAACAGCATTAGGCCGCCCTGAACAGCATCGGTGTAAACCACGGCAAAGTATCCGCCAAAGGCAACATAGACGAATACGATGACGCCAAACAGCACTACAGCTGCCTTGTAATCAATGCCGGTGACCATATTGAGCAGCAGGCCAGCGGCTTTGAACTGAGAAACCATGAGCGGTACGGTGAAGATGAGCAGGATGAGTCCGGCGATCAGGCGGGCGGTGCGGCTTTCAAAGCGGGCTTCCAGGAAGTCCGGAACAGTCAGCAGATCCAGCTTTTTGGAAAGGCGCATGACCTTGCCGGAAAGCAGCCGCCAGCAGATGTAGGTGGCGATGGTAACGGCACATCCCGCAAAGATGAACCATACGCCGTAGCTGGAGGCCTGACCGGTCCAGCCCACCAGGGCACCGGCGCTGACTAGACTGGACATATACACCAGTGCGGTGATAACGCCGCCCAATCCACGGCCTGCTACATAGTAGTCAGTAACAGTTTTCGATTTCCGATTGGCAATCAGTCCGATGATGAACATCGCGACGAAATAGGCAATCAGAATAATGAGAATCGTCCATTTCATTTTTCATTACCTCTTCTTTTCTTCGTCTTTGTTTTGATAGTGGGGATGCTTAATCATCCTCCGTGATCTTGTTTCTTCCGATCAGCATAAGAACAAAAACGAGGGCCTGTATTCCTACTGCGATCCAAAATCCGGCTGGCATAACAAAACCTCCTTTTACAAAAGCCCCCTTATATGGGGATATTCAGACGAGCCAGAATGTCTGTATTTATGATTATAGCGGGAAAGAAGGTAATAAAAAATGTTCACTTTTGTGCAGTTGATACTCTTTCTTGGCAAATAGAATGAGAATATCAGGCAGATTGACAAGAGAAACTGGCGGATTTAGCACAATGGGTGTTCATTTCTTACCGCAGAGGAGAGAAAATAGTGAAAAAGGTTGGATTTATTAGGAAAAACGGCATTTTTGACAAGATTAGTGGATTCTTTGCAATTTACCGCAAAGGATATTATAATAAACAGAAAGAACAAAGCCCACAGGACTGGCGGAGGACAGCGATGGAAGAAGGAAATGCAAAATCTTTGGTAAGAAGGCTGCCGATAAAAAACCGCATTACGCTGATGGTGATTCTGATATCGGTGGTCCCAATTCTCATTATCAGCATTTTTTCCTATGCCAAGGCCTTTATTTCGGTCCGGCAGACGGTGCGAGCCTTTGCGGCGCAGACGCTGACTTCGTTGGAACGGTCCCTTACAAACTTGGCGGATCCTTCGAGGCTGTTGGCCGGAGGACAGGAAAAACTTCCGGAAGAGGTGCTGAAAACAGAACCTACCGGGCTATTCCAGCAGGAGGCACTGCGCTATTTGACCGGGGTGACGGTGCTGTATACAGATGGAACGGTGTGCAGCCTCGCCGGGGAAGAGATACTGGCGGTTACGGAATCTGGTGGATGGGCGATAACACAAAATGAGGTGGGAGAGCAACGATTGGCTGTGGCATGGTATGCGACAGACGGGGAGGGAAACGCTTATACGGTGCAAGCTTTGTTTATGCCTCAGATGTTTACCCGCTTGCTGGATGTTTATAATGAGGAGAGCTGTAACCGCCTGGTGCTGGTGGATGGGGCCGGTGGCCTGTTGACCGATGACGGAACACCGCTGACGGTGCTGGAAGGGGAAGTGATTCGACAGACAGCATTTGAGGTAAGCGGGGAACCGATTTGCCCCCGGGAGGAGCGCAGCAGCTTTTTGTGCTACCTTACGGTGCCGGCATTGGAGGCTACCCTAGTCTTTATAGAGCCCTACACCGAGATGATGAAGCCACTGCAAAGTATCTTCTTTGGGACACTGTTTGGAACGATTCTACTGCTGAATTTTTCGGTGATTGTGATTGATTCCATCGACCGGCCGATGAATGCACTGGTGAAGTCCTTTGGCGACGCGGCGCGGGTGAACTTTGCGGTTACGCAATCTGATGAAAGCCGGGATGAGCTGGGTATTTTGAATCAGGCTTTTAATGAGATCTGTGCGGAAATGCGAGAGGCCCTGAATAAGGTGGAAAAGGAACAGGCGGAGAAACGCCGGGCAGAGATCCGGATGCTGCAGGCGCAGATCAACCCGCACTTCCTATTCAATACACTGGATAGCCTGCGCTTTACCTCCATGATGAATAATGTACCGGTCGTTTCCGATGGGTTGGCAGCGCTTTCTCATTTGCTACGCAGCTCTATCCTAAAGGATAATTCCTACACACCACTGCACAGTGAACTGCAAACAGTGGAGGATTATTTGACTTTGCAGCGGATCCGCTGCTGCGAGACCATTGTGCTGAAGACGGAGATCAGCGAGGAAGCTGCAAAGGCCAGTGTGATGCGCCTGCTACTGCAGCCCATTGTGGAAAATGCGGTCATCCACGGGATAAAAGAGAATGTCCCCCTCACCATCCGGTTGAAAGCATGGGTGGGGGAGGAGACACTGTATATCAGCATCATCGATGACGGCAAGGGATTTGACCAAGAAAAAGCTGGCGAGGATGGTGTGCCAAAAAGCAGCAAGATGAGTGGCATCGGCCTGCACAATGTAAAGGACCGCTTGTACCTGTCCTATAAGGATAGACAAAGTTTTTCCATTGGCAGTGTACAGGGCCAGGGAACCGAAGTGCAGATGACGATGCCCTATACCGAGTGGAAGGAGGAGAGCGATGTATAAGGCCATTCTGGTGGATGATGAGAAGATTGTCCGGCTGGCGTTGAAGACCATTGTGGATTGGACTGCGCTGGGCTATACCGTGACCGGCAGTTACAGCAGTGTCAAGACGGCTCTGCTGGAGATAGAGGATGATCCGCCGGATCTCATCATTACCGATATCAAAATGCCGGATATGGATGGTTTGCAGTTTATCCAGCAGGTACGGCAGCAAAACCGGGAATGTGAGATTATTGTACTTACCAACCACGAAAATTTCTCCTACGCGGTGGAGGCAATTCGCCTGGGGGTGATGGACTATGTGGTGAAAACCGATATCTCACCGGAATCCCTGTCTACACTGCTGCAAAAAGCCGCAGAACGATTGGCTGGAAAAAAAGGCGCAGAGCCGGTGCCGGTCACCCCTATGACGGAAGATGATTTTCGTGAAATGCAGCGGGTGGCGCAGGGTGCGCAGGTGGAGGAGATTCGCTTTTCGGAGCCCTATGCGATTTGTCTGGCCTTTCTGGATCGCCCGGAGAACGAAAATAAGCGGAATGATTCTGGATTCTATAACCTATTGTGTGAAAAGCTGGGGCGACCGGCTTCCACATTGATTCGGTTGGGTCCAGATCAGACAGCAATTGTGCTGATGCCAGGTGAGCAGGAGGCATTCAAACGGGAGGCCCCAACATTTTGTCAAAGAATCAGCGGTTTTTGCCGGGCCTACTTGAACCGGCCGTGCGGTTTTCTGCTCTCGGAGCAATTTGCAGATAGCGGGGGCTTTTTGCAGGAGCTGGAGCGCTGCCGGAATGCGATTCCCTATGTGGTGTTTCACGGGACAGGCCGTCTGACCCGTGCGGCAACGCTGCGGCGGCTTTCCTCGGAGGAGGTGCCGGTGCAGGTGGTATGCCGGCAGCTGAGTGATCTGCTGGAGGCGAAAGACTATACCGGCGCACAGGAGCTATTTTCAACTTTTGGGCGAGGGAAGGAGTTGCGAGCGACAGCACCCGGTCCGGCAGCCCATGCCATGAGCAGCTTAGGCCTAACAGCGTTGCTGGGTTGCTCGGCCTACCTGGGCGAGGAGGAGCGCAGAGCCTTGTGGGAGCAGATGATAAAATGTCGCAGCGTGGATGACTACGAGGCGCATTTTGGCCAGGTGCTCCAGCAGATGGAGCGCTTTGAGAGGAAAAAAGCCGCATTGCTGTGCAAAAAGGAAATGGCGCAGATTATACAGTATATCGAAGAAAACCTTTCCCAGCACATTTCCTTGGAAATGATAAGCGAAACGGTGCATATGACCGAAAACTATGTCAGCAGGCTTTTTAAGAGCGAGAGCGGCATGAATGTGGTGGGCTACATCAATATGGAAAAAATGGAACAGGCCCGCAGGCTACTCTCCCGACCGGAAAGCACAGTGCGTATGGCGGCAGGGGAGTTGGGTTACTATGAATCTAGTTATTTCATTAAACTGTTCCGCAAAACATACGGCGTTGGCCCTGGGGAGTATAAAAAGTTTGCCGAAGACCGACAGGCGGCCCCGCTACTGAAAACAGAGGAATAAAAAAGAGCGGAGTCCGGTGAGGGCTTCGCTCTTTTGGCGTATTGTGGTTCTTGTTCAGTTTAGGTAATAGAGTCTTCCATCAGGCCAAATCCAGCGACCTCACTAACGGGCAGTGAGAATAGGATAGCGCCGGCTTCGCTATCAGGACCGGCATGATGCAGCACCGATTGCATAATGGCAGCCTTACGGTCGTTCTGTGCCACCATCAGAATCACTTCCTTTTCGGCGGCGATGGACACATTGTAGAACTTTTTATTCTGGCTGCCGGTGCCTTTCCCGTGCAGCACCGTGCCGCCGGTGGCGCCTGCCGCGCGGGCGGCGTTCATCACCTGGTCGGTGCGGCCCTCATTGGCCACGATGACGATCAGCTCATAGCGATTGCTCAATTCGGGGGTGTAGCGGGCGGGCTGCTGCTCGCCGTTATTCAGATATGCCAAGGTTTTTCCTCCTCCCACGCTTTTGATGGGGACAGCCATGATGATGCCGTGTCCCGGGATGCCGATATACACCTGCCGGCGCATTTCCTTAATGAATTTGCGGGTTTTTTCGGGGTTCGCCACCGTCATGATGACACGCTTTTCGGTGGACTCGATGCCGAGAAGATCCAGCATGCTTTGTACGGCGGTGCCGTGCCCCAGCAGGGTGACGGTCTGGGGCAGGTCAAGGGCCGCGGCGATCTCACACACACGGTCCATGGCGCCGGGATTGACAACCGAGATCAGGTAATTCATGCGGCGTTCACCTCCCACAGCTCAATGATTTCATCATCTCCATACTGCTCGCGGGCAATCTCAGGCTCAGTGCGGCGGCTGTAAATAAAGCCGACCATCTGAATGGAGATTAGGGGCATCATGGCAACCATAGCAACGACGCCGAATGCATCGATGAGCGGATTGCCGCCCACAACGGTGGAGGCACCGATCATAAATTGTAACATAAAGGTGGCTGTCATGGGGCCGGAGGCCACACCGCCGGAGTCAAACGCAATGGCGGTGTAAAGATCGGGGACGAAGAAGGAAAGCCCCAAAGCGACGACATAGCCAGGAATGAGGAACCACATGATAGAGATGCCGGTAAGTACCCGCAGCATGGAAAAGCCCATGGCCAACGCAATGGCAATGGAAAGGCTAGTTTTGATGGCGCTGCCGGGAATAGTGCCGGCGCTGACCTCCTCGATTTGAGCCTCCAGTACTGCCACGGCGGGTTCCGCCGAGATGATGAACCAACCCAGCAGCATGGAAAGGGGAATGAGCAGCCAGCGCGTCCAGCCGTCAGCCAACTCGGCGCCCAGTACCTCGCCCAGGGTGGAGAACCCAACATTAACGCCAGTCAGGAACAGTACTAGTCCTACATATGTATACAGGATACCAATGACGATTTTGGCCAGATTACGGCGAGGCATATGCAAGGTAAGAAATTGGAATGCGAAGAAGATGACTACGATGGGCAGCAGTGCGATTGCCATTTCTCCCATGTATTTGGGCAGGTCATGCAGGTAGGCAGCCCCAATGGCGGAAGTATTGGCGAAGGAGGAGGTAGTGATCTCCAAAGCGCCGCTGCTTTCGGTATAGAAGAAGCTGAGGATCAGTACAGCTAGAATAGGTCCGATGGAGCAGAGCGCCACCAGACCAAAGCTGTCAGCTTCTGCCCGGGCGTCACTTCGAATATAGGATACACCGACGCCTAGTGCCAGTATGAAAGGAACGGTCATAGGGCCGGTGGTTACGCCGCCGGAATCAAACGCTACACTAAGGAAATCTGGTGCGGCAAAGCTGGCCAAGATAAACACTACACCGTAAAAAGCAATAAGCAGCCAGCGTAGCTTTACGCCGGTAACGATGCGCAGCATGCATACGGAAAGGAAAAATCCAACGCCGATGCCAACGGTGACCAACAGTATGGTGTTATTGATGTGGGGTACTGTCTCGGCCAGAACCTGCAGATCTGGCTCCGCTATGGTAACGGCAAAGCCCAGCATAAAGCTGACGATCAGGATCAACGGTAGGTTACGAGTTTTGGTCAGCGCCATACCGATGCGGTTTCCGATGGGTGTCATGGAGGCTTCCGCGCCCAGCGAGAACAGTCCCATGCCAACGACAACAAAAATAGTGCCAATCAAAAAGCAGAGTAACAAATCGGTGCCAACAGGGGCAATGGTCAGGCATAGCACCAGAACTATCACGACGATAGGAAGTACCGAAATAGCCGATTCCCGTATTTTCTCGATGATCTTTACTCGATTTGCGGTCAGTACTGCGGTGTCTTTGTGCTTCAGCGCACTCACTCCCTTCCTTCTTCAGTGGGGCACAGTTTAATATTATGCGGAAAAAGAGCGGCTCCGCACTTTACTATACTAAATATATCATACAGAGGGTGCTTTGGCAAACTGCTGGGGGAAGTTTTACAAAAAATTAACGATGCTGCAAAATTCAGTTTGTGTTGTTATACTATTGGGTTGTTAGCGCTCATATGAATATCTATGAGGATGATATAGCCGGATCAGCAAACTGCGATGCGTTAATTCTTGGATCCTCCATAATGTAAAAAGTATCCATTCGCAGGCGGGGAAAATTTAGTATCATTGTGTAGTATAGCGGGAATGATATGACGAAAATGAATGAAGAAGTTGCGCAACTTGCAATTTTAACAAGTTATTTGCGCAACTGGCAATGGAAAGCAAAAAATAATGGAGTCTGAAAGGCAGAGACCCGCAAAAAGGGCCTCTGCCGTTTATTTTGTTTATTTTCACCCATGCATAAGATTCCATACCACAAAAAGTATAAATTGTCCGCAAGTATTCCCTTTACTTTATTCATAAGATGTTATACAATTATATTCAATAAGTAATATAAAATTAAAAGGGGGTTACAAAAGTTGCCGCAGGATACCATAATAGAGGTACTAAGGACCGAAGAAAAAATGAATCAAATACGAGAGCAAACCGCCGCGGATTGTAGACAAAAACTGCTGATGGCACAACGCAGTGCAGATCGCCTGCAGGAGCAGGCCCGGGCTGATGCGGAGGCTGAGGTGCGTGAGATGATGTCCGAGGCGGAACGGCAGGCGGCGCAGGCTACCTATCATGCGCTGGAGGAAGCCTCCGTGCAATGGGAACATAAAAAAGAGGAAGCCAGGCAGCGCATCCCGCAGGCTGCCAGGTGGATCGTGGAAAAGGTTGTGGAACGCTAATGGCTATTGTTGCTATGCGTCACTTGCGGCTCATAGGGCTGCAAAGTGAGCGGGAGGAAATGCTGCGGCGTTTGCAGCATCTTGGCTGTCTGGAAATCACAGAGCCGGAGCCGGCGGCAGATGACCCGCTGTTGGAAAAGCTGCGTATACCGGAGGCAGCGGAGCTGCAAAGGATACGAGAGCAGTACACCGCAGCAGAGCAGGCGCTGCAAACATTGACAGATCACACTCCAAAGGAAAAGAATGCACTGGAGCCGCTTCCGTTCATTGATGAGCAGGCATTGACTGATGAAAGCCAGCTGGCTGACGGAAAGAATGCAGCGGAGCGGTTGAACCGTTGCCGAGAGGAATTGGCTTCCCTGCAGTCACGCAGCGAAAAGCTGGCGGCAGAGGAGGCTCAGCTTCTTCCTTGGGAGAGCTTCACCATGCCGCTGGAATGCGCTACCACTGAAAAAGTGCTGATTCAAATGGGCACACTGCCCGCCGCAGTGCTGCCGCAGCAAATACATGAGACACTGGATGCGGCCGGAGATCTGTATGAGCTGCGGGAGGTAAGTGCTGACCGGGAGCACCGCTACATGGTGCTTACAGTGCACATTTCCCAGGCGGAAGACCACAAAGCCGCGTTGAAGGCATTGGGCTGGAGTCGTGTGACATTGGGTGAACGGACTGGCACTGCTGCTGCCAACTTGTCTTCTCTGCGGCAGGAACAAACGGCACTGGCGGAAAAGAGAGCATTGCTGGAAGAAGCAATTATCCAGTGCGCCGGGCAAAAACCGGAGCTGCGGCAGCTTTCGGATGCCTCCCGCATCGAAATGGAACGGGGAGAGGCAAAAGGACGCACGAGGGAGACTGCTGAAACCTTCCTTTTGGAAGGGTGGTTCCCTGCAGAAAACACAAAGGAGCTGGAAATGCTGCTGGAGGGCTGCACCTGTGCTTGGCAGATGACAGATCCCGCCCCGGAGGATTATCCGCGTGTTCCGGTCAAGCTGAAGAACAATCGCTTTACCGGTCCGCTGAATATGGTCACGGAGATGTATTCGCTCCCGGCCTACGGCACGCTTGACCCGAACCCGCTGATGGCGCCGTTTTTCATTTTGTTCTACGGCATTATGATGGCGGATATGGGCTACGGCTTACTCATGATGATCGCCTCGGTCATCATCAGCAAAAAATACCGGCCCAAGGGCACGAGCGGCGAGCTGTTCAGCCTGCTCGGCCTCTGCGGCATCAGCACGTTCATCATGGGCGCGCTGACAGGCGGATTTTTCGGCGATTTCCTCACGCAGCTCGTCGCCATCGTCAGCCCCGGCACGGTCTTCGCGCTGCCGAAGCTCTTCGACCCGCTCGACGATCTGACGATGATCCTGATCGGCTCGATGGCGCTCGGCATGGTGCAGATCGTCACCGGCATGGCCATCAGTTTGATCGAAAAGTGCAAGCGGAAAAAGTTCCTCGACGCCTTTTTCGAGGAGATCACGTGGTGGATCGTGTTTATCGGCATCGCGCTTTTGGCGCTCGGCAAGGGTGCGGCGGTGCTGTATGTCGGATGCGCGCTGGTGCTGCTTGGCCCCATCGTGCAGGGCAAAGGCTGGGGCAAGCTTACGGGCGTGTTCGGCTCACTCTATAACCACGTGACGGGCTACTTTGGCGACATTTTGTCCTATACGCGACTGATGGCGCTGATGCTCGCCGGCAGCGTGATCGCGCAGGTGTTCAACATGCTCGCGGCGATGCCGGGGAACGTGATCGCGTTCATCATCATCTCGATGCTCGGCAACGCGATGAACTTCGGTCTCAATCTCCTCGGCTGCTATGTGCACGACCTGAGATTGCAGTGCCTTGAATTTTTCAACAAGTTCTACGTCGACGGCGGAAAGCCCTTCCGCCCCATGACGCTGGACACGGAATATGTCGATTTACAGTGAATTGCAGAAAAAACGGAAAAAACCGTAAGGAGGATAAAAAATGGGTATCTTTGAACTGACGACGGGCGGCGCCATCGGTATGCTGGGCGCGGGTCTTGCTGTTTGCCTCGCGGGCGCGGGCAGCGCACGCGGCACGGGTCTTGCCGGCGAGCGCGGCACGGGTCTTCTCTGCGAGGATCCGAGCAAATTCGGTAAAGTGATGATCCTGCAGGTCATCCCCGGCACGCAGGGCCTTTACGGTCTGGTCATCGGCTTCCTCTGCCTGATGCGTATGGGCGTCCTGAACGGCACGTATGTCGATATGTCGCTTCAGGAGGGCCTTCGTTACTTCGCGGCCTGCATGCCCATCGCCATCGGCGGCGGCATTTCGGCAGTTGCGCAGGGCCGCGTCGCCGCGGGATCGATCAACATCTTGGCGCGCCAGCCTGAACACTGGTCGAAGGGCATGGTGCTGTGCATCGTGGTCGAGTTCTACGCGATCCTTTCGCTGCTGGCGTCGATCATGATGCTGCTCAACATCGGCTGACGCGCCCACGGAAAGGCGGAAACGCAATGAACGGAATGGAAAAGATCACCGCGCGCATGAAAGAGGATGCGGCGCGCTCGCTGAGCGAGCTGAATGCGCAGACCGAGCAGGAGCTCCGGCGCATCCGCGAAGAGAGCGCCGTACGCGCGGAAAAAGAGCGCGAGACGGCGGGCGGGCGCGCGCATCTCGCCGCGCAGGAGCGCTATGAGCGCCTCTGCTCCGCGGCGGAGATGGAGACACGCAAGCTGACGCTCAGCGCCAAGCAGAAAGTGCTCGCCGAGACCTACGACCGCGCGCTGGAGATCCTCTGCTCCATGCCGCGCGAGGAGTACCTTTCGCTGCTGGTGCGCCTGCTGAAAGCGGCGGGCGGCAAGGGCGACGAGAAAATCGCCCTGAGCGCAAAGGACCGCGATGAGATGGGCGAAACGCTCGTCGAGCGAGCGAATAAGGAGCTGAACGCGCACTATACGCTTGCGGGCGAAGCGGCAGATATCCGCGCGGGCCTCGTGCTTATAAGTAAAGAATGCGACGTGAACTGCTCGTTTGAAACGCTTCTCGCCCTTTCGCGCGAGAAGACCGAGCGCGGCGCGGCAAAGCTCCTCTTCGCGGAATAAGGAGGGGATCGGATGCAGCAGTATCGGGATACGGACTACGCAGCGGTCTCCGCGGCGCTGCATGCGCGCGAGGCGAAGCTCCTGACGCAGGCGATGGCCGAGCGGATGATCGACGCCGCCACGCCGGAAGAGAGCTACAAGACGCTTTTGGAATGCGGCTACGCGCCGCTTGAGCGATGCACGCTCGAAAATGTGGAACACGCGCTCTCGCAGGCGCGCAGGGAGCTCTACCGCGAGGTGAGCGTGCTGGCGCCGGACAAGCGCGTCGTCGAGCTGTTTCAGGTCAAGTACGACTATCACAACGCAAAGCTCGCACTCAAGAGCAAGCGCACCGGCGAGGACGTCTCCCGCCTTGCGATGGACTGCGGCCGCTTTGACGCGCAGAAGGTGCTTCGCGGCGAGACGAGCGCGGTTTCCGCGGCGATGAGCCGCGCGATGGCGCAGGCGGAGAGCGAAGTGGGCCACAGCGGCGATCTCCGCATGGCGGAGCTG
>ERZ779865.2097-NODE-2097-length-13165-cov-2.520824_pt1 | contig 13165 bp, 10 predicted proteins | sample MGYA00433088_ERZ779865 | MGnify/ENA primary metagenome ERZ779865 (study PRJEB29588, sample SAMEA2151703) | human gut metagenome | biome: human gut; feature: human-associated habitat; material: faeces | place: Denmark | collected 2008/2010 ... | reverse complement strand
CAAGGATGTCCTGGCAAAATGTTACGGCGGTGACGTGACTCGTAAACGCAAGCTTTTGGATAAGCAGAAAAAAGGCAAGCAGCGGATGCGTCAGTTCGGTAAGGGAGAGGTGCCGCAGTCGGCGTTTATTGAAGCGTTGCGAATCGGCGATGACTAATGTTTTGCCCTTGTAAAAGGCAACTTATCAAAGCGGAATCCCCGTTGCATATTTGGAATGTGTCCGTGGGCAATGTTTCGGGCGAATAAAGCGTGTTCGGCTGCCTTTTGCCGGGGCGTCGGACAGTCGCCTGGCAGTCAGAAGAAAATTCGGCGCAGACAAAAATGTTTATTTAAAGATGTTTATTTTACTTCAAAACGCCGCAGTGAGTCGGCTTTGGCTAAAGCTTCTTCCTGTTCGGGATTGGCCGGAAATTTGCCTCGGCGTTGAAGAACGCGCATTTCCAGGCCGTAGAGAGCGTATCGTTGTTTAAATTTTGGCAGTTTGGCGTCCGGATATGGAATTGCCTGAAGCAGTTCATTCAGGCTTTTGCGGTGCAACTGCTCCAGCGGTGATGCGTCTGGTGCGGCAGCAACGGCAGGTTCGGGCGTTGCTGCCTGAACCGTTATATTTTCATCAAGTTTATATTTTTGCAGTTTAGATGCAATTTCGGTGCTGTCGGGAGAGGGAAGCCGGGTATCCGCAGCGGTTTCGTTTTTTGCCGGAGATGAGTTTGGCATATCGGCTTTTGCAACAGGATTGGCGGAGATTTTTTTGATGGTAACAATTTTCTTTTCGACAACGGGCAAGGTGTATTGCGGTTCAGATGCCTTAGGGGTAGAGAGTGTAGAAGATGACGTTACAGAAGGACTTTCCGCGAAAGTTTTGGCGGTAGCGGAAGATGGAATAGAATCGGAAGAAGAGACGGAATTGGAAGAAAAATCAGCTGTGCTGCGACGTTTGGAGAATGAAACGGCGGCGGAGGATTCTGACTCTTCGTCCGGTTTGGCATATCTGGGTTTCATTAAACGGATATCCTGGACACGTGTATTTTGCTGAAAGGCACCTCCCGGGATAAAAAAAGCATATTGCAAAGGGTGGGTTTCCGCAGATAAAGGCTTATATGTAAAAAGGCTGGACAAGGCCAGACAGATAATATACAGATAGTTCATGGGGAGCCTCCGTGTCAAAGATGTTTATCTGGAGAGTATTATAGATGAAAAAAGTTTTTTTTGCATTAATTTTAGGGCTGGCGGGTGTTAATTCTGCGCAGGGAGATGACGGGAGGGAAAGGTATGTTGAGGAATGCCTCTCCGTTATTGGACGGCCAACGGTTATGGTTACGTCATCTTACGGAAAACTGAAATATAATTTTGACAAAGACGGAGCTTATCTGCGCCGGGAAACGGAGAGAAAATATCAGGAATCGGGGCAGCAGATGCCGCAAGACCTGGTACCGGTCGGTTTGACTAAAGTCAGGGACGGGTTTGACTTTAACATGACGGTGGGACATATAGAAATCAGCCACGGGTATTCGTGCCTTTATCCGCAGGAAATTAACGCGCATTTGGGGTATTATGTTCCGACAATTTATATTTTGAAGGATTTACAGAAAGGTACTTGCCTGTATGAAGTGGCTCTGCGCCATGAGAAGACACATATGCAAATTTATATTGAGGCGTTGGACTATTTTCTGCCGGAGTTTAAAAAAGCGGCCGTCGGGCAGTTTGACAGGATTGGCGTGCGCGTTGTCGGACCGGGCGAATCGGCGGACGATGCGGCGCGGGAGCTTAACGAAGCTTATCTTAATGATATGAAAGAGAAAGTGGAACACTGGCGCAGAGAAGTTGAACAGGAGCAGATGAAGTTTGATACGCCGCAAAATTATATTTTGGAGAGTAAACTTTGTGAAGGGAAGGATAAGCCAGCTTCCGAGTAACGGAACCGGCGGATTTGTTTGGGTCTTAAATCTTAAGCAAAATCCGGCAGAGCGGCGGCGTCTGCTTATGTCGAGCAGCCGCTATCAGGCTGTGCCGCTTAGGGGATATTATTGGGAGGATTAACAGCCATAATCTTTTTTCAGGCCGGCAATGCATTCTTCAATTCCTTTGTATGCCGAATCGATGAAGGGCATATCCTTAGCTGAATTATTGCCGTAATAAATGCGGATTGTGGTCATGCCGCATTGTTTGGCAAAATCCAAATTGGAATAGCTGTCGTCTACAAAAATGCATTCCTGAGGATTAACGCCTATGGTTTGGCACAGGCGGGCGTATACGTCAGGGCTTTCGTTCTTCTTATACACGTCAAAATCTTCTACGGAATAGAATCTGCCGGCAAAGAAATCATACAGCCCGATATGCTTCAGAATTTTTTCGCAGATATCTTTGGAAGATGTGGAAAAGACGTACTGCGGACACTGAAGGCTCTTCAGGTTTTCAAGCAATCCTTCATACGGAGCAATGGTTTTTACCAGTTCGCTTTTGTAATTGTGGTAGGAAACGTACAGGTCTTTGTGCGGAATGCCATATTCACGGGAAAATATTTCCAATCCGTCCCGGTATGTCGCGTACGATTCTTTTACTTTTTCCGTAGCATCCTTAAAGTCAAGCGGAACGTTGAACTCTTTGATGGCGGCTGCGGCCGTGGCTTCATTAAGTTTGTTTTTATATTCTTCCGTTTCAAAATAAAGGGTATTGTCCAGATCCCAAATTATGGTTTTGCGCAACTTTATCTCTCCCTGAAATTTAATCCGTCAAATATAATATAGGCGTATAAAAGCAAGGTCAATCTTTTTGTGTTAAAAAAATCGTTTTGGCAGAAATTAAAATTTTAAAAAGCTGTTAGTAACAGGTTTAAAATTTTTGGCAGCGCGGTTATAGACCCTTTAAAAAAAAAAAAGTGTTTTAATTTTAGGGGGATATACAAATTTAAAAAAAAACGGGGGATGACGACTTGTCAAAAGGAGTGTTTTTTTTAAGATAGGGGCAGTTGAAGCGTTGGCGCTTTAAAGAGTATTTTTACTACATCTTGTATATCTTTACGGTTTGTTAATACTATATGTAGTAGGGTGCTGCTAAGGGCGAAACCCCATAAACTTACTAAATAAAGAGAAGGGAAGAATAATAAAATGGCAAATAACGAGTTGCAGATGCCGACGGCAAAAAAATATAAAATGCCGTTTAAAAGCATAACAAAAAGAGACGGAACCCTCGCTGATTTTGACGGCGATAAAATTTATAATGCAATATTGCGGGCCGGCGAGATTACTTCTGAATTTGACGGCGACGATGCGTGGCTTTTGACAGCTCAGGTGATGAAAATTTTATCGCATAAGTTTGACGAATCCCTGCCTTCGGTAGAAGATATTCAGGATGTTGTTGAACAGGTGCTTATTTCTTCCAACTATTTTAAGACGGCGAAATCCTATATTTTGTATCGCGATAAGAGAAACAGACTGCGCGGCGACGGCAAAACCGTTATTGACGTGGAAAGTTCAATTAACGAATATCTGGAGAATTTGGACTGGCGCATTAAAGAAAATGCGAATCAGGGGTATTCCAACGGCGGATTGATTTTAAACGTTTCCGGCAAGGTTACGGCCAATTACTGGTTGTCGCACGTTTATCCGGCGGAGGTTGGCGAAGCACACAGAAACGGCGATATCCATATCCACGATTTAAGTATGCTGGCTGCATACTGTGCCGGATGGTCGCTGAAGAACCTGCTGCGCGAAGGGTTTAACGGCGTACCGGGAAAAGTTGAGGCCGGAGCTCCGAAGCATTTGTCTTCGGCAGTCGGCCAAATGGTCAATTTTATGGGAACGTTGCAGAACGAATGGGCCGGTGCGCAGGCGTTTTCTTCAGTCGATACATATCTGGCTCCTTACGTCCGGAATGACAAGCTGACATACGAGCAGGTTGAACAGAGTATGCAGGAGCTGATTTACAATCTGAATGTTCCGTCCCGCTGGGGCTCGCAGACTCCGTTTACGAACTTTACTTTCGATTGGGTCTGCCCGGAAGATTTGCGCGATCAGCATCCGATTATTGCCGGTGTGGAACAGGATTATACGTACGGCGATTTGGGCGAAGAAATGGCAATGATTAACAAAGCCTATATCAATGTTATGATGGGCGGCGATGTTAAAGGGCGGCCGTTTACGTTTCCGATTCCGACTTACAATATGACGTGGGATTTTCCGTGGGAAGACGAGAATACGGAATTGCTGTTTGAAATGACGGCCAAGTATGGTTTGCCTTATTTTCAGAATTTCCTGAACTCGTCGTTGAAACCGGGACAGATTCGTTCAATGTGCTGCCGTTTGCAGCTGGATTTGAGAGAGCTTTTAGCCAGAGGAAACGGATTATTCGGTTCTGCCGAGCAGACGGGATCTGTCGGCGTGGTTACGATTAACTGCGCGCGACTCGGATATGTTTACAAAGGCAATGAAGCCGGGTTGTTTGCGCGGGTTGACGAGTTAATGAACATTGCGCGCTCTTCGCTGGAAATCAAGCGTAAGGTTATTCAGCGCCTGATTGATAACGGGCTGTTCCCGTTTACCAAGAGATATCTGGGTACGCTGCGCAATCACTTCTCGACCATCGGCGTCAACGGCATGAACGAGATGATACGGAATTTTACCAATGACGAGCATAACATTGCCGATACATGGGGACAGGCATTTGCCGAGAAGTTTTTGGATTTTGTCCGTGACAGGCTGGTAAAATTTCAGGAAGAAACCGGGCATATGTATAATCTGGAAGCGACTCCGGCAGAAGGTGCGACAACCAGATTTGCCAGAGAGGATAAGAAACGCTATATCGGTATTATTCAAGCCGGTACGCCCGATGCTCCGTTTTATACGAATTCTTCACAGCTTCCGGTCGGTTATACCGATGATCCGTTTGAAGCGCTGGATTTGCAGGCGCGCCTGCAGTCCAAATATACCGGCGGTACGGTGCTTCATCTCTATATGAACCAGCGTATTTCGTCCGCAAAAGTTTGTCGTGATTTCATCAAGAAGGTTTTGGCAAATTACCGCCTTCCGTATATCACGATTACTCCGACGTTTTCCGTATGTCCGAAACACGGTTATATTGCCGGGGAACATGAGTTCTGTCCGATTTGCGATCAGGAAAAGAAGGCAGAAAAGTTAAAAATGCTTGCAAAAAAGCAAGAAGTAGCGTAGAATATTATACTAGTGAAAGGGAGAAAGATGAGCAATATTATTAATATTGATGATGTTAAATTAGACGATTCTGAAAGACAGCGTTGCGAAGTCTATACCAGAGTTATGGGATATATCCGCCCGACGACGGAATTTAATGTCGGCAAGAAAGGCGAATATAAATCCCGCTTGTGTTTCTGCGAAGAGAAGGCCGTTATGGGATGCGAAGCCCGTGAATGCGTCTGCAGAGACAATACGATGGCTTTGGCTGCCGAGTAAGCGGTTAAACGGGGTTTAACCAGTTTAGCGGTCTGTTGATGAGTGCTATTAGAATCGGCGGTATTGAGAAATTCAGTATCGTCGATTTTCCTAACCGGATGTCTGCTGTTGTCTTTATGCAGGGGTGTCCTTGGCGTTGTCCTTTCTGTCATAATACGCATCTTCAGGATGTGAATGCCGAGACGAATATCGTCTGGAAGAAGTTTATGGATTTTCTTGAGCAGAGAAAAGGAATGCTTGATGCTGTGGTTTTTTCAGGCGGAGAACCTTTGGTTCAGGATACCCTGGGGGCGGCAATGGACGAAGTGAAAGCTTTGGGATATCAAATCGGACTCCATACCGGAGGATATCGTCCGGCACATCTTAAAGAGGTTTTGTCCAAAACCGATTGGGTCGGATTTGATATTAAAGCGCCGTTGGAGGCCGAACGGTATAAAGATGTTACCGGGGGAATCGCAGATGTGGAGAAGGTTCGGGAAAGCCTGCATCTGCTGATTAATTCAGGGGTGCCGTTTGAATGCCGGACGACTTGTGATCCGCGCTTTCTTTCGGTTAAAGATATTTATACGATTGCAGATACTTTGAAGGGGCTTGGCGTTAAGGAATATTATTTACAGAAATACCGAAAAGTCCCTTCCGATACGGATACGACGGAGAGTCAATGCCTGGCATTGGTGGAAGACACTGCACTGCTGGCGTATTTGCAGGGATGCTTTGACGTTTTTGATGTGCGAAAATAAGGGAAACTTCGTTTTGAATTGCGGAAAAGCTTTTTAATCTTTTTGTTAAAAATTGAATGTCAACGCTGCCGGGAAGGTGATTCGGCAGCGTTATTTTTGGCGTAATATGTGGAATCGTTTTTGCGTAATATCGGTTTTAATTTGCAAAAGTATATAACATATTATTCTTTACATAATGATATTTACTAAATGTTAAGCGAGGGTGCTTTAGTCTCAAGTCGGAATGTCCGGAGGACATTTCGGGGTTTGAAAGCCTCTCTAATGACGCACTATGTAAAGGCGAAACTTTACATGCCTTCAGTCGTGGACTGGAAGGCGGTAAAATAAGCCTCAGCGGTGAATATACCGCACTGTTCATTAGCAGACTTTCAACTTCCAGTCATCTTCTAGTCAAGATGGCTTTTTCTTTAACCATTGGGAAAAAAGGGAAGTGTGATATGAGAAAGTTCTTACTCTTGTCCGGAGTCTTTTTCGGTTTAATTTGCGGCTCTGCGCGGGCGGAGTATTATCGTCAGCCTGGAACGCGCGTTGTTTCTCGAACAGCGACGGCGAATTATGTGCGCCCGTTGCCGAGGAAGGAAACGCAGCATCCGCGCTATACACTGGGGCTGGATGTCGGCAGAAATCATCTTGATTTGGAGAAGGAAGGAAATTTTAAGTATAAGAGTATAGCTGAAACTGAATATAACTTTTTTAAGCCGACGCTGGGATTTCGCTTTAATAAGAAAGTCGGAATGGAACTTTTTTATCAGCAGGCGGGAAAAGAGAATAAAGGGACACGTTTTAATGGCAATAACATTGATGTCGGTGTAAAATATGCGGCGTACGGGGTGGATTTTTTATTTTATCAGCCGATAGACAAGCAATTGGATATTTTGATGTCATTGGGTGGCGCGTATTATGATTTTGATATAAATCTTGCAGCAAATGTATTGGGATATAGCGTTAATGGCAACGTTAAAGAAGAGTCGTTTGGCATGCGTACCGGATTGGGACTGCAGTTTAATTTGAACAGGAACTGGGCTGTTCGGGCGATGGCACATTATGTTACGATGACCGGCAGCAATGATTATGTTAAAAACATTATGGAGATGTCTCTGGGACTCCGTTACTCGTTTTAGGTGTTTGCTGTTTAGCAGTTATTTATTTAGGTGCAACATTAAGTAAAACCATTTGCGGAAATGTCAAAAGACATTTCTAGACGCAGGAACAGCGGAGGGGAGATATTTAAGCTTTGACGAGAGTTTTCGTACGCATATTTGCGGGGGTATTGGTGGGGCAGGAAGTACGATGCCAGAAAAACGCCACGTTTGATTTTGGAGTTTTGTTGCTTTTTGAGGAACTTTCTGAAAAAATATGAGAGGAGCCCCGTTGGAAGTGAACAAAACAGTATTGCTGTTTTGTTCTGGCAGCGATTATCTGTCGAATAGATTGTCGGATATTATTGTTTCAATATTCTTAAGCGTTTTTGGTAGCTTCTTTTTTTCCAAATTTGTATTCAGGCATTTGTCTGCCGTTTGGGCAATTTTGCTGCGCAGTTCTGCCAGTTTTGAAGTGTTGGAATATTTGTTTATAACATCCCGCGCTTGTGCCGGAATGCCGTATTGGGAGTCATTATGGGGAATCTGCATAATTTTTGATTTTTTCAGGTTGCCGGTTAATTTTCCGTTTTCATCGATTATGCCGTTTTGTTTATCCTGCAGATAGGCGTTAACCAGACTCGGTATTAAAAAACGGTTGATATCAGCGTGAATGTTACGGTCTACAAGCGCTTCGCCGTATGCATGGTCAAACTTGTCTGACAGTTGAGGTTTTTTGGTGGTTATATTATGCTTGGGCTACCAAAGAGGCTTTAATCAGGGCGTCTTTGGGGCCGTCTTTTTCAAGATTTGATAAAAATGATACAGGTTTTTGATTGTCGACGAACATTTTGGGGTTGATATTTTGCAGAGCTTCCACTCTGATTTTAAAAATTTCCCACATATTATCCATAAGATTGTTGTCGGTCATGGCCGTTCCTCCTTTTTGTATATAGTTATAGATTGATGATACCATTAAACATGCTTGTCCGTCAAGATAGAATGTGTAGACGGAATTTGTTTTTTTCTGTTTCAGACAGCTGTGCGACTCCGGTTGAGGGGGATGTTTTTTGTTGATAACCCTTATATTTTTGTAAATTTTGCTTGGTAAAATCTTCAGGTATGCTATATTAAACAAGACTTGGAGATTTACGAAAACAGAGGTTTATAATGGCTGAATTTACGGAAGATGAAATTATTAAGGGCGAACAAGAATATAACGCAGATTCAATCAAAGTGTTGAAAGGTTTGGATGCCGTGCGGAAACGTCCGGGTATGTATATCGGTGATACCGATGACGGATCCGGCCTGCATCATATGATTTATGAGGTTCTTGACAATGCAATTGACGAAGCGTTGGCAGGATATTGCGATAAAACCGAGGTTATTTTAAATCCTGACGGTTCGGCAACTGTTCGCGACAACGGCCGCGGCATGCCGGTTGATATGCATAAGGAAGAAGGCGTTTCGGCGGCGGAAGTCATTATGACCGAGTTGCATTCCGGCGGCAAGTTTGACAATAATTCATATAAGGTTTCCGGCGGTCTGCACGGGGTGGGGGTGTCGGTAGTCAATGCCTTGTCTACATGGCTGAGGCTGAAGATTTGGCGCAATGACCAGCAGTATGAAGCCGAATTTGCAAACGGTAATGTCGTGGAGCATATTCATGTTACCGGCTCGACGCCGGGACGACACGGGACAGAAGTTTCTTTTTTGCCGTCTCCTGAAACATTTACACAGACGGAATTCAGCTATGACGTTTTGGAACGTTCTATCCGTGAGAAGGCTTTTTTGAACTCCGGCGTTTATTTGAAATTGATTGATAATCGCGGCAATGAGCCTAAGGAAACGGTTTTTCATTATGAAGGCGGATTGAAGGCGTTTGTTACGCACCTGAATAAAGCGAAAGCTCCGCTGCATGAAAGTATTATCAGCATTTCCGGCGAACAGAACGGTATGCAGGTCGATGTCGCTATGCAGTGGACGGAAGCATATAACGAAAGTATGTTGTGCTTTACCAACAATGTGCCGCAAAAGGACGGCGGAACGCATCTGGCCGGTTTCCGGGGAGCACTTACAAGAACAGTCAATAATTATATTTTGGAAAACGGGCTTTTGAAAAAGGATAAAACGGCTATTACCGGTGACGATATGCGCGAAGGGCTGACCTGCGTTTTGTCAGTTAAGGTACCGGATCCGAAATTTTCGTCCCAGACTAAGGATAAACTGGTTTCTTCCGAGGTACGACCGGTTGTAGAAAGCATTATGGGCGATAAGCTTAAGGAATGGCTGGACGAGCATCCGGCAGAAGCCAAGATTATCGTTGGCAAGATTGTTGAAGCTGCAACGGCGCGCGAGGCGGCGCGCAAAGCTCGCGAATTGACGCGGCGCAAAGGCGTGCTTGATATTTCTTCCCTGCCGGGAAAACTGGCAGACTGTCAGGAAAAAGATCCGGCTTTGTCGGAAGTGTTTATTGTTGAGGGAGATTCTGCGGGCGGGTCGGCGAAGCAGGGGCGTGACAGAAAGAATCAGGCGATTATGCCGTTGCGCGGCAAAATCCTGAATGTTGAAAGGGCACGTTTTGACAAGATGCTGAATTCGGCGGAAATCGGAACGATTATTACAGCGCTCGGGACGGGAATCGGCCGTGATGACTTTAATCCCGACAAATGCCGCTATCACAAGATTGTAATTATGACCGATGCGGATGTCGACGGCGCACACATCAGGACGCTGTTGCTGACGTTCTTCTATCGGCAGATGCCGGAGCTTATTGAACGCGGGTATGTGTATATTGCCCAACCGCCGCTGTATAAGGCCAAACGCGGGAATTCGATTATTTATCTGAAAGATGACCGCGAGATGGAAGATTATCTGATTAACGGTGGATGCGATGACGCTTATTTGGAAAAAGTCGATGGTGAGCGAATCCTCGGACAGGATTTGGTGGCGTATGTTGAAAGTACAAAGAAAGCGCGGAACCTTGTTTCCATGTTGAGTGTCAAAGCTCCTGAGCATATTGTGGAGCAGATGGCTATCAGCGGGTTGTTTGACAAGGAGATTTTGGCTGATGCAAATCGGCTGAAGCCAGCTCTGGACAACCTGACGGCGCGGTTGGATAATTTGGAAGCGGAATATGACCGCGGCTGGAAAGCGGATATTTTGGAAAACGGCAGCATCTCTTTCTATCGCACATTGCGCGGCGTTCGGGAAGAACATATTGTCGGCGCTTCGATTTTGGAAAGCGGCGAGGCAAAGATGCTGAATACTATGAAAGAATTTTTGGCGGAGAATTTTTCCCAGCCGTTAAAGCTGGTGTCTAAAACCGGCGGCGAAACGGTAATTGCCGGGCCGGTTACGCTGGTTGATGCGGTTATGGCTGCCGGGAAGAAGGGAATTACCTTGCAGCGCTATAAAGGTTTGGGCGAAATGAATCCTGAGCAGTTATGGGAAACGACATTGGATCCGGAAGCACGTTCGCTGTTGCAGGTCAAAATCGACCAGATGGAAGAGGCTGATGAGGTCTTTTCTACCTTGATGGGCGATGTGGTTGAGCCCCGTAAAGACTTTATTCAGGAAAACGCCCTTAATGTGGTCAATCTGGATATTTAGCCGGTTTATTTTGAATTGTACGGTTAAGAGGGAGCAGCTGGCTCCCTTTTTTGATGGAAAGTGGAAAAACGGAGAAAAGAAACCGGAAAAATAAAAACTCCTGATTTCAGGAGTTTTTATCAGATAATAACGATATGGAGCGATTAGCAGGTTGAAAGATTAGTAAATGGAGAATTTAACGGCAAAATAAACCATTACCCAGACCAGAAGCATACAGATAAAAGCGAGGACTTTGCTCTTTTCGTATTCTTTGTACGTGTTCCACATTCCGACGATACAAACGACGGAATAGGTCAGTACGGCCAAAAATGCTGCGGTATAAAAGCACAGCCAGGTAAAAGCAGCCGGATTCATGCTCAGAAGGGAAATGTTGTTCCATAGAACCTGCAGATAACGGGTTTCGTATCCTGCCGACTGCTTCAGGAATATCATTAAAAGACGGGTAACAAAACCGGAAACGGCAAGACCCAAAAATGAAAATTTCCAAAATGCTTCGGCTAAAGAGCATTGTCCGTAAAAAAAACGTCCGAACATCAATCAATCTCCTTAAAAAGTATCTGTCGTATTTATATCGTATCGCTTTGCGGCATGCAACCGCTTTTTAGAAGAAACTTACAATATTCTTATATTTCTTTAATCCGAGTTGTTTGTGGGCAGCGGCGATATATTCATGAAGTTCGCCCCATGATGTGTTTTCTTCAATGTATTGCCGCGCTTTTTGCGGGGATTTAGAGAGCTGAATGTCAATAACTTTAGCCAGCAGCTCATACATAGCCGGGCTTACTTTGGCAAAGTCGATATGCAGCAGCATGTTAGCGTCGAATGTTATGGCTCCGTGTTTCAAAAGAGTGTTAAATTCTATTAAGTCGACTATTTTGTAGGTTTCGGTCGGGAATATCGGTTTGGCGCGCAGCAGGAGGCGAAAAATCCAAGTGGTGTAGATTTGTTTTAACCTTTCCTCGCTGAGAATGCCCTGCTTGACGTATTCCGGCATGAAAGCGATTGAAATCGTGTCGGCTTTATTTTCTTCAATAATGGATTTGCAAATACCCGGGGAGTTCTGATATTCGCTGTTCGGTCCTAAAGAATGTCCGTTTTCGTGCCCGATAACAAACAGGTGGTCGGCTTCCAAGTCGTAATATTTGTGAAAATCGGGGTGAAGAAAAACGTCCAGCATCTTTTGCGTTCGTTCGGGGTCGTGTCCCTGGCGTACCTGCCGATGATAGACGTTGCGCCGTCCGCCTCCGGTTTTGATGGCGAGTTTGTCGTTGTTGGGCAGATTTTGAGCAACGGTAATACCGCCGCGGCATTGGGCGTAATCTCCGGTCAGGCTGATTAAGTCAACGTCAACCATGGTTTGCTTTAAATCTGCATCGGCGTTGATGCTTTGTGCGTATTTACCGGCATAAGGCATAAGGGCGCTCAATTTGGGCATCATATCCCTGAATTGCAGCAGCAGTTTGGTTCCCTCTCTGTTGACGATGCCGACCCGGGCGCCAAGCATATCTTTGGCGATAACATCAATATTATGCTGTTTAATCAAAGCGGCAAGCTGCTGATTTTCCAAGACTGTCGGTGTCATTTCATCATCATAGTTTTCGCGGCTGAGGGTAAATTCCAACGGCGTTTCCTGTAAGACCGCCCAATGTTTATCGGCCAGCATATCCATATCTTCGTTATTTTGCAGTAAGGCTTGTGCCTGCCATGACAAAAATTCCCGGAACAAATCGTCAGAGCAGTAGTGGGCGGCGACTTCCAGTTCGTTTGCCATAGCGGAGAATTCTTTTTTGAAGTATTCGGTGTAATCAACGGCCTTTAATTTTGCACCGTTGCGGACAACCATGGTTCGGGCGGACAAAATGCGGGCAATTTCTTCGGATTCTCCGCCAGCGAACATGTTTAACAGGATTTGATGAAATTCGTCGACGGTTAAGTCTTGCGGATAAAAATTTTTTCCGGCTGATGTTGTCAGGCCTTTGAACAGGCAGATTGGGGCAGGGTCAATTCCGTTTAAGCCGGATACGCCATTCAGGGAATTAAACATTTTTAAAGTCAATGCAGCTTGTTCATCGTTTTTTGCAGCTTGCTCAAGCGCCTGTTTCAAAGAAATATTGTGCGGGTTGTCCTGTTGCAGGCAGACGTTGTTCAGTATCTTGGCGGCCTGAACCAGGTGCTGCAGAGCTTTGCGGTCTCCTTCGGAAAGAGCCTGCCATGCAGGAGAGGTTTCTGACAGCAGCGTAATGTCGGTCATTTCTTCGGTGGTCATTTTTTTTAGTTCGTCAGTTGAATAATTTAATGCGAATCCGTT
>ERZ779865.2094-NODE-2094-length-13176-cov-5.286716_pt1 | contig 13176 bp, 13 predicted proteins | sample MGYA00433088_ERZ779865 | MGnify/ENA primary metagenome ERZ779865 (study PRJEB29588, sample SAMEA2151703) | human gut metagenome | biome: human gut; feature: human-associated habitat; material: faeces | place: Denmark | collected 2008/2010 ... | reverse complement strand
CTGTTTATGCAAAGGAAGAAACGAAAATTATAGATGGAAATGATTCATATGATACGGCAACATATTTGGATGTTAATGGAAGTTATTCGGATGTTTTGTCGGACAGCAATGACGTTGATTTTTACAAGTTGATCCCGGATTCAAACGGAAAATTGTCTATAAATTTTGGGCATGTATACGGGGAGAGTAGTCATGGATGGAAAGTAATAATTTATAAGTATCAGGATGGAGAATATATAGAATTAAGTGATACGGTAATTAAATTAGAAGATAGTGAGAAGGTAGAATTACCTTTTGTAGGGGTACAGTATGGATGCGAATACTATATAAAAGTGCAAAATTATAATTGGGATGCTGTAAATAAAGTATATACCATTAAAACAACTTTTATTAGATCAGAACAGTATGAAAGAGAAGAAAATGATTCTTATAATAAAGCCACAGAGATGAAGTTGAATTCGTCATATACGGGAACTCTTAATAACGATAATGATATTGATATTTATAGAATTAATGCAACTGGAAATGGAAAAATAGAATTAACGTTTGAACATGTGTATACAGACGATAGTCATGGATGGGATATTATAATCTATCGATATACAAATGGAGAATATCAGGAATTAAGTAATGATAGGGTTACTCTAAAAGATAATGAAAAATATAGATTACCATATATTGGTGCTGTCTCTGATGGAATTTATTATGTGAAAATAAAAAATTATAATTGGCGTGCTGTAGGAAAAGAATATGTAATTCGAAACAATTTTCAGCAATCAGATTACTATGAAAAAGAAGAAAATAACAGTTATACAACGGCTACAGATTTAAAAATAGGAGAAAAATATAATGGAACACTTAATAGTAATAGCGACAAGGATTTTTGGAAAATTACAGCAACAAAGAAAGGATATATTAAATTAAGTTTTGGACATGACTATATAGATGATTATCATGGTTGGAATGTATATGTTTATCAGTATGTAAATGGTGAATATAAAGAATTGAGCAGTCAGACAATTTCGCTTAAGGATAACAAATTAATACAATTAAAAGGAATTTCAGCACAGTCGGGTGGGATATATTATGTAACAATAACAAATTATAACTGGAATGCAGTGGGGGTAAATTACACATTAAAAGCAGCATATTCCATAGGAAAGCCATATAATCTGCGTGGAACAATTTCTAAAAGAAAGATAACATTAAAATGGGATCGCGGAAATGCAGTAAATGGTTATGAAGTATATTGCAAAGTTGGAAACGGAAAATATAAAAAAATAGCAAATACATTAACAAACAGTTATACATATAAAAAACTTTCTAAAAAGAAAACGTGCTATTTTAAAGTAAGATCATATGTAATCAATAATGGGGTAAAGGAATACAGCGGTTTTACAGCTGTTGTAAAAGCCAGAGCCTGATGGTAATGCAATCAGAATTTCTTGACAAAGGAGAAAAATGAAAAGAAAAATAGGAACTGCGGTGCTGTTAATGGTATCCATATTAATTATCAATGTAGATGGGACTTATGCGAAAACTTCCAAAAACCTACTGAAAAATCCAGGATTCGAAAGTTCTGACTTTTCCATGTGGAAATATAAAGGAACCGGAATGGATAAGTTGGATTATTATACGGAAGATCCTGTTGGAATCTGGAATAAAAAAGATGATTGTCATTCCGGAAACTATACATTTCATTTCTGGTCGACATATAAACATCATTTTAAACTGGAACAGACAATTTCAAAAAAGAAACTTAACAAAAACAAGACATATAAAGCATCGGTATATATACAGGGAGATGAAGTGGGAGCAGATGCAGAGATATATTTATATGTTATAGCAGATGGAAAGAAGTATGTTTCTGGAATGGTAGAATTGGATGGATGGCAGGATTGGAAGAAACTCACCATTGATAATATCAGATGTAAAAAAGGAAATGTGAAAATAGGTATATATGTTGATCATGCAGCAGACGGTTGGGGAATGATTGATGATTTTTATTTTGGACAGGAATGAAAAAACAGGAGTCGGTGAAGTAAATTTGTAATGGAAATCTCATCTGTGAAAGCAGATGGGATTTTTTAGTTTCTTTCAGAATATAGAAAATTGAAATTGATAAATTCATAAAAACTGGATATAATTACATTGTAAGAAAAGTAAGGAATGTATTACCGCGAAAGGAGGTTTTTATATGGAATTGGCAAAAGTGACGGCAAAAGGGCAGGTGACAATACCTATTGAAATTCGAAAGAAACTCGGGATTAAGAATGGTGATAAAATCTTGTTTGTGGAAGAATCTGGAAGAATATATATGATGAATTCTTCTATGGATGCATTGCGTGAAGCTCAGAGAGCATTTGCAGGAGAAGCAGAAAGACTTGGACTCAAAGATGATGATGTAATGACAATGATTAAAGAACTTAGGGAAGAAAGTGTGGTGAAGTGAATGAGAATTATGCTTGATACCAATGTGTTGATATCAGCATTGCTATTTCCCGGTGTAAAGATGGATGCAATGATGAATTATATATTTACACACCATCAGCTTGTGTTGTCATCGTATGTTGTAGATGAATTGAAACGTGTAGTTAAAAGAAAATTTCCGGGAAAGGGTTACAAAGACAGCAATGGAATTTGTCCCGGGCAGTTTCTTTGGAGGGATGGCAATAATGGCATTATACAACAAAGATATACTGCTCTGGACAATTTTTATTTTTCATCAATTTAACATCGCATCAATTTCAGAAAAATCAATATACAGATCATCATAAATATTCACTTTAATAGTAGCATCAAATGAGTATTGAATATTTAAAATATTTTGTTCAAAAAAATTCACAGTAATTGTCCGGCGGCGGGGATCAACGATCCAGTACTCACGTACACTCAGAGTTACAACCAGAGAAAAACAAGTTATATGTTTTTATGTAGAAAATTTGAAATAGCATAAGAGAAAAGATGTTTCTGAGTATAATTTTTGAAAGTTATAGGACATATGAGCAAAAAATTTATTGAAATGTCCCATTTCCAAAGCCAAGGGGACATATAGACAAAAAGTTTATTGAAATGTCCCACCTTCGAAAGGTAACGGGACATATGAACAAAAAGTTCAGCGTTATGTCCTGTTTTTGAAAAGTAATGGGACATAGAAGACAAGAAAGATTGCATATGTCCTAGAGAGGGAAAAGTCAGGGACATAGAAGGAAAGAAAAATCATATATGTCCCAGAGAGGACAAAGAGAGGGACATAGACAGCAAGAAAAATTGCATATGTCCCCCAAATGCCATCATAACTTTTATTGCATGACAAGCGATGAGAAAAATTATCGCCTTACCAGAGAATATTTGACAAATACCCTATAGGGGTATAACATAAGTGCAAAAATAAAAATCTTTCAGATAATACAAAAGGAGCAGACACAATGATCAAAACAACCTTAAAAATTGACGGCATGATGTGTGGAATGTGTGAATCCCACATGAATGATGTGATCCGCAAAAATTTTAAAATAAAGAAAGTGACATCTTCCGCACGGGATGGGGAGACGGTTATCATCAGCGAAGAGCCGATTGATATTCCGTGGGCAAAGAAAGTAATCCATGAAATTGGTTATGAGATGACCGGCAGTTCCAATGAGCCATATGAGAAGAAAGGACTGTTCCGCTTCGGGAAAAAATAAGGAGGTTTTTTACCAATGAAAAGGCAAAGCAAATTCTTTGGAGAGTTCAAGAAGTTTATTCTGCGTGGAAATGTGATGGATATGGCGGTCGGTGTTATTGTGGGCGGCGCATTTACGTCCATTGTGACATCCCTGAATGCAGATATCCTGACTCCGATCCTGGGAATTTTCGGAGGCACGGACTTTTCTTACCTTACGGTTACGCTTGGAACAGGAGAAAATGCACCGGTTCTGCATTATGGCAATTTTATTACTGCAGTAATCAATTTTCTGATCACGGCACTTGTGATTTTTATTATGTTGAAAGTTATCAACCGGATCACAGAAAAACTGAGCACGTTAGCAGGTATGGAGGAAGAAAAGCCGGAACCGACAACAAAAAAATGTCCATTCTGTTATTCGGAAATTGATATCAGGGCAACCAGATGTCCGCACTGTACATCCGTACTGGATGAGCAGGAATAAAAACAAAATAATAACACTATTGGAAGGGAGTGACAGAGCCATCATGGAGGTCACTTCCTTTTCAAAATCAGGTGAGCATGAAATTAGAAATAGAAAAGAGGAAAACAATATGGACGAAAACACAAAAAAGCGCTTAGACCAGCAGTTTGCTTTTATCCGGGAAATTGACAGGGAAAAATTTATTGGGAGACAAACCTATTTATCGGATGGCAGGCGAAAGGAAAATGATGCGGAGCATGCCTGGCATATGGCGATCATGACCATGTTGCTCAGCGAGTATGCGAATGAACCGATTGATGTGCTTCATACAATCGGCATGCTTTTAATCCATGATCTGGTGGAGATTGATGCCGGAGATACTTATGCTTATGATGAGGAGGGAAAGAAGACACAGGCTGACCGGGAGAAAAAAGCGGCCGACCGGATTTATGGTCTTCTTCCGGAAGAGCAGGGAAAGATGCTGTATGATCTTTGGATTGAATTTGAGGCGCAGAAGACGCCAGAAGCAAAGTTTGCGCGTGTGATGGACAATCTACAGCCTATGATGTTAAACGCCGCTACAGACGGCAAAGCGTGGGTAGAACACGGGGTGCATCTGGCACAGATTATGAAACGTAACGAGCATACAGCAGAATATTCTGAAACTTTAATGGAATATGCAAGGGAAATGTTTATACAGCCGAATCTTGACAACGGGCATATCATCGAGGATGAAAAGAAATAGTTCAGGGCTGTAATGCAGAACAAAAGCGTGTGAAAACCAGAAAATTTTCACACGCTTTTCGTCTGCGTTTTTTTATGAGATTGTCATGAAATAATTACGCATTTTTTGCATCGTTGTACTTCTTTACATAATTCTTGATACGATCGTATGGATTCAACAGATCGCTGATAGAAGAATCATGATTTAAAGTATCAATGATATATGCAATATATTTACTCATATCGCAGCTGATATAGTACTCACGGGAGAGAAGCTCCGGAGTCTGATAAATCAGGTTTGTGGTTACTACACGGTAAATCAGGCCTTCTTCGTATGCTTTATCGAAAGAAGCAAGTCCGTTTGTGAATAATCCGAACGTAGAAACAACGAAAATACGGTTTGCTTTACGCTTCTTTAATTCACGTGCAGTGTCAATCATGCTTTCGCCGGAGGAAATCATATCATCAATGATCAGTACATCTTTGCCTTCGACGTTGGAGCCTAAGAATTCATGGGCAACGATCGGGTTACGTCCGTCTACGACACGGCTGAAGTCACGTCTCTTGTAAAACATACCCATATCAATGCCAAGTACGTTTGCAAGGTAAATTGCACGGTTGGTGGCACCTTCGTCCGGGCTGATGATCATCAGATGCTCGGCATCAATGGTCAGATCCTTTACGTTCTTTAAGATACCTTTGATGAACTGATAGGAAGGCATTACATTCTCAAAGCCATTCAGAGGAATCGCATTCATAACACGAGGATCGTGAGCATCAAATGTGATGATGTTGTCGATTCCCATATTGTAAAGCTCCTGCAGTGCTAATGGGCAGTCAAGAGATTCACGGGCAGTTCTTCTGTGCTGACGGCTTTCGTACAGGAATGGAAGAATGACAGTGATACGGCGGGCTTTTCCGCCGACTGCAGCAATGACACGCTTTAAATCCGCAAAGTGATCATCTGGAGACATATGATTGGTATGTCCGCAGAGTGAATAGGTCATGCTGTAGTTCGTAACATCTACCATGATATAGAGGTCATAGCCCCGGACAGACTGATTGATAACACATTTCGCTTCTCCGGAACCAAATCGTGGAATATGAGGCTCGATGATGTAGCTCTCTTTGTGATATTCCTTGAAAGCAATATCGTTGTGATGCTCGTGTTCGCGATGCTCTCTCCAGGTGGACAGATAGCTGTCTACTTTTTTTCCTAATTCCATACAGCTTGCAGTCGGAATCAGTCCGAGAGTACCGGTTGGCATGGTTTCCAAAATTCTTTCGTCGTTTGGCATGATTTTCCTCCAGGTTTAAATTAATTGATAAACATATATGCATATAATAGACCCATAACTATGGGGTATTATCTGGAAATGATGCGTGTGCGTTTCTGTTTGCGGATATCTTCTTCTGTGAACAGATTGATAAAAGTATAGGAATCTAAAATACGTGAAAATGTTCGTTCAGAATAGGACTCCTTGATCCGTTCCACACTCAGGTTGGTAGAAATAATGGTGGATTTTTGCCGGATCAGCCGTTCATTCACACACAAAAACAGCTGGGAAGAGGTAAAAGAGTTAATCAGTTCTGTTCCCAGGTCGTCGATGACTAACAAATCGCAGTCGAAAATGTTCTGGTGTGTGGCAATTGCATCGGAATCTTTTTCAAACACACCTTTGCTTAATATATCAAATAATTGAAATGCTGTAAAGTAAATTACGGAATATCCGTGGTCAAGAAGTTCTTTGGCAACACAGTTTGTCAGAAAAGTTTTTCCGACACCGGTTTTTCCGTAAAACAGCAGATTTTTTGGCTTGTGATCAAAATCGTCAATAAAATAATGACATTCCCGCACCGCTTTTTGTGCGGTTTCATAAGAAGAAAGTCCTGTCAGCGGATTTTTTTCCTCTTTCGAATAAAAATCGTAGCGAAAATTGTCAAAATTTTCAATACGGAGTATTTGGCGAATGTTGGACTGGGCATAGACGGTATTGATAATTGCCTGTTTAAAACAGTGGCATTTTTTCCCGTCGATATACCCGCTGTCTTTGCAATCCGGACAGGTATAAACCGGGTCCAGATAGTCTGCCGGATACCCGCTTGCAGTAAGGAGCTGCTGCCGTTCCAGAGACAGGGCACTTAGTTCCTGCTTTAAGGAGGCCAGTGCATGGGTGTCTCCATCAAGATGCAGACGCGCCTGACGGACGGAAGAAGATGCAACACTTGCATCAATTTCCTTCAGACGGGGAAGCTTTTTTAAAACCTCCGCACGCCGTGTTTCGAGAATATGACGGTTATGCAGTTGGCGCTCATCGTATTCATGCATGATCTCATCATACTGTGCATTGGAAAGCGGCATTTGATTCTCCTTTTATTGCTCAACAGATGATATGGGAGTGATTATGACCGGATCGGAGAGTTTAAAAGCATGGCTTCCAGACTCTTATAGTCATTTTCACGGGATTCAAAGTTATTAAAATTGTTTTTCTTCGGAGAAGCGGCTGCATTTGCTTTCACTGCGGCTCTCTCCTTTTTCTTTTGCTGATGGGTGGCGTCGAGGCGTTTGACATCTTCCAGAGAATGTACCTTGTCGTTATACCAGCTGGTCAGAATAGAATCGGCATAACTGAAACTTGACTGACCGGTACTGGAAATGGTGCGGGCACAGGCTTCCTGGATCAATGACAGATCAAAAGCGTATTCTTTGGTCCATTTGCGGATCATGGCTGTTTCGGAATCGATAAGGTTTCTTCCTGTGATGCCGAAAGCTTTCATGACGGCGTAGTACGCTTTGCTGCGGACGGCGGCTTCACTTTTGGCCTGTTCCACAGAAGTAATTTTTTTCTCATGCCATGCCAGTGCCACTTTATTCAGATAACGAAGATTTGTATGTCCTTTGCTGACGCAATATTCCACCAGATAGACGATCAGTTCGGCAGAAAAGTGAAGATCTTCATGCCAGAATAAGATCGTGTTGATATCATTCTCACTGAATGGATGCCGGATATAGGTTTCCACGACAAAAAGCATTTCCTGAATATCCGGATTTTTCTGAAATTCTGCGATTTCATCCAGCGTATAATGGCGGATCTGCGGTTCCTGCGGCTGATTCACAGGCTGGGAGGCACAAAACGTTTCCCCTGCAGCGGATGCTGGTGTTTCTTCCAAAGAAACAGCAGACGGGGCAGGAGAGGAAGATGCCTCTTCCCTGTCTGTGGAATCTTCCGGAAACGGAAGAAGACCGATTCCGCACAATTTACCGTCGGCGGTTTCCTCCAGAGAGAGGAGTCCTTCTTTCTGCCAGTAACGCAGTGCACGCTGAATGTCCATTTCTGTATTGTTAAATTTGTCAGCAATTTCAGAAATTGTACAATTTGATGCATGAGAATGGATGCACCGTAATAAATATAAATATACCTTAACAAATTCCCCGTTTGCTGACGGCATAAAGCGGTCAATAAACTGGTTGGGAACGATTGTGTCCGTGGCTGGACAATCATTGTGCAGCTGAATGTTTATCATATGTCATAGTACCTTTCTTATTATGCATTTGTGATTATAGCACAATCATTTTCCAAATGGAAGAAGAAAAACACCCGTAAATCCCTGGTAATCAGGGGGATACTGATTGTGAACAACATTGTGGATAAAGTGGATAAGTCCACCAAAACGTACAAATTCAAAACGGAAAGGAGTGGATAAATATAGACAAAAAATCCACACAGAACGAAGAAAGAATCAACGTTTCTATGTGGATAATGTGGATAAGTTATTTTCCAAGGAGGGATTCGCCGATTTCTACGACATTTCCGGCTCCCATGGTTATCAACAGATCTCCGTTCATACAATTTTTTAATAAAAACTTTTCGATCTCTTCAAAAGAAGGAAAATAGTGCGCGTCTTTTCCTTTGGCTGTCAGGCGCTCCAGAATATCTTTCGAGCTTACACCGAAGGTATTCTGTTCGCGGGCAGCAAAGATGTCTGCCAGAACAATGACATCTGCCATGGAAAGTACTTCGGCAAAATCATCCAGAAAAGCTTTGGTGCGGGAGTAGGTGTGTGGCTGGAATACCAGCACCAGACGCTTATGCGGATATTTCTGCGCGGCGGTCAGTGTCGCACGGATCTCTGTCGGATGATGTGCATAATCGTCAATGATGGTGACACCGTCTACGGTTCCTTTGTACTGGAAACGGCGGTTGGCACCGTGGAAAGCGTCCAGACCTCTGATGATGGCATCTGTGCTGATTCCCATGGTACAGGCAAGGGCGATGGCGGCCATGGCATTTCCGGCATTGTGTCGTCCGGGAACGGCAAGCCTGATTTCACAGATGGCCTCTTTGTTGTGCATGGCGGTAAAAGAAGGACAGGCTTTGTCATCATATGTCAGATTATCTGCATAATATTCACAGGAATCATCAAAACCGTAGGTGATGATCTGCTGTGGAAGTCCGTCGGTCAGTTCCTGATGGTCTGCAATTTCTCCATTGATAATGGTTGCTCCGTCTGCCAGTGTATTGCCGGCAAATTTACGGAAAGAACGACGGATGTCGTTGATATCCTTGAAAAAGTCCAGATGTTCTGCTTCTACATTTAAGATGATGCTGTATTTTGGACGGAAATTCAGGAAACTGTTGGTGTATTCACAGGCCTCCGAAACAAAGATTCCGGAATGACCGACACGCAGGTTTCCTCCGATAGAGGGAAGAATTCCGCCAACAGTGATGGTCGGATCGGATTTCGCAGCAAGAAGAATCTCACTGATCATGGAAGTTGTGGTTGTTTTGCCGTGGGTTCCGGCAACGGCAACGGAATTGTTGTAGTTGTCCATGATCTGTCCAAGCAGTTCTGCACGGGAGAGCATTGGCAGTCCCTGGGATCTGGCCTCTGCAAATTCCGGATTATCCGGATGGATTGCGGCTGTGTAGACAACCAGATCAATGCCGGGAATGATATTTTCGGCACTTTGTCCATAAAAAATCTGAGCACCTTTGGATGCGAGCATGCGGGTAAGATCGGATTCTTTTGCATCGGACCCGGAAATCGTAAAGCCTTTTTCCAGAAGAATTTCAGCGAGTCCGCTCATGCTGATTCCGCCAATTCCGATAAAGTGAATATGAATGGGGTCATTAAATTTTAATTTATACATCAGGATTACCTACCTATTTTAATAAAGTTTTTTTCTATTATACCACTCTATAACCAAAGGCGCACCCGAAAATATATTGTGCATTTTGCCAAAAAACAACAAAAAAACTCAGCATTTTTGTATAAACTGTTGTACATAAAAGGATAATATGATATACTACAGTAATAGTAAGAAACAAACATAATATTTAGAACAGACGAGGAGTGATGACGTGATTAAGAAAGAAATGATAGCCATGCTTTTAGCAGGCGGTCAGGGCAGCAGACTTGGAGTTCTGACATCGGACGTCGCCAAGCCGGCAGTAGCATTTGGCGGCAAGTACAGAATTATCGATTTTCCACTCAGCAATTGTATCAATTCCGGAATTGATACGGTTGGTGTGCTGACGCAGTATCAGCCACTCCGGCTGAACACACATATCGGCATCGGCATTCCGTGGGATCTCGATCGGAACAATGGTGGAGTGACTGTACTTCCACCGTATGAGAGAAGCAATAACAGTGAATGGTATACCGGTACAGCCAATGCCATTTATCAGAATCTGCGCTATATGGAAAGTTATAATCCGGAATATGTTCTGATCCTTTCCGGAGATCATATTTATAAGATGGATTATGAGGTTATGCTGGACTTCCATAAGGCAAATCATGCGGATGTGACGATTGCAACGATGCCTGTTTCCATGGAGGAGGCAAGCCGTTTCGGAATTGTGATTGCGGATGAAAACAAAAAGATTCAGGATTTTGAGGAAAAACCGGAAAAACCGCGGAGTAATCTGGCATCCATGGGAATTTATATTTTCTCCTGGAAAGTATTAAGAGATGCTCTTATCGAATTAAAAGATCAGCAGAGCTGTGATTTCGGAAAGCATATTATTCCGTATTGCTTCAAAAACAACAAGAGGCTTTTTGCATATGAGTTCAACGGTTACTGGAAGGATGTGGGAACACTTGGCTCATACTGGGAAGCCAATATGGAGCTGATTGATCTGATTCCGGAATTCAATCTCTATGAGGAGTTCTGGAAGATTTACACGAAGTGCGATACGATTGAGCCGCAGTACATAGCACCGGGGGCAAAAGTGGAGCGCTGCATTATTGGGGAGGCAGCAGAGATCCATGGAGCGGTGATCAATTCGGTAATCGGACCGAACGTATATATTGGACCGGGGGCTGTCGTGCGGGATTCTATTATTATGAAGGATACCAGTATCGGCAGGGATGTAACGATCGACAAATCCATAATTGCAGAAAACTGCAGAATTGAAGATGGGGTAACATTGGGAATAGGAGAAGCAGCACCAAACAAATTAAACGAGAGTGTTTATTCGTTTGGACTGGTAACGATTGGAGACGATTCTGTTGTTCCGGAGAATGTAAAGGTGGGCAAAAACACTGCCATTTCCGGTGTGACAGTAAAAGAAGATTATCCAGACGGGGTATTGGCAGGCGGCGAAGTAATTATTAAGGCAGGTGACAGAAAATGAAAGCAGTAGGAATTATTTTGGCGGGTGGCAATAACAACCGGATGGGAGAACTGTCCAGAAAACGTGCGATTCCGGCGATGCCGGTCGGCGGAAGTTTCCGCTGCATTGACTTTGTCTTAAGTAACATGAGCAATTCGCATGTACAGACAGTTGCTGTACTCACACAGTATAATTCCCGTTCACTGAATGAACATTTAAGTTCTTCAAAATGGTGGGATTTTGGAAGAAAACAGGGAGGTCTGTATCTGTTTACACCGACCGTTACGGCAGAAAACAGTGACTGGTATCGTGGCACGGCAGATGCCATGTATCAGAATATTGATTTCCTGAAAAACCGTCACGAACCGTATGTGATCATATCCAGCGGTGACTGTGTGTATAAGATGGATTACAATGACCTGCTGGAGTTTCATATCGCAAAGAAAGCAGATATTACCATTGCGTGCAAGGATATGCCGGCGGATGCGGATGTCAGCCGTTTCGGAGTCGTCCGTATGAATGAAGATTCCCGGATCACGGATTTTGAGGAAAAACCGCTGGTAGCACAATCCAATACGATTTCCACAGGAGTGTATATTATCCGAAGAAGACAGCTGATCGAAATTCTCGAAAAATCGGCGGAGGAAAACCGGTTTGATTTTGTTACGGATGTGCTGGTGCGTTACCGCAATGTAAAGCGCGTATACGGATACAAACTGAACACTTACTGGAGTAATATAGCAAGTGTAGATGATTACTTCCGTACAAATATGGACTTTTTGAAACCGGATGTGAGAAAGTACTTTTTCCGCGAAGAGCCGAAGATTTATTCAAAAGTGGATGATCTTCCGCCGGCAAAATACAATATGGGATCGGATGTCAGCAACAGTCTGATCGCCAGTGGATGTATTATAAACGGCAGGGTAGAAAATTCTGTTTTGTTTAAGAAAGCGTTTGTAGGAAAAAATTGCGTGATCAAGAATTCGATTATCTTGAATGATGCATATATTGGTGATAATACGCATGTAGAAAACTGCATTGTGGAGAGCCATGGAACGCTTCGGGCAAATACATTTTATTCCGGAGACGATGCTGTCCGGATTGTTGCAGAAAACAACGAAAGATATATGCTCTAGGGAGAGACTAGAAGGGGGATACATATGCAGATTACAGACGTTAGAATTCGCAAAGTGGAAAAAGAAGGCAAGATGAAAGATATCGTCATGAAAGTCTTCTATGCAGTCCGCGCTCTGCCGGGCGTACTGTGGACGATCTATCTGGTAAAGACAAACAACCAGGGCTTTATCTGGACTGTCGTTGATATCACATCTGCGATCCCGACCTTCGTCAACGTAGCAGTGATCCTGATTCTCTCGAACCAGTATTTCAAACTGCTGAAAGACTACAAAGCAAGAAACTTCGGCCAGGGCACGGTAGACAAGAACGCCTGCCTGTTCTACGAAGAGAAAACGAAATAAAAAATATTCAAAAGCGAATCCAGACACGCATGAGAATGGCGTGTCTGAATTTGTATATTGCGCAAATGGGCAGAAAAGAATAGAATCAAATTTAGATGACAGTAGGAGGATAATGATATGAAAACAATTTACAAAAACGGAGCTGTCTACACCGGAAAACTGCCGCTTGTCGAAGCGTTTGCAGTAGAAGACGGCAAATTTGTTTTCGCCGGAAGCAGCGCAGAGGCA
>ERZ779865.2077-NODE-2077-length-13276-cov-3.156418_pt1 | contig 13276 bp, 12 predicted proteins | sample MGYA00433088_ERZ779865 | MGnify/ENA primary metagenome ERZ779865 (study PRJEB29588, sample SAMEA2151703) | human gut metagenome | biome: human gut; feature: human-associated habitat; material: faeces | place: Denmark | collected 2008/2010 ... | reverse complement strand
GGTGGCACCTAATAAGGGTGACATCAGTTGTCCCTGGTTGATAAACCACCGTCCACACATCCATAATTAACGAAAACAGAACTCCCGCCAAGGCACCAAACCCTGCAAGAAACCAACGGCTTTTTTGCAACCAACGGGAAAACAGAGCCGAAAGCAGCCCGATGATTCCCCAGGTCATCATCTGAAAAGGCGTCCAGGGACCCTGGCCGAAGAGTATGTTGGACAGAATCGCCGTAAGCGCTCCGCAAAGAAAGCCCGATTCGGCTCCCACATACATCCCGGTGAGTACCACCATGGCGGTCACCGGCTTGAAGTGCGGGAGCGGTGCAAATACGAACCGGCCCAAAACCGAAAGAGCCGTCAGAACAGACAAAAGAAGCATTCTCTTGGTATTCGCCTTTCTCCGCTCAAAAGCAAGAAAGAATGGTACCGCCGAGAGCAGGGCGATCCAAAGGGAGATCCAAATGTACGCCCGATCCTGAAAGACCTTGATGCCGATCAGGATACTTGCGGGAATCAAGAGATAAAACAGCCATTTTGTGTTCTTACGCCGGAAAATGCTCCTCCATTTTCCGCACACACCCTGATTTTCGCTCACTTCTCTACCCTTTCTGCTACGCTTTCAGATACCTCCGGGTAAAAAGCCCGGTCGGCCTTTTGTTCCTGTTCCAAACTTTGTGTTTCAGGATGCCGGGGGACAGCCTCCGTCTCTAAACCGTACGGTTGTTGAAAAATGTCAAGGTTGCCCTCCACCGGCTTTGATCACATCCTCCACCGTGACGGCATTTTCAAAAATTCCTTCGGAAATCCGCCTGGCCGCTGTGGTATAAAACCGATTATGCCCGAAAAAGCGGCCCGGCACCGAGGGCGAAAGCAACTCGCCGTCAAAGAAAAGAGCGCAGCGGTCTGATACCAAGGCCGCAAATTCCACATCGTGAGTCACCATCAGGATCGTCATTCCGGTCTTTTTCAAGGCAGAAAGAATTCTTCCAAACTCTCTTTTGGCATAGGCATCCATCCCCTTGGTCGGCTCGTCCAAAAGCAGGACGTCCGGCTTTGTCACAAGAAGCTTCCCCAGCGACACGCGCGTCTTCTGACCTCCGGAAAGCTCGCTCATCTGCCGGTCAAATTCGCTCTCCGAAAAGCCGAGTCCCTTTAAGATTCCAGTCACTTCACTACGGTAGGTGTAGCCGCCCAGCAGTTCAAACTCATGGCTTAACCGGTGATAACCGTCCAGAAGCGTCTCCAGTTCCTGCCCTGTAAGCGTATTCATCTGCGTCTCCATTCCACGGAGGCGCTCCTCCATCTCGATGATGTTCTGCTTTGCGTCAAGAACCTCCTCGTAGATGGTCCGGTGTCCGGACACATCCTGATACTGCGCCAGATAGCCGATGGTGGCGTCTTTTGCAAGGATCACCTCGCCGGTATCCGGCGTCTCTTTCTGCATAATAATTTTAAGCAGCGTAGACTTGCCGGCACCATTGATGCCGACAATCGCTGCTTTTTCATTTGCTTCAATATGAAAACTTACATCTTTTAATATCTCATCTGTTCCAAAGGACTTTGAGATACTCTGACATGACAAAATCATTTTAAACTTTCCTCTAACGTCGTTCTGATTGCTTTGATAAAATCTTCACTGTTTAATACGACCGGATTCGGATTTGTAGTAATCAGCGCAAGGTCTTTTGTCATTTTACCATCTTCAATGGTCTTAATACAAGCTTTTTCGAGTTTTTCTGCAAAATCAGATAATGCCTGGTTAGAATCAAGTTCACCACGTTTTTTAAGGGCTCCTGTCCATGCAAAAATAGTTGCAACAGAGTTTGTGGATGTCTCCTCACCTTTTAAGTGCTTGTAATAATGACGCTGTACTGTTCCATGTGCAGCCTCATACTCATAATAGCCATCCGGGGAAACCAGTACGGAAGTCATCATTGCAAGAGAACCAAACGCGCTGGAAACCATATCACTCATAACATCGCCATCATAATTTTTGCATGCCCAGATATAACCACCCTCAGATTTCATTACACGGGCAACTGCATCATCGATCAGGGTATAGAAATAAGTAATTCCTGCTTTTTCAAATTTTTCTTTGTATTCTGCATCAAAGATTTCCTGGAAAATATCTTTAAAAGTGTGGTCATATTTTTTGGAGATCGTATCTTTTGTTGCAAACCACAGATCCTGTTTTGTATCAAGTGCATAGTTAAAACAGCTCTTTGCAAAACTCTCAATCGAATTGCAGAGATTGTGCTGTCCCTGAACGACACCTGCTCCGGTAAAATTGTGGATCAGTTCTCTCGTCTCTGTGCCATCTTCGGCTGTATAAACTAATTCACATTTACCAGCTCCCGGAATCTTCATCTCGGATGCTTTGTATACATCACCATATGCATGACGTGCGATCGTGATCGGTTTTTTCCAGTTTTTTACACACGGCTCAATTCCTTTTACAACGATCGGTGCGCGGAATACCGTACCGTCTAACATGGCACGGATCGTACCATTCGGGCTCTTCCACATTTCTTTTAAGTTGTATTCGGTCATACGTGCTGCATTTGGTGTGATGGTTGCACATTTTACAGCAACACCATATTTTTTGGTAGCATTGGCAGAATCAACTGTCACCTGGTCATCCGTCTCGTTGCGGTGCTCTAATCCGAGATCATAATACTCTGTTTTTAAATCAATAAATGGAAGAAGTAACTCGTCTTTGATCATTTTCCAGAGGATTCTTGTCATCTCATCTCCGTCCATCTCTACCAGTGGGGTTGTCATTTTGATTTTTTCCATTGTGTTCTCCTTTTCTATTGAAATAAATTGTCCCATCCATAGTTATCCATATTGTGAATGGTGTTCATCATGTGTTCATTTGCCAGTTTTTCTGCCAGACCGGCATCGTGTTTTTTTAATGCCTCTACGATCTGTCTGTGTTCCTGATTTGACTGTACAGAACGTTTCGGATCCGCAAGTGTGATCTTACGGACACGCTGTACATAATGATGGAAATCAAGCAATACATGTTTCAATTCCTTGCTGTCGGAAGCATTATATAAAATTTCATGAAAACGATTGTCTAATTCCACAACCTGTTCTGAATTTCCCTTCGCTGCATGAAAGTCCGACAGATATATATTTTCATCCAGTTCATCCAGCTGTTCCTTGGTGATCTTATCCGCTGCCCACTTTGCACAGAGTCCCTCCAGGCGTGATCTTATCTCATAAATATCCTGAATATCTTTCTTAGAGATGCCTACAACATAAGCACCTTTATTCGGGATAATGGTAACCAGTCCCTCAAGTTCAAGCTGGCGGAGTGCCTCACGCACCGGAGTACGGCTGACCCCCAACTCTTCGCCGATATTTTTTTCCTTTAACTCCTCATCTGTTGCATATTTTCCGGACAAAATATTTTCACGGATCGTATGAAACACACGGGAACTTAAGGAATAATTATCCTCTCCCATATATTACACCTCATGCTCCTATTGTTACGTTTAATTCCTTGCAGCATTTCTCAATTTCTTCTACTAATTCTTTATCAGTCAGTACCGTAACTCGTCCATCTTCATATTGTTTGTCTACCCATACTTTTACTTTTTTCACAAGTTCTGAGTTCTTATCAACGCTCTTATCTTTTGGAAGATGATAATAAGAGTTGATCCAGAGCGCGATTCCTGCAAGACCGGATGTGTTAGAAACAGATACCAGTGGCGGTCTGTTTAAAAATTTTCCGGTATCAAAAATATTGTAGATCTCCTCGTTTTTCAGAAGTCCATCTGCATGTATTCCTGCTCTCGTCACATTAAAGTTGCTGCCGACAAACGGTGTACGGCTCGGTTGTACATATCCAAGTTCTTTTTCAAAATATTCTGCCAGTTCTGTGATCACGGTGGTATCCATACCATCAAGTGTTCCCTTTAACTGTGCATATTCAAAAACCATAGCTTCAAGCGGTGTATTACCGGTACGCTCTCCGATACCAAATAAAGAACAGTTTACGCCGCTTGCTCCGTAAAGCCATGCAGTTGTGGAGTTGTTAACTGCTTTGTAAAAATCGTTATGACCATGCCATTCGATCAGTTCGGAAGGCACACCCGCATGTGTGGTCAGACCATAGATGATACCCGGCACGCTTCGCGGGATCACGGCACCAGGGAAGTTGACACCGTAGCCCATCGTATCGCAGGCACGAATCTTGATTGGGATCTTATATTCATCCATCAGTTTCATAAGTTCTACGCAGAATGGAATAACGAAACCGTAAATATCGGATCTCGTGATATCCTCTAAGTGGCATCGTGGACTGATACCGGTCTCTAAACACTCACGGATTACGCTTAAGTATAGGTTCATAACCTCTCTTCTTGTCATTTTCATCTTATAGAAAATGTGGTAATCAGAGCAGCTTACCAAAATACCTGTCTCACGCAGGCCGATATCTTTTACTAACTGGAAATCCTGTTTACTTGCACGGATCCAGCTGGTGACTTCCGGAAATTTATACCCACGCTCCAAACACTTATAGACAGCATCCCTGTCTTTTTTACTATATAAAAAGAATTCACTCTGGCGGATCAGACCTTTTGGTCCACCCAGGCGGTGCAGATAATCGTAGATTGTCACGATCTGTTCTGTGGTATAAGGTGCCCTTGACTGCTGACCGTCACGAAACGTCGTATCTGTGATCCAGATATTTTCCGGCATATTGTGCGGTACGATACGATCATTGAATGCAATCTTTGGAATCTCATCATACGGGAACAGATTGTGGAATACATTTGGTTCCTTTACATCTGCCAACTGATAAAAATGCTCTTCAAGCTGCAGCAGATTCGTTTTCTTATTCATTACAACTTCTCTCATAACGTAAATCCTTCTTTCTGCCATGGCACTTGTGCCATGAATGCATATTTTTACTTTTAGAGTGAATATTTTTTCATGCATAATTGTATACAATTATACTTTTCTTATATTCTATACATTTCTTCTCTTATTTGTCAAGGCATAAAATTTTATATTGTATATAACTTGCAGTTATAAGTATGTAAAAAATATACATCACATTTTTTCTTTGCTTTTTACACCTGCCAAAAATTTTTTTGAATCGGTAACACTTATTCTGTTTGCACATAAGATACAGTGTAAGAAAAATTTCTGGAGGTTTTATATGAGTGATTTAGCTGCAACAAACTGTGGTGGTGGATGTTCCTGTAATGAAGGTGGATGCAATTCCATTCTCTGGATCATCATCTTATTATGCTGCTGTGGCGGCAACGGTGGTTTCTGTGGGGGCAATAACGGATGTGGGGGCGGAAATGACTGCCTGTGGATCATCCTGCTTCTCTTCTGCTGTGGCGGATGCGGTGGTAACAACGGCTGCTTCTGCTAAGCAGATCATCTGATTCTAAAACGGCGGTCGGAAATACCGGCCGCCCTATAATCTTTCAAAAACGTCTCTGCATGATAACAGAGACGTTTTTGCTATTAACCGGGTACAGTACGGTACAATTAATACGGATGTTTTACTTTCTGATTTTTTACAGGATATTCCTGATTTTTTTCCCGGTTCTGCTGTTGCAGCATTTTTTCGTATATTCCACATTCTTTTGGTACTTTCTTTCTTTTGGCACATTCTTCGTCTATCTCATAAACACTGTTACCATCAACGATCAACATATTTTTATTCCTCCCCATTTAATCTATGCCAAAACGTCTTATCTGGTCACTAAATTCCATGTGCTGCTGGCATAATATAACTTTTCCATTCATAAACTAAAAGAAAAAAGGCATCTTTATGGAACCAAATTCATTTACGCCATTTGACAATATGACACAGACCCGCGAACTGCAGATGTTAAAAACTGCGATTCCTTATATGAAAGGTGACCAGAAAAAACAATTTGCCATCCTGATCAAATATATGGAACTGCAGAACACGATTCAGGTATTCAATCAGGAGGATAAAGTTTTATCCATGTGTTCTGTCAGTGAGGATGAAAACTCCACTCTTGCAATGTTAAACGATCTTAGAAAATTTTGTACAGACAAAGAACTCGAGACGCTCGACATGCTTACAAATATGATCTCCATGATGGAAACCTATGAGACTATTTTTGCATAATATAGGGTAAAGAGAATCTGCTCATTTATAATATTGTGAAAGGAATAAAAAAGCATGGAAAATGATTTTTGGAATAATCCGGGTTTGAAAAACATGTCTCCGGAGAAACTGCAGTTTCTGATGAATTTTGCGTCAAAAGAGAAGCCGACAAATATTAAGGACATGATGCCGTTTCTTCTCGGCACCATGAATGCGGCAAAAACAAATAATATCCAGTTTACCGATCCTGAAACCGAGCTTCTGGTCTCACTTTTAAAACAGAATATGTCTAAGGATGAAGCACAAAAGGCAGATAAGATCATCCGGCTCATGAAGGACCGGAAGCAGAACTAAACAACAGGGATTCTTTTAAATGATAAAAGGGATGGAACTCTCCACCCCTTTTGTACCTTATATCTTTTTTGGTAACATTTACCAGATAGATGCCACACTTACTTCTAATAATTTATCAATCGGCGCCGGACTTTTTCCCATACCATCTGTACCTTCAAAATATTTTGCACTTGCAGATTCAAACAGAACAAACACCATATCATCCGCAATGGCAACTTCCTCTGAACTAGGTGGCATCTCCACTTTCACCTTTGGTTCATTCGGTTTTTTATCCAATGCAAGAAGGGAGGAATATACTTTTAAATAGGAAGAATTGTTTCTTCCATAGGAAGTGCTTAAATAAATCGATCCGTTATCATCAAATGCAACCCCCTGCACTTTACTTGGCAGATTATAGCGGCTGACAGCTGTCAGTTTATCTTCTTCCTTATCATAGCTGTAAGAATACATCTCAGATTCAAAAAATCTGGTATGTGTGGCAACCCACAGTCTGCCACCGTAGCAGGTAATGCAGGACGGTGTATTTTTCAGGCGGTGCTCATCCGATAATGCAGATGCATCAATACAATATCCCGGTGCATCCTGTGCGATTTTGGTGATATATTCATAAGAAATACGCTCTAATGTGTTGGAATTAGAATGACAGATCCAGACATTCTCCCCATCAAAAGCGATTCCCCCAAGATGACTCTCCTTTTTCATGCCAAGTGTCACGAGATATGAGCCATTCTCACGATCAAATACCATGAGTGAGCCAAGATTTTTCCGGTCCTCTGAATATGCAGTGATAAGAATATAGTCTGGTGTAAAACAAAGTCCCTGCATGCACTGACTGGAACTGCTGATCAGATTATCTTTATAATCCTTTTCTCTGGTGGAAGGCATTCCCGGAATAGAAAGATCATCTAAAAACGTATAGGAACATTCCTTTAACTCTTTCTGACTGCTGTCACGGATTGTACCTGTCTGATAAGAATACATTTCTACATTATAATGGTTGTCAATATTTTTCGTCCATTTTGCAAAAAGGACCATATTGGCTGGACTGTTTTCATCAATCTCTGTAATTTTTCTGGAATAATTGCAGTCTGCATACCATCCGGCAAAATTGTAACCCATCTTGGCCGGCACATCCAGTGTAAACGGTAATGCCCCTTTTTTGATGGTTTCCGGATTATTGCAGCTGTTAATGCCGCCATTTACCTCATATACAATATGATATTCCGATGGATCCTGTGTATCAAAAAGATCTAATGTAATATCATCGCTTACAAGCGTCTCCTGCGAAGTGTTCGGGAGGATGATAATACTGCAGGCACGAACCAGTTTTGGATCGCTTACAAGAAAAATAAATACATATAAAATTACAAATAATTCTTTGCAAATTTTTCTGCCAAACCGCATATCAATTCCTCCCTTTTTCTTTTTATTACAACAAACCTGCAGATGTCGCATCCGGTCTGCCGTTTTCCATACTTTTCGGGAAGACCTGCCTCTTATACCATCCTTTCAAAGAAGCTGTTTTATGAATTATCCGTATTATCGAGTTTGCCTGCCCGCTCAGCAATTTCCTGTTCCTGAATATCAGAAGGTGACTGCTCATATCTTGCAAACTCATAGGAAAATGTTCCGTTTCCACCGGTCATGGATCGTAAGTCTGTATTGTATCCATACAATTCCATGTATGGAATATCAGCTACGATCTCCTGATAACCGGGCTCCATCGGATTCATTCCAAGTACACGTCCGCGACGCTTGTTTAAGTCTCCCATGATGTCACCTGTGTATTTGTCAGGTACGACAACTTTTAAGGATGCGATCGGCTCTAACAGAATCGGTGATGCCTCCATAAAACCTTTTTTAAATGCCTGAAGAGCTGCAACCTTAAATGCCATCTCAGAAGAATCTACCGGGTGATAAGATCCGTCATATAAAACAGCTTTCACGCCTACCACAGGATACGCTGCCATCGGTCCTTTTAACACGCCCTCCTGAATTCCTTTTTCCACTGCCGGGAAGAAGTTCTTTGGAACAGCTCCGCCGACAACACATTGCTCAAATACATACGGTGTTTCAAGATCTCCGGAAGGTTCAAAAGTCATCTTAACGTGACCATACTGTCCATGACCTCCAGACTGTTTTTTGTACTTGTATTCCACATCCGCTTTCTTACGGATGGTCTCCCGAAATGCTACTTTTGGTTTTTTCAGTTCAATCTGAACTTTGTACCTCTCTAACAGTTTGCTTGCCACAACATCAAGATGCTGGTCGCCCATACCGTAAAGTAATGTCTGGCCATTTTCACTGTCATTGACTGTTTTTAATGTAAGATCTTCGAGCATCAGCTTCTGCAGTGCCTGTGAGATCTTATCTTCATCTCCTTTGTTGACTGCCTTATAACGTTTATAAGTATATGGTGTGGAGATCTGTGTTCTTATATACAGGATCGGGTTCGCTTTAGTAGAGAGGGAATCTGTGGTAGCTGCCTTTGTCAGCTTCGCCAATGCCCCGATATCCCCTGCATGCAACTCCTTTACTTCTTCCGGTTTATTGCCACAGAGTACATAAATCTTTCCGATTTTTTCCTCTGTATCTTTGTGTTGGTTATAAAGGAGATCATCTGTTTTGATGACTCCGGAATTTACCTTGATCAAAGAATATTTTCCGATGAACGGGTCTGCGATCGTCTTGAAGATATAGGCTGACTTTGGCTTTGCAAAATCATAGTCTGCATTGTAAACTTCATTTGACTTTGCATTGATTCCGGTACAGGAACGTTTTTCCGGACTTGGAAGGTATTTTACAATGTCAACCATCAGTGTATACATACCCCGTGCAAGGATATTTGATCCCATCAGCACAGGAACGATGCTTCCATCGGATACATTCACACGGAGTGCCTGGCGGATCTCGTCCTCAGAGAACTCTTCTCCTCCAAAATAACGGTCCATAAATTCTTCGCTTGTCTCCGCAACAGCTTCCATCAATGCTTCCCTGCAGATACCGAGATTCTCTTTGGAATATTCAGGTACTTCTGTCTTTTCTACTTCACCATTGTCCGTCCAGCGTTTCGCCCGTTGCTGCAATACATTGACATATCCAACAAACTGTCCGTTTTCACGGATTGGAAGATGGAATGGAGCTATCCGTTTACCGTAAAGTTGCTGTAAATCTTCTACAACCTGTCTGTAACTTGCCTCGTCAATATCCATATCTGTAACGAATACCATGCGTGGCAGTTTGTATGTCTCACATAGCTCCCATGCTTTCTTTGTTCCGACTTCAATGCCCGCCTTGCCGGATACTACGATAATTGCTGCATCCGCAGCACTGACTGCCTCTTCAACCTCCCCTACAAAATCAAAATAACCAGGTGTATCAAGGATATTGATCTTGGTATCACCCCAGACAATCGGTATCACAGATGTGTTGATGGAAAAATGACGTTTGATTTCTTCTTTGTCATAATCGCTGATCGTGTTACCATCGGTAACTTTTCCCATGCGTGTTGTCATCCCCGCAAGATAAGCCATCGCCTCAGCGAGACTTGTTTTACCACATCCACCATGTCCAAGCAGAACCACATTACGAATCTTGTCAGTTGTGTAAACGTTCATAGTAAATCCTCCAATACATATTTTTTAGTCGATACCTCTAAACGGCACTCGTTGTATGGTTATATTTTACTAAATTTACACGTTTATTACAACTTATTTATTCATATTTACTAACTATTTTTATATTACCTGAAATTTATTTATATATTATGTATGCATTTTAAATATTTTATAACCATTTGCATGGAATGTTTACATAGTGTTCACATTTCATCCATACTTTGATTATTTTTTCATGCAATCTGCACTTTTATACTTTAACGTGTTGACTTTCTTGTGATTTATGTCTATGATAGGTAAAGAATTATGAGAATAGAATTTTAACATCTAACAGGGGGATTTTTATATATGTCACTTCAGAAAATCGGCTTTATCGGACTCGGACTCATTGGTGGTTCCATTGCCAAAAAACTGCATGCACTTCATCCGGAGCTCACAATAATTGCAACCGCACATCATGCCGAGACGGTTGCCGAAGCTTTTAAAGAACATTTAATTATAAACAATACACCATGTGAATTAAAAGATTTTGCGGACTGTGATTATATTTTTCTGTGTACACCGACCAAGAAAAATATTGAATACCTGCAACAGTTAAAGGATGTGATCTCTCCAGACTGTATCATCACGGATGTCGGCAGTGTGAAATCGGAGATCCACAGGGAAGTCATAAAACTTGGTCTTGAAGCTAACTTTATCGGTGGACATCCGATGGCAGGCTCTGAAAAGACCGGTCTTTCCAACGCTTCGGAGACTCTTTTGGAAAATGCTTACTATATTATCACACCGACCAAGAAAAGTCCTTCCCCTGCTGTGGAAGAACTGACAGAGCTGGTTCGCTCCCTCGGCGCAATCCCACTTGTTTTAGGCTATGAACAACATGATTATGCAACCGCTGCGATCAGTCATCTTCCACATGTGATCGCATATAGCCTTGTGAATCTGGTACGGGAATCGGATGATGAGAATGAAATTATGAAAACTATAGCAGCCGGAGGTTTTAAAGATATCACACGTATCGCATCCTCATCCCCTGTCATGTGGGAAAATATCTGTTTATCAAATCAGGAACAGATTTTAAAATTATTGGACAGCTATATCCATACATTAGAAATAATGCGCAAGGATATTGCAGATGCAAATTCCTCTGCACTGTTAGATGCTTTTACGGCTGCCAAAGATTACCGTGATTCCATTACCATTACAGCAAAAGGTGCTCTTAAGAATGTCTACGAACTGTACCTAGACCTGATCGATGAAACCGGTGGAATCGCAACCGTCGCAACGATCCTTGCAAGCAATAATTTAAGTATCAAAAACATTGGCATTATCCATAACCGGGAATTCGAAGGCGGTGTTTTGAGACTTGAGATGTATGACGAAAAATCATTGACATTGGCACTTGCATTGCTTAAGAAACATCATTATACAATTTATGAGAGATAGAAAAAACACCGTATGGTCAGATTCGGACTGATTGTACGGTGTTTTTTTAACTGGTGACATTCTCCTGTTCGCTTCTCTTTCCAGAAAAGACTCCAGACAATCAAAAAACTGTATCCCTGACGTTAATCAGGAATACAGCCTTTTGAGTTGAACTGTTTACATAATAAACTAGTTCATGGATACAAATATAGTTTAGCACACTTTTATAAAATCTACAATAGTAAATTTCATAAAATATAAAAAAATTTACGCTTTCCATATTCCACACAATCTTCTCTTTAAATTCACGCAACTTCCCACCTGGCTTCATCTAACCGTCACATTGCATCGATAGAATACAGCTATCAACAAAAAAGGAATGACAAACATTATGAAATATCAAAAAGCATTATTATGTATCGCATTGGCAGGAACACTGATCTTTTCCGGATGCGGCAGTACAAACAATAGTTCAGGAAACAAAACAGACACCTCTTCTTCCGTGGAAAGTACAGTGGAAACATCTACAGAATACACTGATGCAAAATCAGATGAAAATATGGAAACGGAAATGTTACTGTTTCTGACAGTACGATCACAACCAAACAGAACACCTCCGGCGGTATTCATGTTGCAGGTGGCGGTACCCTGACCGTAGACGGCGGCAGCTACACTTCAAACGGAACCGGCTCCCCGGCTGTTTACTGTACTGCAGATATTTCTATCTCAAATGCAGCTTTAACCGCAACTGGACTGTCATTCTCTATCAGAGCATGTCCGGTGACTCCGAAATCGGAAACAGTGATTTTTCTATGACTGGTGGCAGCCTGACCTCCAAAAACGGCGGTATGTTTTATACAACCAACACGGAAAGTACATTTTATCTATCAGGTGTAGACTTAACTTATTCTGACTCCAATGATTTCCTGTTAAAATGTACCGGCAACAGCAACGCCAGAGGCTGGGGTTCTTCCGGTGCCAATGGCGCCGACTGTGAATTTACCGCAGATGCCCAGACCATGGCAGGAAAAATCATCTGAGACAGCATCAGCCAACTGGAAACTGGATGTCTCTCTTCAAAATAAAAGCACCTGGACCGGCAGTTTCGTTCATGATGAGAGCAATGCCGTTACTGTTAAAGGTACCGACGGAACCACTTATGTGGATGGTACAAGCGATTATACAATTACCGTAAGTTCTTACGAAGCATAACAAATTACAAATATAAAAAAGACCAGACAGATCATTTAAACTGTGGTATCCGTAATCAGCATAGCATCTCCAAAACTGAAAAAACGATATTTTTCCTGTACAGCAGTCTCATACGCACTTAACACATGTTCCCGTCCTGCCAACGCGGAAACTAACATCACCAGCGTAGACTCCGGGAGATGAAAATTTGTGATCAGTGAATCGATCACTTTAAACCTGTACCCCGGATAAATAAAGATCTCTGTCCATCCGCTCGTCTCACGCAGAAAACCTTTCTCGTCTGATGCCGCCTCTAAAGTACGTGTACTGGTTGTTCCCACTGCAATGACGCGGTGTCCGGTTTCTTTTGCATGATTGATCTTATCTGCCTCAGATTGTTCAATCCGGTAAAATTCCGAGTGCATATGGTGCTGTAATACATCTGTTTCTTTGACCGGACGGAATGTGCCAAGTCCTACATGAAGTGTTACCTCTGCAATCTCCACACCCATTTCCCGTACTTTTTTCAACAGCTCCGGTGTAAAATGGAGTCCCGCCGTCGGTGCGGCGGCCGAAACAT
>ERZ779865.2072-NODE-2072-length-13287-cov-9.400393_pt1 | contig 13287 bp, 10 predicted proteins | sample MGYA00433088_ERZ779865 | MGnify/ENA primary metagenome ERZ779865 (study PRJEB29588, sample SAMEA2151703) | human gut metagenome | biome: human gut; feature: human-associated habitat; material: faeces | place: Denmark | collected 2008/2010 ... | reverse complement strand
TCGCGGCGGCGGTTGCTCTGCTCGATCGTGTAGCGCATCGACTCGGTGCAGGTGTCGGCATAGAGGATCACGTTGCCCTGCGAGTGGCGCGCCGCGCGTCCCGCGATCTGCGTGAGCGACCGCACGTTGCGCAGGAATCCCTCCTTGTCGGCATCGAGGATCGCCACCAGCGCCACCTCCGGGAGGTCCAGACCTTCGCGCAGCAGGTTCACGCCCACCAGCACGTCGAACATCCCGGCCCGCAGGTCCTCGAGGATCTGGATGCGCTCGAGCGTATCGACGTCCGAGTGGATGTAGCGGTTGCGGATGCCCACGCGGTCGAAGTATTTCGACAGCTCCTCGGCCATGCGCTTGGTGATGGTCGTGACGAGCACCTTGTCGTCGTTCTTCACCCGCTTGTCGATCTCCTCGATCAGGTCATCGATCTGGTTGGCCGTCACGCGGACCTCCAGCGGCGGGTCCACCAGACCCGTCGGGCGGATGAGCTGCTCGACGACCACCCCCTCGCTCTTCATCAGCTCCCAGTCGGCGGGCGTCGCGCTCACGTAGATCGACGTCCCCTGCAGCTGCTCGAATTCGGCGAAGGTCACCGGGCGGTTGTCCTTGGCTGCCGGGAGCCGGAACCCGTATTCGACGAGGTTCTCCTTGCGGGCCCGGTCGCCGCCGAACATGGCGTACATTGCCCGCACCTGGGGCAGCGTCACGTGGCTCTCGTCCACGACCAGCAGGTAATCCTTCGGGAAGTAGTCGATCAGGCAGAAGGGGCGCGTGCCGGCGGCGCGTCCGTCGAAGTAGCGCGAGTAGTTCTCGATTCCGGAGCAGTAGCCCAGCTCCTTGATCATCTCGAGGTCGTATTCGACGCGCTGCTTGATGCGCTGTGCCTCCATCATGCGTCCGGCCCGCTCGAAGTATTCGATCTGCTTGCCCAGGTCGAGGTAGATCTGCTGCACGGCCGAGTTGATGCGCTCCTTGGTGGTGACGAAGAGGTTCGTGGGGTAGAGCGTGAGGTTGTCGAGCGAGTGGATGCGCTGGCCCGTCACGGGGTCTATGGAGTGGATGGCCTCGATCTCGTTGTCGAAGAACATCACGCGGAAACACTGGTTGCCGAACTCCCCGAAGGCGGCCATGATATCGACCGTGTCGCCGTTCACGCGGAAGGTCGCGGGTTCCAGTTCGCGCTCGGTGCGCGTGTAGAGTGCCTCGACGAGCTTGTAGAGAAAGTGTTTGTAGCTGACCACCTGCCCGACCTCGATGTGGATCGCCGTGGCGTGGAAGTCCGCGGGGTTGCCGCATCCGTAGAGGCACGAGACGCTCGACACGACGATTACGTCGCGGCGTCCCGAGAGCAGCGTGGCCACGGTGTTGAGCCGCATCTTCTCGATCTCGGCATTGATCGAGAGGTCCTTCTCGATATAGGTGTCCGTGGCCGGGAGGTAGGCCTCCGGCTGGTAATAGTCGTAGTAGGAGACGAAATACTCGACGGCGTTGTCGGGAAAGAAGTTGCGGAACTCGCCGTAGAGCTGTGCGGCGAGGGTCTTGTTGTGGCTCAGGACGAGTGTCGGGCGGTTGAGTTCGGCGATGACGTTGGCCACCGTGAAGGTCTTTCCCGAACCCGTCACGCCCAGCAGCGTGTTGTGCTTCGAGCCGTGGCGGATCGAGCCGACGAGCTGCGCAATGGCCTCCGGCTGGTCGCCCGTCGGGGCGTAATCGGATACGAGTTTGAAATCCATGACACAAAGATACGCTTTTTTGTCGGAATAACGGCGAACGGCGCAGGAGCAGTACCAATTTGATATTTTTCCGTATCTTTGCGGGTATGATCGACAGGGAAACGGTAGACCGCATCTATGCCGCCGCGAACATCGTGGATATCATCGGCGACTATGTCACGCTCAAGCGAAAGGGTGTGAACTATCAGGCGTGCTGTCCGTTCCACAACGAGAAGACCCCGTCGTTCGTCGTCTCGCCCTCGAAGGGGGTCTACAAGTGCTTCGGCTGCGGGAAGGGCGGCAATGCCGTGACGTTCCTGATGGAGCACGAGAACATCACCTATCCCGAGGCGCTGAAGATGGTGGCCAAACGCTACGGCATCGAGGTCAGGGAGAAGGAGCTGACGGAGGAGGAGGTGCGGCGCAACGACGACCGCGAGTCGATGTTCGTCGTGAACGGATGGGCCGCGGAGTACTTTGCGAATTTCCTCTGCCACGACCCCGAAGGGATGAGCGTCGGGATGACCTACTTCAGGCAGAAGCGCGGACTGACCGACGCCACGATCCGCAAGTTCGGGCTCGGATTCTGCCCGTCGAAGGGCGACCGGATGTCGAAGGATGCCCTGGCGGCCGGCTACAAGCGTGAGTTCCTCCTTGCGACGGGCCTTTCGCTGGCGCGCGAGAGCGACGGGTCGCTCTACGACCGCTTCCGCGACCGGGTGATCTTCCCCGTGCACAACATCTCGGGCCGCATCGTGGCCTTCGGCGGCCGGACCCTGCGCACCGACAAGCAGGTGGCTAAGTACCAGAATTCGCCCGAGAGCGAGATATACAGCAAGAAACGCGAACTCTACGGCCTCTACTTCGCCAAACGGGCCATCCAGCAGCAGGACTATGCCATCCTGGTGGAGGGTTACCTCGACGTCATCTCGATGCACCAGGCGGGTATCGAGAATGTTGTGGCGTCGTCCGGCACGTCGCTCACGACCGACCAGATCCGTCTGCTGGGGCGCTTCACGCGCAACATCACGGTGATCTACGACGGCGACTCGGCCGGTATACACGCCTCGCTGCGAGGCATAGACATGATCCTGCACGAGGGTATGAACGTGCGTGTGGTTCTGCTGCCGCCGGAGCATGACCCCGATTCGTTTGCCCGCACGCATACGGCCGACGAGGTGCACGCATATATCCATGAGAACGAGGAGGATTTCCTCTCGTTCAAAGCCAAGTTGATGCTTCGCGAGGCGGGCAATGACCCCATCAAGCGCTCGGAGATGATCAGCGACATGGTGCGGTCGATCGTGCAGATACCCGACTCGATCCAGCGTTCGGTCTATATCAAGGAGTGCGCACGGATCATGGACATCGACGAGAACCTGCTGATTGCCGAAGTGGGGCGCAAGCGTATGGCTTCCACGGGCGACCGTGAAGCCGAGGAGTTCGTGCGGCGTCAGAGCGCCCGTTTTCGTGCCGAGCAGACTGCGCAGCGCCCTGAAACGGTTTTTGCAGGACAGGTGACCGGGGGCAGCAGTGCCGAAGCGCTCGAACGGGAGCTGACGCGTTATCTGCTCAAGTACGGTCATTGTTCGTTCGATTTCAAGGAGGGCCGGAATGTCGTTCAATATAATGTCGCCGAGGTAATTTTCGGGGAGTTGGACGCCGACGGTTTGGAGTTCCAGAACCGGGTCTTCAATGAGATTCTGCGGGTTTACCGCGAACAGTGGTGCGCTTTGGGATTGGGGGTCGAGGTGCCGATCCACCACTTTATCAATCACTCCGATCCGGAGGTGTGTAACGTGTCGGTGGATATCCTTACTTCGGAGGATCATTACGTTCCGAGCGAATTGTGGCGGCGCAAGGAGGTCCATGTCGAGAGCGATGCCGAGATGCTGGCTGTCGGAGTGCCGAAGGCCGTGACACTCTACAAGTCGAAGGTGATCGAGCGGATGTCGCGGGAGCTTCGTGAAAAACTTCAGGACGAGAATCTTACGGACGACGAGATGCAGGACATTATGCAGCGGCTGTCGAACCTGAACAGGGGAAAGGTTTCGATTGCCCGGAAATTGCATCGGTTGATTCTGTAAAAAAGAGGGGTCCGGGCGTACACGTATCGCTACGCATACCGTGTGCAAACAGAAAATAAACAGAAAGATGTGTAAAACATATCAAAGATAGTCAAAGGCGAGAGCAGTCATGCGCGTTTGCACGCAAAGATTGCCGAGCCGCATCCTATCTTCTACAAAGATAAAAGAATTAGTTATCTTTCCCGGACACCCTCTGCGGTTGATTAATCAAATATGGTGCCGGATCGTCGGTTCCCGAACAGAGGTATCCGGCGGAAAAAGAGAGAAATTGGATATGGCCGATTATAAGAATATTAACATACGGAACAAACGCGCGACCTTCGATTACGAAATTATCGAGGAGTGGATCGCGGGCATCGTGCTCGTGGGTACGGAGATCAAGTCCGTACGGCTGGGCAAGGCGTCGATCACGGACAGCTACTGTTATTTCGACAAGGGAGAACTCTGGATTCGGGGCGTGAATATCGCCGAGTACGGTTGGGGAACCTGCAACAATCATGTTCCCCGCCGCGACCGCAAACTGCTGCTCAACCGCAAGGAGTTGAACAAGATTCAGCGGGCATTGCAGGACAGGGGATTGACCGTGGTGGGCTTGCGGCTCTTTCTCAACGAGCGGGGGCTGACCAAGGTCGTCGTAGGTCTGGCCCGGGGGCGCAAGGCCTACGATAAGCGCGAGTACCTCAAGGAGAACGACGCCAAGCGCGAGATGGACAAGGCGATGAAGAAATATCGGGCGTAACCTCGGAGAGCATCCCGGGGCCGATCGTCCTGCCGCTGCCTGCTGTCGGGTGGAATCGGATCGTACGGCTATTCGAAACGCTTTGCAGGGAGCGGTTTCCCTGCGGCGGCTTTTCGGATCGGAGAAACGGTTCGCATCCCGAGGGGCGGACTTCGGTGATCATTCCGCTTCCCGTTCGCTTCAGGGAGGGGGCGACAATGTCGGTGCGAAGGTCTGCCGGAGGTGTTTGGATTGAAAAACGAAAGAAAAAAGATATGTCACTTATTCTATGTATCGAAACCGGCACGGACATCTGTTCGGTCGGTTTGGCCCGGGACGGGGAGTTGATCTCGCTCCGGGAGAGCGATCAGGGGCGCGACCACGCCCGCCAGGTCGGAGTTTTCGTCGATGAATTGCTGTCGCAGACCGGGATCGCTCCCGAAGAGCTGGATGCCGTCGCTGTCGGCAAGGGGCCCGGCTCCTATACGGGGCTGCGTATCGGCGTTTCGTTCGCTAAGGGACTGTGCTACGGGTTGCGGATCCCGCTGGTGGCGATCGGTTCCCTGGATGCCCTGACCGAAGTTGCGAAAGAGGATTACGAAGCGGGGATTCTCTCGGTCGATCGCTGGGAGGAGGCGTGCCTCTGCCCGATGGTGGACGCCCGCCGCATGGAGGTTTATACCCGGGTATTCGATGCTGCGGGAACTCCTCTTTCGGACGTATCCGCCGAGGTCGTTACGGCGGAGAGTTTCGCGGCATGGCGCGGAGACGGACGTCCTTTCGTGATTTTCGGAAACGGTGCGGCCAAATGTGCCGGATTGCTGCCCGATGCGACGCTGATCCAGGTGGCGCCTTCTGCCCGAGGGCTTGCGCGGCTGGCACAGGAGGCGCTCGATGCGGGCCGCACGGAGGATATCGCGTACTTCGAGCCTTTCTACCTGAAGGATTTCGTCGTCACCCGGTCGAAAAAGAAGTTATTCTGAATTATAGAAGGGAATGCGTACCCGGTTGCGTAGAATAACGATCGGGTCTTATATTTTTATGGCCTATATCACTCTGCTTTGGAGCCTGATCGTTATATTCGCTCTTTGTTATTCGGATCTCGCGCAAGGTGAGGATCTGCTTTCGGGGGCAGACTGGTGTTTTGGTTTAATGCCTGTCGTTCTCTGGGCCGCTATTATCTTCGCATTTCTTCGTATTCGTACGTTCACGTTCGATGAGGCGGGTTTTACCGTATCTTATCCGTTGCTTTTTGTCCGAAAGCGGATCGCGGCCGAAGAGATCGGCTGTATCGAGGTTTTTGTAAAATTCTGTGGGAAAGGGCTTTCGTTTGCCTATCGGGTCATCCATATAAATTTAGCCGGGCAAAGGCCGGAAAATATTATGAATTGAGAGAACTCGACTATCTGCACTTCGGCGAGATATTGAAAGTAAAAATACTGAAGATCGATTACGCGAAGTGTCTGCGGCTGAAACGGGAGTATATTCGGGAGAATAGCCCTTCGATTTTTGATCTGATATTTTGGATAGGACTGTTTCTTTTCGGAGATTACCTTGTCGGTTGGATGATCTGTCAGCTTTTTACCCGTCATTATGAGGAGCTGCCTGCGGTTCCTCTTATTTCTTTTGTATTTGTGTGCGAGTGGCTTTATATCGAATTTCTGCTTCGGATGAGAAGAGAAAAAGAGCGGTTGAAGATTCGATCGTGAATTTTTACTCAATAGGCCCTGTAACTCCTCAGCTCCTTGTTGAGGAGTTTTTCTTTACCCCCGACCAGCCGGTCGAGCAGCGCATGGAAGCGGGGGGAATGGTCGTGGTGGACGGTGTGGCAGAGTTCGTGGAGGATGACGAAGTCGCGCAGATGTTCGGGCAGCGTCATCAGGTACAGGCTCAGCGACAGGTCGTTGCGCCCGTTGCAGGAGCCCCATTTGGAGCGGGTGGCCCGGATCGTTACCGAACGGTATTGCAGACCGGTTCGCACTGCGAGTTCCGCTACGCGGGACGGTAGTACAACCATCGCTTCGCGCCGCAACTGTTCCCGCCGGCGGAGTTCTTCTTCGGGCGAAAGGGTGGGGCGTGGAGGTTGCTGGGCGAGCCGTTCGGCTATTCGATCCCTGGCTGTCTGAATCCATTCGATGCGGCTTTCCAGAAATTCCAAAGCCCGGGCGGTCGAGACGCCGTAAGGGTAGGAGAGCCGGACGGGGCCGGAAGGCCTTACGCAGAGTGAGATCCGCCGTGCCCGGCGGCTTTGCGAGAGGGTCACCTCTCCGACTATCGGATGGACGATCGTCTTTTGCCTGCGGGCGGGTTTTCTGGTCGCGGGCTTCGATTTTGGATTCCGGGTTGCCGGATGATCCGGCTCGGAGCGGAACAGGTCGAATAAGTCGCGCAGCAGGGACATCGTGTCGAGAGGTTGGAGGGCAGGATTAACCGATTCGCTGACGTACGATTTCGAACAGCAGTACTGCCGCTGCCGCCGAGACGTTGAGCGACTCGATCTTGCCGATCATCGGGATCGCCAGCTGTTCGTCGCAGAGCTTCAGCACCTCTTTCGAAATGCCCGTATCCTCGGCGCCCATAACGAGTGCCGTAGGCTTGCGGAAATCCGCGTCGTAGAGCAGCTTGCGGCTTTTTTCCGTAGCACCTACCACCTGGTAGCCTTCTGCCTGGAGCGCTTTGAGCGTGTTGCGGATCGAACCGACGCGGCAGACGGGAATGGCGGTCAGTGCACCCGCCGACGAACGAATCGCCTCCGAATTGACGGGAGCGGCATTCTTCAGCGGTACGATCAGTCCGTGCGCTCCGGCACATTCGGCCGAGCGGGCGATGGCTCCGAAGTTACGCACGTCCGTCACGCCGTCGAAGAGGACGATCAGCGGCGTCTCGTCTTCGGGCACCCGTTCCAGAATGTCGTTCAGTTCGACGTAGCCGATGGGGGAGATCTGGGCGACGACGCCTTGGTGGTTGCCGCGCGTGAGGCGGTTGAGCTTCTCGACGGGAACCTCCTGTGTGCGGATGCGATGCCGCAGGCAGAGGTCGCGCAGTTCGGTCATCAACTGCCCTTCGGCGCCTTTGCGAATGTAGAGTTTTTCGATCTGTTTGCCCGCTTCGATCGCTTCGACTACGGGGCGGATGCCGAATACAAGGTTTTCCGTCATGGTATTGGTTGGTTCGTTAGTTGATTTTTTTTGTCTTTTTGTCGTGCGGCTTTTCGGATCGGGCCCGGAATCATGCTTTTCGGTGTTCTTTATCCGGACAGTCGAATCGGATGTCGCCAAAAGTTTTATTCTATTTTTCGAACGATTCTGCGGGTGCGTGCGGTGATTCGCCGGGCCTCCTTTTCGGAAAGTTTGCCGTTCATTTTCCGGGTGCCGGGGATTTCGCAGGTCCGGACTTTCATCCCTCCCGTACCCAATATTTCACGGACCGAACGGACGGCACCCCGGCTCTGCCGTGCGAGGATGTTGAAAGGCCAGGGCGTCGTACAGGCAGCGATGACGAGTGCACGTTTGCCTTTTTGCCGGGGCTGCGGAAGGCCGAGAGCCGATTCGCCCATGAAAACCGGAACGAGCCGCTCGAAGAGCATCTTCAGCCGCGCTGACATACCGCCCCAGTAGGTCGGAGTCCCCACCACGAGCAGGCCGGCCTGCCGGATCCGTTCGCCGACGGCATGGGCCGCATCGCGGGGCAGCGGACAAACGTTCGTCGCGCGGCACTGCATACAACCCGTGCAGGGGCGGAACTCCGTGCGGTAAACATCGATCCATTCGATGTCGGCTCCGGCCTGCCGCAAGGTGTCGGCAGCGGTGCGGAGCGCCTGGACGACAACTCCCTGCGGATGGGGCGATCCGTTGAGGATAAGTGCTTTCATGGTGCTGCTGGCTTTCTTCCGGCTCCGATCGTTACTCTCCTTCGGTGATTTCCAGTTCGTACGACGCCTTCTCCCATTCGTGCATCTGGTGGTCGTATTCGGCTTTCAACTCGTTGTAAGCCTTGTAGTCGGCTTCGTTGTATTGGGTCGCTTCGGCGAATTTACGGTCGTAATCCGCGATCTTCTTCTCCAGATCGGCCAGCGATGCTTCGATCGTTTCGACCGCCTTGCGGAGCTTGCGCAGGAGTTTTTCCTGCTCTTTCTTCTGTTCGTAGGTCAGCTTGCCCGAAGAGCTGGCTTTCGGCGCCGCCTCTTTCGCGGGAGCGTCCTTACGCTCCACCTCCTGCAAGGATTCCAGTTTGCGTTTTTCGAGGAAGTAGTAGATGCCGCCGAGGTATTCGCGTACGCCGCCGTTCCGGAATTCGTAAACCTTGGAAACCATGCCGTCGAGAAACTCGCGGTCGTGGGAGACGACGATCACCGTACCGTCGTATTTCATGATGGCGTTCTTGAGAATATCTTTCGAACGCATATCCATGTGGTTGGTCGGCTCGTCGAGGATCAGCAGGTTGTAAGGCTCCAGCATCAGACGGGCCATCGCCAGTCGTGCGCGTTCGCCGCCGGAGAGTACCTTGACCTTCTTGTCGATGTCCTCGCCCCGGAACAGGAAGGCGCCGAGAATGTCCCGCAGACGTGTGCGCACGTCGCCGACGGCTACGCGGTCGAGCGTGTCGTAAACCGTGAAATCGCCGTTCATCAGGTCTTCCTGATTCTGTGCGTAATAGCCGATGTTTACGTTGGCTCCCACGCGGATCGAACCTTCGGTGGGCGTGAGTTGTCCCACGATCATCCGGGCCAGCGTGGTCTTGCCTTCTCCGTTGCGGCCTACCAGGGCGATCTTGTCGCCCCGTTCGATGGTGAAGTTCGCTCCGCTGAAGACATGTTTGGAGCCGAACGACATCCCGGCCTCCTTGATCTCTGCGACGATCTGTCCCGAACGCGGGGCGGGCGGGAACTTGATGTTGAGCGTGGCAAGATCCTCCTCCTCGACCTCGATACGCTCCAGACGGTCGAGTTGCTTGATGCGCGACTGCACCTGGTTCGATTTGGTCGGCTTGTAGCGGAATTTCTCGATGAACTCCTCGGTCTTTTCGATCATCCGCTGCTGGTTTTCGTAAGCGGCCATCTGCTGCGCCCGCCGTTCGGCACGCAGCACGACGTATCGGGAGTAGGGGACTTTGTAGTCGTAGGCTTTGCCCAGCGAGATCTCCACCGTACGGGTGGTCACGTTATCCAGAAAGGCGCGGTCGTGCGAGATGAGCAGCACCGCGCCGTTGTAGTTTTTCAGGTAATCCTCGAGCCACTGGATCGACTCGATGTCCAGGTGGTTGGTCGGCTCGTCCAGCAGGAAAATCGAGGGCCGGCGCAGCAGCAGTTTCGCCAGCTCGATGCGCATGCGCCAGCCGCCCGAAAATTCGCTCGTGGCACGCTGGAAGTCGCTACGCTTGAATCCCAGACCGAGCAGCGTCTTCTCGATGTCCGCTTCGCGGGTATCGCCGCCCAGGATGTGATAATGGTCGGTCGCTTCGTTCAGCCGGTGGAGCAGCGATTCGTAGTCGGACGATTCGTAGTCGGTGCGCTCGGCGATTTCGCGGGTGAGGCGGGCGATTTCGGCTTCGAGCTTCAGCACTTCGTCGAAGGCTTTGGCCGTCTCTTCGACGAGTGTCGTAGTGTCCGCTACGCGCATCTGCTGCGGGAGGTAGCCGATCGTGCATTCGCCGTTGTAGGAGATCGAACCCGAGGTGGGCTGCTGTTCGCCCACGATCAGACGCAGCAGAGTCGTTTTACCGGCGCCGTTCTTACCGACCAGGCCGATGCGGTCCTTGGGGTTGATGAGCAGGGATATGTTGTCGAAAAGCGTCCAGCCGCCATAGCTGACGGTGAGGTTGTCTAAAGAGATCATGGTTTCGTTTTCTGCGATTTTCCGTGCGTGCGGAACGCCCGGCTTGCCGGAAGTAGGTGCTTGGGTGAAAGGAGTCGGAGGTTAGCTCTGCAACATTCTCTCGATCTCCGCCTGCGGGTCCGGGGCGCCGAAGACGGCGCTGCCGGCGACCAGAGCGTCGGCTCCGGCGTCGAAGAGCAGGCGCGAGTTATGGGCAGAGATGCCGCCATCGACTTCGATCACTGCGGTAGATTCCGTTTCGTCGATCATGGCACGCAGTTCCCGGATTTTCTCCAGCGAGTCGGGCATGAAAGACTGTCCGCCGAAACCCGGCTCGACGCTCATGACGAGCACCAGGTCGATCAGGGGTACGATGTCGCGCAGCACTTCGACCGACGTGGCGGGCTTGATCGAAACGCCCGCTTTGGCGCCAGCGCGGTGGATCAGGTCGATGCACCCTTTGGGATTGAGCGTGGCTTCGTAGTGGAAGGTGACGATTCCGGCGCCTGCCTCGGCGAAGCGGGTGACGTATTTTTCGGGTTCGACGATCATCAGATGTACGTCCAGCAGTTTGGACGTGGCCTTGCGGATGGCTTTCATCACCGGGAATCCGAACGAGATATTAGGGACGAATACGCCGTCCATGACGTCGATATGCACCCATTCGGCGGCGCTTCGGTCGATCATCTGCGTATCGCGTTCCAGGTGGCCGAAATCGGCCGACAGCATCGAGGGGGATATGATTCGTTGCATGGTTTTAGATTCTTAAAACTGAATAATAGAAACAAAGACAATTTTGGAGTAGAGTTTACCCAAAATACCTTGTTATTTTTGGCAAAGATAGTAAATTCGAAATAGAATGAGGATGTCGGGCAGGGGAATTTATTTGTAGTTGTTTGGCGTTGTAATATTTCCGGTCTGTTTATGCTTTGTATTACGGACAGTCTTGTTGTAATTATTTTAGTTGTTATGCTGGTTTTACAGGGATTCTGTTGAACAGGAACGAGAAGAGAGAGGCATTGCCTCTCTCTTCTCGTTCCGAAAAATACTTTTTTCTGTTGCAATGCTTGTCGCCGGTTTTAACGAACCGATATCGGCTCGACGGTATTCTGAAGACGATATATGTAATCCGGCCATTCCGTCTGTACGTTGGTACCCGTGCGGAAATATGCATTTGTTAAAGGAATGTTGGTCTGCATGTTCGAAAGCGACATCGAACTGGACATAGGAATAGGTGATGCACCTTCCTTGGAGAGCGGCCCAATCAATACTCTCTCTATTTCGCTATAGTTACCAGAGGCATCTTCGGCCATCGAGAGGAATGTGCCTTGCTGGTCGGCCGGGAAGAGAATCAGTGTGGACGTTTCGTCTTTGAGTGTCGCTTCCGTGCTGACGTTTGTCAAAATAGCTGATAACATCTCTTCTTCGGGATATTTGGTTTTGTCGGTGTAGTCGGCCGACAAACCTAGGAAATACCAGTGGGCCGCGTCGGAGCTATGGCTGATTTCGATGTCTATGGCTAGCAGGTTCTTGCCGGCTAATGAACTTAATTCGGGATCGAGTAGAGCCAGTTGGTCGCAGTCGTAATAAGCCCGCATCCAAGCTTTGGCCCAAGCGGACGAAACGGTTGCTTTTGGTGTCGTTAATTTCTCGCCGACAAAGACTTCACCTGCCAGCGTGCCATCGAAGTTCATACAGACAGCGAACGGGATATATTCCGTTTCCGGAGAGAGGAGTCCGGCAGGGCTTTCCGGGCCGAAAGACATGGTGACCGCACCACGAGCACAGAATCCGCGAACGATCTCTCCGATCGTGTAGCCCTGTTCCTCGTAAGTCGTGAATATCTGTTGCTGATAAGCGCGTACGGTCTCTTCATTCGATCCGTATTGTGCGTATTTTTCGGCAGGTAAGAGCTCATACCAGTATAATACGCTCGGGTCGCTGGGTGTGACGGAAACTTCCGCGCTACGGGCCGTCAATTTAGCGGGATCGATGCTGAATTCAAAAACTGTTTCGGAGGGGTCGCCAGCCGGAATAGTCTGGAACGAAGCCGACTCAACACTGGTTGTACGACCGGCTTGGTAACCGAATACCACGACGGAATAAGACGTGTTTGGGTCCAGTGCGTTTATTGTGCGGATTTGCGATCCCGTGTAAATATCGTAAAGTCCTGTGTTCATCAGAATTCCGTTCGCATCGATATAGGCGTCGGCGAGTTCCTCTGGAGTCCCTTGTGATGAAACGGCTATAAACCAAGTGTAGGGATCCTGATTGGTGGGAGTAATCGAGATTTTGGCTGATGCATAAGAGACGTCTTCGTCGGGAATCTTGATTGAGAATGTATTTAGGGATACCGGAGTCTTCTGGCTTTCGAATGTGTATTGGGAGACTTCCGAAAGCGGGTTACCCTCCTTGTCGATCGCAGCGGCCAACAGATGGTAGGTCGTCGATCCGAAAAGACTTTGGAGCGTGTTGTTGAATGGTCCTGTGTGGGTGATGTCGGCTACGGCACCGGCTCGGTCGAATCCTTCTTCCTGAATGCCGTACTCAATGTCGCTTTCGAGCATATCTTTGAATAAAGCGTCTTTATTTTTATTTGCGTCTGTAAATTCCTTGTCGGTAGCACGAGTCCAATACCATGTTTGTGTATTGTCTGATGGTGTGATGGAAATCTCGGCTGCATTCGGACTCAAGGTTTGGACATCGAATGTGAAAGTCATTTCGACGGGATTGGATTGCTCTCCTTCGGATGGAGGAGTTATGTCCGGCTCATTTTCCTTGTTGCAAGCGCCTGACAGGATTCCGCACAAGAATAGCATGTTGATATAAAGAAGTCTGTGCTTTATGTTTTTTGATATATGTTTCATGGCTTGGTGTTTTTTTGTTGGAAATATTTTCAGCCGTCATTAACAATAGTTCGTTAAATTTTCCAGGCCCTAAGCGGCCCTGGCAGTAAATAA
>ERZ779865.2066-NODE-2066-length-13320-cov-7.817263_pt1 | contig 13320 bp, 9 predicted proteins | sample MGYA00433088_ERZ779865 | MGnify/ENA primary metagenome ERZ779865 (study PRJEB29588, sample SAMEA2151703) | human gut metagenome | biome: human gut; feature: human-associated habitat; material: faeces | place: Denmark | collected 2008/2010 ... | reverse complement strand
GTAATATCTCTTTTTCTTTAAAATATTCAGCCTGCTTTCTATACTTAGTTGTTAAAAACACTTGATTTGGCTTTAGTGATAATACTTCCACCAAATCTCGTCTTTCTTTTAGAGCTAATTTGGTTAAGTATATTTTTCTAAAATGATTATATAGTGTAATTATTATTTTTTGTAAAGGTTCTTTATTATATATCAAATTATTTAGTACTTCTAATGCTTTTTCAGTATTTTTTGTTCCTAAATAATCTGTTAAATCAAATATTATTGCTTGAATTTCTTTTATAGTTAATTTGTCTATGTCTTCTTTTTTAATCTCACCATTTTCTCCAGCGTATTCAATAAGTTTTCTTATTTCATTAATTAAATCTTGCATACTCGTTCCAGCTGTTTCAATTAAATAATTCAAGTTTTGATCACTTATTTGTACTTTGTACATTGCACAAATTCTTTTTAATCTATTTTTTATTTCTATTGGTTTTAATTCTTTAGTTTCAATTATAACTGCATTTTTTTCTACTGTTTTATATAGATCCATTTTATGAACAATTTCTTCAATAAAGACTATTACAACTGCTTCATTTATTATATCCATATTCTCTGAAACATATTTTTTAAATTTCTCTTTCATTGGTGATTTACAGTCTTTTTTGAATAAATTAGAATCCCTTATTATAATCAATTTTTTTTCATAACCAAATGCGGGTGTTTCTATATCTGATATTAATGTATCTATATTATTCTCATCTAACAAAATATAATTTATTCCTAAACTTAGTTCTCCAAATATTTTCTTTATTTTTCTTAAATATTCTTGTTGCAGATATTTTTCTTCTCCATAAAATACATATATTCCATGTAAATTTTGATTTTTCAAATCATTTTCTAAGTCTAATATATTGGTAGACATTTGTTTCTCCCTTATAAATTATTTTTCTAACATTATTTTTATAACTTCGGAAACGCTCCATGCTTGGGCAAATGCTCCTTTAGGTTCATATGGCATTTTTGAATCATATAGTTCAGAAATGCTACCTAAGCACCCCTCTTTCATTGAATGTGTAAAACTCTTTTGATAATTATTAATTATTTTTTCATATTCTTTTTCTAATTTTTTCTTTTCTGTCTTATCTTTTTCATTATTTATTACTGTTTTATAACTTGCAATATATAATCCTGCTAACCAAGGCCATGTAATTCCTTGATGATAACTCATATCTCTTTTAAACCCGTCACCTTCATAAATTGCTATGTATTTCTTATCTTTTGATGATAAGGTAGCTAATCCATATTTAGTGTATAACTCTTTTGTAACCGTTTTTAGCATTTCTTTTGCTTTTCCGTTTGTTAATATCATTACTGGATATGTTGTTGATAATGCAAATAATTGATTTGGTCTTATCTCATTATTTCCAAGCACATCGTAAAGACATTTATTTTTTTCATTGTAAAATTTCTTGTTGAAGTTTGTTCTAACTTTTTTAGCAAGTTCTTTGTATTCTTTTTCAGCTTCTCCATCTTCAAATTTATTAGCTAGATTTTCAACAGTTTTTAAAGCATTATACCATAAGCTATTTACTTCTACAGCTTTTCCATTTCTTGGTGTTACTGCAAAATTTGATACTTTTGCATCCATCCATGTTAATTGAGTATTTTCGGTACCTGCTGATATTAATCCGTCTTTGTCCATGTATATATTATTCTCGTCTAAATCAATTCCATTTTCAAAATGATATATTACATTTTTCAAAATATCATATAATTTTTCTTTAACAAAATCGTAATCTTGAGTATATTCTAGATATTTGTTAATTTGTTCAAATAATAATAATGAGCTATCTACACTATTATATAATGGCCTGCTATCATATCCTGAATATCCATTTGGAACTAGTCCAAACTTAATATCTTTTGTCATCATTAATAGAACTTCTCTTGCTATATCAAATCTTTTTGTTTTTAGCAATAATCCTTCATATGCAATTAGTGAATCTCTTCCCCAGTCTAAGAACCATGGAAATCCTGCTATTATTGTGTGTAATGCAAATTTAGGTCTGTATGTAACAAAGTTGTCTGCTGCAATTACTAAATCTCGCATTTTCTCTTGTTCAGTTTTACTTTTAGTTACATCAACTAATTTACTATCATCAATTATTTTACTTAATCTTTTTTCCTCGTTTAGTAATACAGCTTTTCCATCAATTTCTTCTATATTCTCTTCTAATGCACATACAATTGTAAAGTTTTTAATTTGATTTGCTTCTATTTCTATTTCATATCTTCCTGGGACAAACAAATCTTCTTCAGGATAAAAACCTCTTTTTTCTTCTTCAACATAAAACATATTTTTAAATATGTCATTATGATGTTCAATATATTTTCCTTCCTTAGAATATAAATATACTGGCGTTGTTTTGTTATCATCTACTACTATTCTAATTTTATTTTCTTTTATTTTTTGGTCTACTTTATATTCGTGTTCTGTACTCATACAATGAAAATCTCTAAAATTCATTATTGGAGCAATTTTCATTAATGCATTCTGATTATTTTTAGTATTATCAACAGTATAATACACACAAACAATATTTTTTCCATACACCATTGCAATTTGTTTTTTTACTACTATTCCGCTTTCTGTTTCATAATTAAATATAGGATAATATATTTTTTCAAATTTTTCTAATTTTTTATATCCCTCTGATATATAGTTTTTACATACATTACTATATAAAATTTCTTCTTTGTCAGCTATTTTAATGCTTTCGTCTAATTTTGATAACACTACATATCTTCTTGATGGAGGCACTAATGGAGCAACAAGTAATCCATGATATTTTCTAGTATTAATTCCTAATACTGTTTGTGAGGCAAATCCTCCTATTCCGTTCGTTATCAACCATTCTTTTGTTAATCCACTTTTAAGTTCTAAATCTTTCTTACTTAATTTCATTTGTATTTCTCCTAATATCTTATTTGTCTAGCTTTTCCATTTCTTTGTACAATTTCTGATTTTGGTTTTTCTTTTCATTTGAAGTTTGAATTGACTCTATTCTCTCACTATATTTAGCATTAAACTTACTTTTTCTTTTGGCTCTTGTTTGTGGTTTTCTTGCTTTTTCAAATTTCTTTTTCTGTTTCTTGATTCTATTATTTTCTTTTCTCTCTCTTTTTAACTCGTCTTCAAGAATTGAATTGACTAATACATATTCTGGAGTACTTTCTTTATCTCTAAACTTCAAATCATTACATATTAATTCCATAATTGATGATGCAATAACATCTGAATTGTGTCTTATGTACTTGCCTTCGATTTTTGATAAATTCTTTTGAATTATCTTTATTCCTTTTTTAGTAGCTTTATCAATATCTTGAAGTACAATATCTTGTCCTTCTTGATTATATTTTCTAACATATTCTGGGACAATTTCTCCAGTGTCTGCTATACAGTAATCAATAATATCTCTGCCAGTGTGCTCAAATAATGCCTCTAAGTGATCTGTTATAGAATAGTTATCTGTTTGACCTGGTTCTGTCATAATATTTGTAATATAGAATTTTAATGCTTTACTTTCTTTGATTGCTTTAGATACATTTTTCACAAGTAAATTTGGTAATACATCAGTATATAAACTTCCTGGTCCTATGATAATTGCATCAGCATCTTGAATTGCTTCTATAACTCCTGGTGCTGGTTGGCAATTAGATGGACTGTTATATATTCTTTTTATTTTGGTTATTTTGCTATATGTAACTTGAGGTATTTTCTCTTTACCTTCTACTGTAGTGCCATCTTCTAATTCTGCACAGATCGTAATTTTATCTAAAGTTGCTGGTAATACTTGACCTGTAATGTTTAATATTTCTGTACTCTTTTTCAAACCAACAGATGTTGATTCAAACATTTCATTCATTGCCTCTAAATAAATATCTCCGAAATTTAGATTTTTTAATCTTTCATTGTTAAATTGCCAATAGAATAAATTTCTCATTAAATTTTCTTTATCTGATAATGCAATTATACTTTCTTTTATCTCTCCATATGGTAGAGCACTTAATTCTTTTCTTGAAATATTTTCTGCTGTAACACTATTATCTTCAGCCGTATTTACTATTGCTGTGATATTATTTGTGTATTTTTTCAAACCTTTAATTACAGTATTTAAACCATTTCCGCCACCTATTACAACTATTTTTGGTCCTTCATCATACATTGTTTTATTGAATATTAATCCTTTAATATTCAAATTAGCTTTTCTTCCTTTTTCAGTTGATGTGTTATTTGCTTCTATTAATATTTCCAAAAGTCTTTTTTGCATAAATATAAAGCCAACAACTACAGCTGTGAATCCTAATACAAATGCTAAAACTATTTGTATCACTTCTTTTGGCCTTAAAACCTTATATTCTAATATACTTGCAAAAGCAAAACATGTTAAACATATACCAACAAGTATTAAAAGCATCCATCTTTTTATTTTTGTTCTAGAATTGAACCAACTAAAAAAACCTTTCATTCTTTCTCATCCTTTCTAGTTGCAATTTTCTATTGCTATAATATAATAACTTCTAATTCTAATTCTTTATCAAATTTTTCTTTTATCGTTTCTTTGGTATATTTAATTAATTTTACAATATCTTTTGCAGTAGCATTTCCTGTATTTACGATAAATCCAGCATGTTTTGTAGAGATTTGTGCCCCACCTATTGTGTATCCTTTTAATCCAGCTTCATCAATTAACTTAGCAGGTATACAATCTTCGCCTCTTTTGAATATGCTTCCAGCGTTCGGCATATCTAATGGTTGTTTTTCTTTTCTTGATTCCATAAATTGTTTTCTATTTGCTTTTATTTCTTCAATATTGCCCTTTTGTACTCTAAATGTGCAACCAATTATGATCCACTTTTTATCAAAGAAAATACTATGTCTATATGCAAAATTTTGCTCTTCATTTGTTAATGTTCTTATTTTATATTTTTCATCAAGAATTGTAGTTTCTAATAAAACATCCTTTATTTCTGAACCATATGCACCTGCATTCATTTTAACTGCACCGCCTATAGTTCCTGGTATTCCTGATAAAAATTCATATCCAGAAATTCCTTTTCTGTATGTAAATTCTGAAAGTAATGCAACTGGAACTCCGGCACCAGCTGTTATTTTGTCCTTTTCAATTTTTAAATGTTTAAAATCTAATTTTATGATGATACCTCTGAAACCAGTATCCTTTACTATTACATTACTTCCATTGCCCAATATATAGATTTTCATTCTCAAGCTTTTTGAAACTTTAAGAACATAAATTAGTTCTTGAACATCCTGTACTTTGACGAAAAAATCAGCTGTTCCTCCTACTTTAAATGATGTATGTTTTGACATATTTTCATTCATTAAAACTCTTTCTTCTGGAATCCCTTTTATTAATTCATCATAAATCATATTTCCTCCTATTTTATATATAAAATTTTATTATTTTCTGGAGTTATTTTGACTGTACTGTTATAACATTCTCCTGTGTAATAATTCACAATATATGTATCTTCTGTATTAGTTATTCCTATTTTCTTTAATTGTTCAGGTGTAAGTGTATAATAAATTTTATCAACATCGCTTTCACCCCAATATTGATTTTCTTCTTCCCAAACTATATCACCATCGGGTTTTTGACTGCATTTTGTTCCAACTATAAAGCTGGCATCTCCTGTTGTTTTATATTGCTCATATTGTTCATATATTGCATGATGAACAGCCTCTAAATCTGCAAGCAATTGTTTTTCTTTACTGTAATTTGCACCTGTAATTGAATAATTAATAGTTATTGCTGCAATCATAGCTAATACTATAATTGTTATTACTAATACTATCATTGTAATTCCGTTATTATTTTTTATCTTTCGCATAGTTAAAGTCCCCCTTTTTAGGATAAGCTTATCATATCATTTTTTCTCTTTTTTTACAAGAATTAATCAGACAAAAGCATAAAAAGTCTATACGAATTTTACTTCATATAGACTTTTTTTATTTTACATTTTGCTTTTGATACCTACATTACATATCATTAATTTTTACGTTTCTCTTATGCTCTATTTTCTCCCATTCTGTATTTGGCTTAATTAAGCATTTTATATTTATAACTATCCAAGATCCCATAAATACTGGATATAATAATATACCTTTCCACATTTTCTTTATAGGTTTCTTTTCAATTATCATAACAAATATTGCTGTTAAAACAGGAACTATAAATGTTGCTACAATATACTTTAAATAGTTAAATATTAACATTCCTGCTGACATTCCATCTGCTAAAAAGATTATTGTATTAATTGCTAATAATAAGAATGTAACAATCATCATAGGAATTCCCATCAAATAAAGGAATCCATCAAAATTCATCAATGTTCTGTATTCTATAACTCCTTCAGCTAAGTCTTTTGTATAATATTTCATACATTGTAGATGTCCTACTGTCCATCTTGATCTTTGTGACCAGCTTTGTTTAAATTCAGTTGGTTGTTCATCATATACTATAGCATCTGTAGCCCATCCTAGTTTTCTTCCTTTAGCAATATTTTTAAGAGAGAACTCTATATCCTCTGTTAAAGTTATAGTGTCCCATCCTGTTGGTTTTATTAAATTAAAATCTACCATAAACCCTGTACCATTTATTAATGGTGATAATCCTAAATTATATCTTGCTAAGTGGTAGAATCTATTCATCATCCAATAGAATAATGCATATCCTGCTGAAATCCAACTATCTGCTGGATTTTTTATATCTCTATATCCTTGAACTATTTCTTCTCCTTGACATAGTTTTTTATTCATAGCATTTAAGAAGTTCTTATCAACTACATTATCTGCATCAAATACACAAAAGGCATCATAATCTGCATTTTCTTTTATTTTTTGATTTAAGAACCATTGCATTGCAAAACCTTTTGTTTTTTTCTTTTCATCAAATCTTTCATATACAATAGCACCTAAGTCTTTAGCAATTTGTGCTGTATTATCTGTACAGTTATCAGCAATTACATATATGTCATAAAGTTCTTTCGGATAATCTAATGATTGAAGACTTTCTATTAAAGCCCCTATGACAGATGCTTCATTGTGTGCAGGTAAGATCATCATGAATTTGTGTTTCTTATTTTTTATTAATGGTTTTTCTTTAAATTGTATTAGTGCACAAGCACTTATTATTAGTTGATATAACCAATATATAACTATTATCCAACCAAGTGCTTGTTGAAGTATATAAATATATTTCATATTTTTCTACCTCTTTCTTTTCCTATTCTTCTACTTTTTCTTGTTCTGATTTATTTTCTTCTTTGTTTTCTTCGCCAAATCTCATTGTAAGATTTATTCTATCTTGATCATCAATATCTGTTACTTTTACCATAACTTCTTGTCCTACTTTTAAGAAGTCTTCTACATTTTCAACTCTTTCTTTTGTTATCTTAGATTTGTGAACTAAACCTTCTTTTCCACCACCTACTGCAACAAAAGCTCCGAAACTCATTATTTTTGTAACTTTTCCTTTATAGATTTGACCTACTTCAATTTCTCTTGCAATATCTTCTATCATTTCTAACGCTCTTGGGCCATCACTGCCTTCGTTTGCATATATAAATACTGTTCCGTCTTCTTCGATATCTATTTTTACGTTAGTTTCTTCAATAATCTTATTGATCATTTTTCCACCAGGTCCAATTACATCTTTTATTTTGTCTACACTAATTTTTGTGTTGATAATTTTTGGAGCATATTTTGAAACTTCTTTTCTAGGCTCTGATATAACTGGTTTCATAATATCATCTAGTATATGCTTTCTTGCTTTTCTTGTTCTTTCAAAAGCTTCTGCTATTATATCATATGATAGTCCATCAACTTTAATGTCAACTTGGATAGCAGTAATTCCTTTTTCTGTTCCTCCAACCTTAAAGTCCATATCTCCAAAGAAATCTTCAATTCCTTGAATGTCTGTAAGCATTACATAGTTTTTGTCATCGTTAGGATCTGTTACTAGTCCTGTTGAAATTCCTGCAACTGGTCTCTTAATTGGAACACCTGCATCCATCAATGCCAATGTACTTCCACAAATACTTGCTTGTGATGTTGAACCATTTGAAGATAATACTTCAGAAACTAATCTCATAGCATAAGGAAATTCTTCTTTTGATGGCAATACTGGAACTAATGCTTTTTCTGCTAAAGCTCCATGTCCAATTTCTCTTCTTCCTGGTCCACGAGATGTTCTTGCTTCTCCAACGCTATATGGTGGGAAGTTATATTGATGCATATATCTCTTAGTTTGCTCTTCATCTATTCCATCAAGCATTTGTTCTTCACTAATCATTCCTAATGTAGCTACTGTTAATACTTGTGTTTGACCTCTTGTAAATAATCCACTACCATGAACTCTTGGTAATAATCCAACTTCACAAGATAATGGTCTTATTTCATCTAAAGCTCTTCCATCAACTCTTTTATGTTCATCAAATATTAAGCTTCTTACTGTTTTCTTTTCTAGTTTATATAAAACTTCTCCAATTTCTTGGTTATGTTCGTCAACAAATTCTTCTCCATGTTGTTCTTTTAAGTATTCTTTTACATCATCAGATAATACAGACATTCTATTGTCAATTACAGTTTTATCTTTATCTTGTACGTCTGTTTTCATTCTATCTTTGAATTGTTTTTCAACTTCTTCATATAAATCTTCATTAACTGCAAATGATTTGTATTCAAACTTAGGCTTTCCAATTTCATCTTTCATCTTTTGGATGAATTCACACATTTTTTTAATTTCAACATGAGCTGTTTTAATTGCTTCAAGCATTACATCATCAGGAACTTCGTTAGCTCCTGCTTCTATCATTGCTATTTTTTCAGCTGTTCCAGCTACTGTTAATGTTAAATCTGATTTTTCTCTTTCTGCTGATGTTGGATTGATTATAATTTTTCCATCAACTAATCCAACATTTACTGCAGCAGTTGGTCCTCCAAATGGTATATCAGAGATTGAAAGTGCTGCTGAAGCACCTATCATTGCTGCAACTTCTGGTGAATTGTCTTGCTCAACTGACATAACAGTTGCAACAACACATACATCATTTCTAAAATCTTTAGGGAATAAAGGTCTAAGTGGTCTATCTATTGCTCTTGATGTTAATATTGCTTTATCACCTGGCTTTCCCTCTCTTTTTGTGTATCCTCCAGGAATTTTTCCTACAGAATAAAGTTTTTCTTCAAAATCAACTGATAATGGGAAGAAATCTATTCCTTCCTTTGGTTCTTTTGAAGCTACTACATTTACTAGTACTACTGTTTCTCCGTATCTTACTAATACGCTTCCGTTTGATAAACCTGCAAGTTTTCCTGTTTCAAATGATATTTTTCTTCCTGCAAGTTCTGTTTCATAATATTTTACCATATTTCCTCCTTGGGAGATGTGTAGAGATCAGACTTAAGCTCACATTTCAACAAAATAATCATTATTTTGTTGTGTCAAATGCTCTATTCGTATTCTCATTTTTGAAAAGTAATTGCAATTTTATCTGAGTCATCAATAAAGCAGTTACATATATGTTCTTTTGCTTTTTAATATATTTTTCTTTGCTAAAATTTAATTTTTCCAAACATCTTGAGATTTTAATATGAACTTAAGTCTAACATCTAACATCTCCACTAATTTTTTATAAAAAATAGCGTAGCTTATAGCTACGCTGTTTTTTATTTTCTTAAAGATAACTTTTGAGCTATATCTCTGTATCTTTGAATGTCTTTTTTTGCTAAATAGTTAAGTAAGTTTCTTCTTTTACCAACCATTTTTAAAAGTCCTCTTCTTGAATGGTTATCTTTTGGATGAACCTTCAAATGTTCTGTTAATTCAGAAATTCTTTCTGTTAAAAGAGCTATTTGTACTTCTGGTGAACCAGTGTCATTTTCTTCTCTTTTATAAGTGTTAATTATTTCTTGTTTTCTTTCTTTAGTCATATCGCACTACCTCCTTATTTTTTATTTGCCAATCACTGAGTATGAGTAGGTTTTTCTCAAACTAAGTAATGGTAATTTGCATGCAGTAATATTTTACTATATTTTTCTTTTAAATGCAAGAGATTCCTAAAAAATATTACCTTTTACTTGTAAATAATTTCTAAATATATTATTATTTTATTAGTAAAAAACATACATTAACTTTTACTAATTTTAAGGGGATTAATGAAAATGCATTTATATGACATACTAGGAGTATCGAAAACAGCTACTAGCAGTGAAATAAAAAAGGCTTATAAATCTTTAGTAAAGAAGTATCACCCTGATGTTTTTGAAGGGAATAAAGATTTAGCTGAGTCTAAAATAAAAGAAATAAATGATGCTTATGATACTTTATCTGATCCAGTACTTAGAGAGGAATATGATCGTTCACTTGAAGTTCCTGAAACTGATAATGTTTTAAAAAATTCTGCATATGATGACACTTCTGAATCCGAAGTTCAAAAACGTTATAATGATTTTAGAGATAGATATGAGAATGTTTATAAATATGGTAAATCTGGTAGATACACTACGAATTACTATGGAGTCTCTCATGATCCAAGCAAAGCAAATACCTGGAATTACGAGAAAAATAGGCCTTTACACGATTCTGATTTCTTATTTGGATCTCGTTCAGCTTTTATTATCAGAATGTCTTTAATTATATTGTTGATTTTGATTCTTCTGATTTTATGGCTTTCTTTTATGAAAAAGTATATGGATAATAATTATGTTCATGTACCTGTTGTTGAAAAATCAGCTTACCAAAACGATGATCTGCCCTTGATAGATTTTGATATGGCCTATGAAGATGTTGTTGTTCTTCTAGGTGATCCAGATCCAATTCAATATAAAGGTTCTAATCTATATGCTTATTGGGGAAGTTCCTACATTATATTTGATAAAAACTTTAAGGTAATTGGTTGGCTAAATAATGGAGCTTTTCATACCGATGAATACACTGGAGCAGCAAGTAAACATTTAAGAGAATTTTATAATTCAATAAATTCTTCTTATAACTATTAAATTGTAAGATTTAATTTATAACATGTTGTAAATAAAAAAACTCTCAACTTAAAGAACTAATATATGGTTTGCTTTAAGTTAAGAGCTTTTTTTATACTATAATTACGCCGTCTCTGATTTATCAGTTTTGCGCATTTTCTTTTTATTTGTTTGTTTTGTAAGAGTTACAGGCTTTTTATTTTCGTCTATTATCAATTCTGGTTCTTTATTTTCAAGTACTGTTTCTTTTGTGATTATACATTTAGCAATTTTTTTATTATTTGGTATTTCATACATTACATCTCTCATTATTTCTTCAATGATTGATCTTAATCCTCTGGCTCCTGTCTTTCTTTCAATAGCTTTATCTACAATTACTTCTAGAGCTTCTTTATCAAATTCTAGTTCAACACCATCTAATTCAACTAACTTTTTATATTGTTTTACTAATGCATTTTTAGGCTTTGTAACAATTTCTATTAATGCTTCTCTTGTTAGCTCATCAAGTGTCGCCACAATTGGAAGTCTTCCTACAAATTCAGGAATCATTCCAAATTTCAATAAATCTTGTGGTAAAATTTGCTTATATATTTCAGATTGACTAATTTCTTTTTTAGATTCTACACTCGTTCCGAATCCTATTGTATTTTTTCCTGTTCTATCCTTTATAATTGATTCTATTCCTTCAAATGCCCCTCCACAAATAAACAAAATATTTTCAGTATTTATTTGCAAGAATTCTTGATGAGGATGTTTTCTTCCTCCTTGTGGTGGAACTGAAGCTTTTGTTCCTTCAATTATTTTTAATAATGCTTGTTGAACACCTTCTCCACTTACATCACGTGTAATTGATGGATTTTCAGATTTTCTTGAAATTTTATCAATTTCATCTATATAGATGATTCCCTTTTCAGCATTTTCAATATTGTAATCTGCTGCTTGAATTAATCTAAGTAAAATATTTTCAACATCTTCTCCAACATATCCAGCTTCTGTAAGTGTTGTTGCATCTGCTATTGCAAATGGAACATTTAAAACTTTTGCTAGTGTTTGTGCAAGTAATGTTTTTCCACATCCTGTTGGACCTAATAATAAAATATTACTTTTTTGTATTTCGACATCATTTACTTTTTCAAGATTGTTTATCCTTTTGTAGTGGTTGTACACTGCAACAGATAATGTTTTTTTAGCATCTTCTTGACCTATTACATATTCATCAAGAATTGTTTTTATTTCTTGTGGTGTTGGTATTTTTTCTTCTTCCACTTCTTCAAATTCTTCATCTTCTTCGTAGAATTCGTCTTCTATAATTTCTTGGCATACGTTAATACACTCATCGCAAATGTATACTCCTGGTCCTGCAATTATCTTTTTTACGCTGTCTTGTGATTTACCACAAAAAGAGCATTTTACATTTCTAGTATTATTTGGCATTCTTTCACCTCTTTATTTATCTTCAAAATTACATTCTTTTGTCTAGGATTCCATCAATTAATCTGTATTTCAAAGCTTCTTCTGCCGTCATATAATTGTCTCTTTCTGTATCTCTCTCAATTGTTTCCAAGCTTTGACCTGTTCTTTCACTTAATAATTTATTTAATTTTTCTCTTGTTCTTACCATATGATCAGCATGAATTTTTATTTCTGTTGTTTGTCCTGATAATCCTCCTGAGATTAATGGTTGATGTATTAAAATTTCCGCATTTGGTGTAGCAAATCTCTTACCTTTTGCTCCTGATGCTAGTAATACGGCTCCCATACTTGCTGCCATACCAACACAGATTGTAGATACTGGGCATTTTATGTAATTGATTGTATCTACTATTGCCATTCCATCTGTGATTGATCCTCCTGGGCTATTAATGTATAATGATATTTCTTTATCAGGATCTTCTGATTCTAAGAATAATAATTGTGCTACAACTAAGCTTGCAGAAGCACTATTTACATCTTCTGATAAAAATATTATTCTGTCCTTTAATAATCTTGAGAATATATCGTATGATCTTTCTCCTTTACTTGTTTGTTCTATAACATATGGTACTAAACTGTTTTCCATTTATTTCACTTTCCTTTCTTGCTTTTGTAGGTTCTTCCTACAAAAAATTCTTTAATATAAATATCATATTTGATATATAAAAGTCAATTGTTTATAATATCTTTTAACTTTCAATTATCCTCATTTTTCGATGTTTTTCTAGAATTTATCCATTTTAATGAAGCAATTATATTTTTTATTATATGCAAAAAGAGTAAAGATTTTCTTTACCCTT
>ERZ779865.2062-NODE-2062-length-13340-cov-193.186978_pt1 | contig 13340 bp, 10 predicted proteins | sample MGYA00433088_ERZ779865 | MGnify/ENA primary metagenome ERZ779865 (study PRJEB29588, sample SAMEA2151703) | human gut metagenome | biome: human gut; feature: human-associated habitat; material: faeces | place: Denmark | collected 2008/2010 ... | reverse complement strand
TTGATAATCAGTAATTACTTGATAGAGATGAGATTGCCACCCTTGATCTCTTTGGTGCCGTTATAATCAAGCAGGGTGCCTGATACAACCACCTTCTTGCCTGGTACAAGGATACCCTTGGTTTCCTCTGTCCACTTTGCACCATCGATGTTTAAGCAACGGAATACCTCGAGAGTCTTGCCTTCTGTATCCTTACCGTCGTCAGAGATAACGAATGTAGCGTTACCATACGTGCCAGTATTTACATCTTTCACCTTTACGATGATACCGGTAGCATAAACCTTAGCATCGCCTGCTGTACCGGCATTGATCTTCTCCAGTGCCTGAGCCACGGTATAAGGCTTCTCCAATGTACCGCCTGTTTCTGATGCCTTCAGATCATCCGTGTTGCGAAGTACAATCTGCCAGGTGTTGCCGAATCGGGTGAAGATACCGGTGATATCGAATACGCCCTGTGGAACCACCTCGTTGGCAAACTTAGAATAACCCGAGTTGCGCACTACCAGGTTGTTTTTGTTGATTCTCTTGCCCGTTTCGGCATCAATCAGTTCCAGACTCGTATTGGTATCATCTGGCGCCCATACGTTTGTACCGTTGGCTGAAGCAAACTTCACCTTCTTCAGGGTCATCAGCTTGCACACGTTAGCCTCCATATAGGCTGCATCAGTAAGCTTTGTCAGGTCAAACTCCTCTGGCACTACCGTGCTTGCATCCGCCTCGCCAGGGTTCAGAATCTTGAAGTGCTCGTTCCAGATGGCACGCTCTATCTTTCCTATACCCAGACTTCCATCTGAGAGCTTGGTATTCACACCGCCAATCTGAGGCAACTTCTTGTAACTTCCGATATAGAGACCCTTCAGGTTTACGAGAATCTCCTGACCAACAGGAAGATAACCTGACAGGCCACTTCCGTTGATGGCAATGATGATTGCGCCGGATGCATCCTGTACGCTCACCTGGTTGTAGATATTGCCACTGACATCATTGCCCGTCACTACCGCCTTGATCATCATGTCCTTCTCAATCAGCTTGTAACCATTGTCGCTGTTGATAATCGTAGCAAACTGGGTCTTCAAATCTGCTATGCTGATCACATTCTTCTCCCTCAGGCTGTTGTTGCCCCATGGAGATGCAGGCACCTTCTCGGTCAGGTCTGGGTCAGCATAACCGTCGCCCATACACGACCCCAGAGTCAGTGCCAGGAATGCCAATGCTATGAATTTTATCTTTTTCATTGTTCTTTCTTTTTATTGTTATAGAGAAACGGGATTGCTCCCTGTTCTTTATGTTAAAGAGAAACTGCTCTTTAGAATCTGTAAGATACCTGGAACATGCCGTTGGTACCCCAGGTGTAATACTTCTTAGGATTCTTGGAGAACTGGTAGAGGCGTGGATTCTTCACGTTGCCGTTAGCATCCACTGTATAGCTTGAACGTGAGTTCTGCTCATATCCGCCTGTTACGATGGTCTGGTTGTTCAGCAGGTTGGTAATCATGAGGTTGAAGTTGAGGGAACCCTCCTTCAGTCTCACGCTCTTGCCTATGCTCAGGTCAACCATCCATCCTCCGTGACCCTTCTCCTGGGCTACAGCATCCTCAGTCCAGCTCATACCGTCGAGTGTAGTAGGAGCAAAGATTTCAGGGAATGCCTTGTGGGCAGCCTGGCGGTTGGTCAGCACCTTCTCATATCTGTAGCTTGGAGAATAAGAGAGGTAGATGCGGTCGTAATAGTTGGCATTGAGGTTGACGAACCATCCGTTTACATGGGCATCGAGACCGATGCTTCCCACTGTGAGCGGTGTGCCACTCTCGCGCATATTCATCACGTAAGCCTTGTCCTGGTAAACCTCAGCACTCTTTGAGAGCATGTATACGGCGTTTACATTGTTGATGTTCTTCGCCTCGCTCATAGCGCCCAGGGTCTTCAGGTCGAGCCATGATGTGAGCTTGATCTTAGCGCCCACCTCTACACCATAGTATTCCTTCTTCAGTCCGGTCATGCTCACGTAGGTGAATGAGTTCTCATCATCGTTGTAGAAGTTCTGCCATTCCGTAACGTTCTCCAGTCGGCTGTAGTATCCGCTCACGTTGGCACTCAGCCATGCGTTGCGATACAGGTAACTGAATTCAGAGCTGAAGATGCGCTCGTTCTTGAGGTTAGTCACGAAATCGTTGCTGATTTCAGGCGAGATGAAGGCTGTGTTTGCCATCGGTGCACGCAGCTCGTATCCGGCTCCTATGCTGAAGGCATGACCTCTGCCCATATCCACGTTCAGACTTCCCTTTACGCCACCGTCCAGGAAGTTGGCTGTGCCGCTCTTGCCCTGGCTGTTGTTCGGTGCCATACCGTTGCGCATGTAGCCTCGGCGGTTCATTCCGGTATATCCGATACGTCCGCTCAGCATCGCCTTCATGTTGTAGAATTCGGCTGTATAGGTGCTCCATGCGTTTGCCTTGTTCACGTCGATGCGATAGTCGTAACCGAACTTGTCGCCCTCGTAAACCAGCTTGCCTGTGTTGTTAGGACCGGCTGTGTTCAGATCGTACTGCACACGTGGGTCGGTCTTAGGATAATCTCCCAGGGCATATGTGTTGATGTTGTGGAAGATGGCACCGCCCAGCATGTCTTCCAGTGTCTGATAGTGCTGGTTGGTACTCTTTCCGAGCATGATACCCGTAGCCAGGTTCGATTTCTTGGTCAGCTTGGTGTTCAGAACGGATGACAGGCTCAGGGTCAGGTTGTCGTTGTGCTTAGCCTGAACATAGTATAGCAGATCCTGTCCGTTCTTGGCTGCCTGCTGGTTGGCATAGTACAGGCGGTTCCAGTTAATCTGTCGGTTCTGCTTGCTTGCCTGCCAGTAGTTTACGGCGTTGTTCCAGTTTTCCCAGGTATACATGTTGTTGCCGTTCTTGTAGTCGCCCCATACATAGTAGTTGGCTGATGGCATGTTCTTCCAGTAGTCTGGCTGTGGATTCTCTGCGTTGTTGTAGTTGAGCTTGGTGCTCTTGTACATAGAGTATTTTCCGAACACCGATGTGGTGAGCTTCATCTGGTCGTTGATTTCCCAGTCCCATGTAGCGATAGCCGAAGGGGCAAAGTCGTTCACTACGCGTGAGTTTCTCTTGTGTCCGTTCTGGTATCCCCAGTATGGGTTATACTGGTAGTCGTTTGCCAGCCAGTAAGCCTCGTCGGTAGATGCTCCCTGGGTACTTCTTTCTGTCGGGTTACCCCATGTGGAGAAGCTCAGCGAGTGGCCGTTCATCCACTTCTTCTGTACACCGAAGAAATAGGAGAGGGCGTTGTAGAAGGTTCCCTCTACGTATCCCTGGTTAGCCCAACGGTAGGTGAGACCGGCTGTTATTGCCCATCCCTTCTCGTTGAAGCCGCTGGAGTAGGAGTAGAGTCCGCGCAGGGTATAGTTGCGGTTGGCAACACCTACGCTGGCATACTGTCCTTCCTGCATGCTTCCGGCACGGAAATCATAGTTGTTGGAGCCTGCCATGCCGGTCATCGAATAGCCGTTGGCTTCGAAAGGCAGGGCAAAGTCTACGTTTCTGGAGAATCGGTTCAAACCGCCGATGTTGGAGAAACGGAACTGTCCGGTCTCCATATCGTTCATGGAAGCACCGTTGATATAGACATCGTTGTACTTCTGGTTGAAGGCACGATAGCGGAAACGTGCTGGCGAGAACAGGTAACCTGCCTGGCTCGCGTATACGTTGCTGGTAGAATTGAGGATGGTGACATTGGATGACATGTCATCGTCCTCGCCCAACTGTGCCTCGGAGAAGGTGAAAGCATTCTCATCAAGTCCCTGTGCTATGTTCTGGTCAGTCTTTTCGTTCTGAGCCATAGCCAATGAACATGAGAAGAGTGCTAACATTGCTAAGTTTACTTTCTTCTGCATAGTTTATATGTATTAAGTATTAATAAACCGGCAACAGTAGTCTCTTTGAGCAGTGATGATATATGTCCCGCTAGGTCTTGTTTGGGCGATAAGGGGACTTACCGTGTCCCTGGTCTTGTGTCTTCTGTTCCGATTCAATGTGTTTAATGCTGCAAAGTAACAAAAAATTTTTTGAAAAATGAATTTATTTATGTTAAAAATGTATGAAAACTGAAAAAATATTCGTTTTTATGGAGATATTTCCGTTTTTTTAGGTATCTTTGCTGCCTGTTACCTCACCGCGTTAAGGTGAACATATATAATTAGGTATACATTAATATTTAATATTAGTATGAGAAAACATTTGCTCTTGCTGGCTGCCCTCCTCATGATTGGGGTGGGCGCTACGGCACAGAAAAAGAAGTCGCAGACTTCCGGTAACAAGCAGTATCAGGTGTATGCTGTGGGTTTCTATAACCAGGAGAACCTCTTTGATACCTGCCATGATGCCGGTAAGAATGATTACGAGTATCTCCCTGCTAAGGGATGGAATGGTATGAAATATACCAATAAACTCAAGAATATGTCGCGTGCACTTGCCGACATGGGTACCGATGTGCTGCCTAACGTGGGTTGTGCCTTCATTGGTCTGGCTGAGGTTGAGAATGCCAACGTGCTGAAAGATCTCACCGCGCAGCCGCCTCTCAAGGCAAGAAACATGCAGTTCTGCCATATCGAGGGTCCCGATAAGCGAGGCATCGATTGTGCGCTGCTCTATAATCCGGCACTCTTCACGGTGAAGAATACCCGATTGGTGCCTTACGTACAGGAACTTGCCAAGGATTCTGCCTACAAGACCCGTGGTTTCCTCACCGTACGTGGTGAGTTGGCGGGCGAGGATGTGGCGGTTATCGTATGCCACTGGCCAAGCCGTTTCTCCGGTTCGTTCTATCGCGAGAGTGGAGCGCGCCAGGCTAAGGTGGTAAAAGACAGTTTGCTCCGTCTGAACCCTGAGATGAAGGTGTTCGTGATGGGTGATATGAACGATGATCCTACCAACGCCAGCATGCATAAGGTGCTGAAGGCGAAGGCTGAAATCAGCGAGGTGGGTGCCGATGAAATGTATAACCCATGGTATAACATCCTGGCCAAGGAGGGCAAGGGAACCCTGTTCTACAGCGGTTCATGGAATCTCTTCGACCAGATTGTCATCACGCCTAATCTCCTGAACAGGGATAGTAAGAACAAGGACTACAGTTCTCTGAAGTTCTGGAAGAACCACATCTTCCGCCGCGATTACCTCATCCAGCAGGAAGGTCAGTACAAGGGTGCTCCTTTGCGTACCAAGGCAGGCGGCAGATGGCTTAACGGCTACAGCGATCACCTGCCGGTAGTGATGTACCTGGTGAAGGAAAAAAGTAGAAAATGGTAGAGAATCATCCTTTTGAGCCGTGGCTGCCCGAGAATGCGCGGCTGCTGATGCTCGGCACGTTTCCGCCTGCAGCGAAGCGGTGGTGCATGCCCTGGTATTATCCCAACTTCCAGAATGATATGTGGAGGATATTCGGGATTATCTACTTCCAGGATAAGTTCCATTTCGTGGATGTAGAGAAGAAGACCTACCGCCTCTATGCTATTAAGGAATTTCTCAGGGAGAAGGGCGTCGCCATCTATGATACCGCACAGCAGGTGATACGCACCAAGAATACGGCATCCGACAAGGACCTGCAGATCGTGCAGCCCGCCGATCTCGACGGCATGCTCCGCCAGCTGCCCCATTGCAGGGCGGTGCTTACAGCCGGCCAGCTTGCCACGAAGGTATTTTCAGAACACTTCGGCATCAAGGAAAAGCCTGAGATGGGAGGCTATGCAGAATTCCAGTTCGAGGGCCGCAGACTCCGTCTGTACCGCATGCCCTCCAGTTCCCGTGCCTATCCTATGGCAGTGGAGAAGAAGGCTGAATTCTACCGCAAGATGTTTGATGAAATCTTATAGAAAGAATATGAAAGATAAAGTGACCGTTATTGGCATTGCGGGAGGCACAGGCTCCGGCAAGACTACTGTGGTGAAGAAACTCGTAGAAGTGCTGCCGCCTCATTATGTGGCTGTGGTGCCCCTCGATTCATATTATAACGATACCTCGCAGATGACCGAGGAAGAACGTCATCGGATCAACTTCGACCACCCGTCGGCATTCGATTGGAAGCTTTTGCACCAGCAGCTCGCTGATCTGCGTGCTGGCAAGGCGATAGAGCAACCCACCTATAGTTATATCAAATGCAACCGTGAACCGGAAACGATTCACGTTGCCCCCAAGCCGGTTGTGATTATCGAAGGCATCATGACGCTGGTGGACAAGAAGTTGAGAGACCTGATGGACCTGAAGGTGTTCGTGGATACCGATGCTGATGAGCGCCTGATACGCAACATTCAGCGTGATACCATCGATAGGGGTCGCACCGTATCGATGGTGGTAGACCGATACCTCAAGGTCCTGAAGCCGATGCACGAGCAGTTTATCGAACCGACCAAGCGCTATGCTGACATCATCATTCCGCAGGGTGGCGAAAACCTCAAGGGCATCGGTATCCTCTGCAAGTATGTAGAGGGACTGGTAGAGAAATAAAAATATTTTTGCTCAAGCATTGCATTTCTTTAATGCAACAAAGTTTAATTAGGAAACAGGGCGGCCTTCTTCTTGAAAAGAGGTCCGCCCGCTTTGTTTTTATCCCGGTCGGGCTATTCAAGTAGTTCAGTTAGCTAATTCAAGTAGTTCTGTCAGCGAATTCAGCCGTCTCAATAAGCCTACGGATACGTCTGCGCTAGCCGACGCAGTAATATCCGTACCCCGACGCAGTAATATCCGTACCCCGACGCAGTAATATCTGTACCCCGACGCAGTAATATCTGTATCCCGACGCAGTAATATCTGTATCCCGACGCAGTAATATCCGTACCCCGATGCAGTAATATCCGTGAGCCAGCGCAGCACAACGTGTGGTCCGTTTTCGCCAGGTCCCATAACCATATTCTGCAAAGATCTTCTTGCTTTTTGCAAGAAGATAAGCTGAAAAACGTGATAGATGAAGGCTATTAGTGATGGATAGCGTGATGGATATTGTAAACATTTTGTCCATCCATCACGCTTTCCTAAATAGATAATTCTCTTATTATCAGGTGATTAATATTTTGAAAAGAGAAAAAATGAGGGATGTGAGGGATAAAACTTAAAAGATTATTCCTCTTCCTCCTTCTCAAAAGCCTCTACGAAAGGCTGGTGGAAACCCTGGAAGATGCGGAGATACTCGGCTCGCACCTCATCACTCTCCTCAAAAAGATTCAACTCACCACGCTTGTGAGCCTTCAGCATACTGCTGTAACGGCGAATCTTACGCTTGTAGTTCCTTGCCATCAACGCATCTGCCTGCACAGGATTCTGACTGACATACGAAAAGGCACAAAGTTGCTTCATGAACATGTCGAACACTGGATTGTCATGACTCCAGTCGTCCTCACTCAGCCAGAACCACTGGAAATGATACTTCTGTTCCAATGCCATCAGATGCTGCCCCAGCTCGTCAATCTCCATGCCCTTCTGCATCTGCTCCTCAGCAAATGCTACCAGAGATGCCGCATCTACATTCAACTCAACCTCGTGAGACAGCGTGGTGCCCTCAATCTGAATGCGCCAACGGTGATTCCTATTCTTGATGAGCGCAGAATTCGTGTTCATGAGCAACTCAGAAAGCTTGCCCTCGGTAGGAATCTGATCTACTACCGAAAGACGGTCGCGCTGGTTGCGAACCACCAGCTGATGGTCCTCATGGCGCAATACACACATGTAAACCAGCCTGTTGCTGTCGAGCTGAAGGGTGAAACGGTCGTTGTTGTCATCGCCCACAAATTCGTAGGTGTAGTCATCCACCTTATCCTGCGGAATGCTCAGCTCGCCATGCACCTTGTTGCCCTCGGCATCGTAGAGCGAGAAACCGATGTAAGGAATCTGAAGACGGAGGACAACCGGATTGCCGCCGTCCTCAGGAATCAGGGTAACAGCCAGTCCGTCATCGCCGAAATCATCCTTGCGGCATACGAATCCGTCATCCGTCTTCTCAGCCTTCTCCACCTTCACCTCGCCGTGGCGCCACCAGAAATCGAAGGTGATGGTCTGGTCGTCCTCAGCGGCTACACGGATGAAATCCTCGATGTCCTGACCCAGGTAAATCACCTTGGCAGGCTCAATCTCCTCATCGTCATCGCCCAGCGCTCGCACCCACATCTCGCCCGGAACAGGATCATCTTCCCATTCGGCATCAGCAGGGGCTGCAGTAGATTTGAAAACGAGGAAAACCATTCTTTCTTCTTCCCTCGTGCCATCTTCGCGGCACGTGAAGCACTTCGCCTCCTTAGGGATGAAGAATGGGGTTAACAGGTACGGGTTTTTGCATAATGCGGTATACTCTACCTCGGTCCATGCCGGGAGAGCGTGTGTATTTGTCTTGTCTGTCATATTCTCTTGTTGCATATAATTCTTGAGTTGGTCCTATTTCTTTTCATCATCCGGCGTGTGTGGCAGGACGAGGGGGATGTTGATCCCAAAAAACGGTTGCAAAGGTAATGCAAAATCGAGACACTACAAAATATATCACCTATTTTTTTAATTATTTTACGATTCAATATTTGGTGCTTCCAAAAAATAGTTGTAGTTTTGCATCTGAAATAATGAATAGAAAGATGAAAGTCAAGACAATACTCACACTGGCGCTAGCCGCCACAACCCTCGCAGCATGTCACAGGGGAAAGAAACCACCACGTATGGACAATTCGAAACTCGCCATCAGCCTCTCGAAACCGGCTAAGGGCGACAGGGCTATCTACGGACTTGCCTGCCTGGGCTGCTCGGATACCGCGCTGGTGCTGCTGCCCAACGGAGGCGGTGACCCCGTGAGATACAACATTCTGGATGCCACTCGCAACCATCAGGTGTTTGGAGATATAGAGGTGGGCGACTGGGTTTGCGTGATGCCATGCGAGGAGAAGGATGAGAAGAACCGTGCCGACATGGTGATAGACCTGGACCAGCTGAAGGCCACCTGGACCTATCCGGTGATGCCGAAGCTGCGCGATGTATCGCATCTGAGCAAGCGCCAGCAGGCGAGAATCCTTGCCAACATGCCTGACAGCATCGTAGAAACCTATATGGTGCCGCGCCAGTATGGCTTCACCCTGAAGCGCATGAGCGAGGCGATGGCCGTGGGCAGGGTGATGATAAACAAAGATGTGGATGACGACAGTCCGGTAGAATATCCTGATGTGCCTCAGTATACGGAATGGCATGCCTATAACGGCAAACTGATTCTGGTGCAGGGCCACCGCGAGCTGGATGGCGTGGTGCTCAATGAGAAGACGAAGCGCGATACCTTCACCTTTGTATATATGAAGGGCGACAGTCTGGCTCTCTCTGATCGTGAGGGCTGCATCCAGGGTTTCCACCGCTCGCTCAATGCGATGAAGGCCAACGCCAAGGCCCATGCTGCAGCCGAGAAGCTGAACAGCAAGATGAAGAAGGAAATATTGAAGTAAATAACATAATAAATATAAAAAAAGAGGCGAATAGGACGATTTCTCGATTTTTTTGTCTAATTTTGCACCTTGGAATTAAATTCATACATCGAATATAAAGAAAAAGAACAATAATAATGAAGAAGAAAATTCAGTTCAGTCTCGTTTATCGAGACATGTGGCAGAGCTCTGGTAAGTTCCAGCCACGCAAGGATCAGTTGGCTAAAATTGCCCCAGTTATCATCGAAATGGGATGCTTTAGCCGTGTAGAGACTAACGGCGGTGCCTTTGAACAGGTTAACCTCCTGGCAGGTGAAAACCCTAACGATGCCGTACGCGCATTCTGCAAACCTTTCAACGAGGTGGGTATCAAGACTCACATGCTCGACCGCGGATTGAACGCTCTTCGTATGTATCCTGTGCCTGACGACGTGCGCGCCCTTATGTATAAGGTAAAGGCTAAGCAGGGTACCAACATCACACGTATCTTCGACGGACTGAACGATGTGCGCAACATCATTCCTTCTATCAAGTGGGCAAAGGAGGGTGGCATGACTCCACAGTGTGCACTCTGTATCACCAACTCTCCTGTTCATACCCTGGAATATTACATGAACATCGCCGACCAGCTCATCGCTGCCGGTGCAGAGGAAATCTGTTTGAAGGATATGGCAGGTATCGGCCAGCCAGCATTCCTCGGCAAGCTCACCAAGATGATCAAGGACAAGTATCCACAGATCATCATCCAGTATCACGGTCACTCAGGTCCTGGTCTCTCTATGGCTTCTATCCTCGAAGTCTGCAACAATGGTGCCGACATCATCGATACAGCCATCGAGCCATTGTCATGGGGTAAGGTTCACCCAGACGTAATCTCAGTTATCAGCATGCTGAAGAACGAGGGCTTCGAGGTGCCTGAAATCAACATGAGCGCTTATATGAAGGCTCGTGCTATGACTCAGGAGTTCATCGACGAGTGGCTCGGCTACTTCATCAACCCAGGTAACAAGATCATGTCTTCATTGTTGCTCGGTTGCGGTCTCCCAGGCGGTATGATGGGTTCTATGATGGCAGACCTCGGCGGTATGCGTCAGACCATCAACAATATCCGCAAGAAGAAGGGTGAGGAAGAGTTGTCTATGGACGACTTGCTCATCAAGCTCTTCGACGAGGTAGAGTATGTATGGCCACGCGTAGGTTATCCTCCATTGGTAACCCCATTCAGCCAGTATGTAAAGAACATCTCACTGATGAACCTCCTCACCATGGAGCAGGGCAAGGGTCGCTTCGTCATGATGGACGACTCTATGTGGGGTATGATTCTCGGTAAGAGCGGTAAGATTCCTGGAACTATCGCCCCAGAACTCGTAGAGCTCGCCAAGAAGCAGGGCCGCGAGTTTACAGATGTTGATGCACACACATTGCTCACCAACGCCCTCGACGACTTCAAGAAGGAGATGGACGAGAACGGTTGGGATTACGGTCAGGACGACGAGGAACTCTTTGAGCTCGCTATGCACCCAGAGCAGTATCGCAACTACAAGAGCGGACAGGCAAAGAAGAACTTCCTGGCCGACCTTCAGAAGGCAAAGGATGCTAAGCTCGGTACAACCCTTACTCCTGCACAGCTTGCAGAGTTCAAGCACGCCAAGGCAGATGCCATAGTGGCACCAGTAGCCGGCCAGCTCTTCTGGGAATTCCAGGGCGAGGGCGAGTGCCAGCCAGCTGTAGAGCCATACATCGGCAAGGAATATAAAGAAGGTGATGCCTTCTGCTATATCCAGGCTCCTTGGGGCGAGTTTGAAACCATCCCAGCTGCATTGGGCGGCAAGCTCGTAGAAATCAATGCCAAGCAGGGCAGCAAGGTGCGCAAGGGCGATGTTATCGCTTACATCGAGCGCGATGCTGAGTAAATATAATAGAAATGAATTATCAAGCTATTATTGATAAGTATTATCCTGAGGATAATGAGCTTCGGCATATCCTCATTACACATAGCCAATCTGTAGCGCGAAAAGCGCTACAGATTGTTTCGTATCATCCCGAATTGCAACTCGATGCCCAGTTTATCGAAGAAGCAGCTATGCTCCACGACCTCGGCATCTTCATGACCGATGCCCCAGGCATACAGTGTTTCGGCTCGCAGCCCTACATCTGCCATGGACGACTGGGAGCAGAAATCCTGCGCAAGGAAGGATATGAGCGACATGCCCGCGTATGTGAGCGCCATACCGGTGCAGGCATCACAGAGGCACAGATTATAGCACAGAACCTGCCCCTGCCACATCAGGATTTCCTGCCGGAAACCATGGAGGAGAAGGTGATTTGCTACGCTGATAAATTCTTCAGCAAAACTCACCTCGACCGGGAAAAAACAATTGAGAAAGCAGAAAAAAGTCTCATGAAGTTCGGAGAGGAAGGAGTAAAACGCTTCCAGCAATGGGAACGCATGTTTGAATAGAATTCTAATTTATTGAATGAGAAAACAATCGACGATAGCTATGCTGCTGCTCGCTGCCATCTCGTGTATGATGGTGGCTAAACCAGGTACGCCCGATTCGAAAAAGAAAAAGAAGAAAACGGAGAAGACGGAAACCGTTGACAGCGTGGGGGACAGTGTGTTCGTAGACTCGCTGGGTAACGAAATAAAGCCCAAGCTGAAACAGGCTGACGACACCACGCAGATGGACTCGCTGCAGAAAGCTATATGGAAACATAATAAAGTGGTGGATGACAGTATTCGCCTTGACAGTATCGCCAGAAAGAAACAGGGTGGAGTAGACGCACCGGTTAACTATCAGGCGGACGACTCTCTCGTATATGATGCCAAGAACAAGGTGGCATATCTCTACGGAAACTCCAACGTGAAGTATACCAACATGGACCTCAGTTCCGACCGCATCTCCATGGATATGGACAAGAGCAACGTGAAGGCGATGGGTACACCCGACAGTACGGTGGAGGGAGGCATCAAGGGCAAACCTGTCTTCAAGATGGGTAGCGACACCTATGATACCGATACCATCAAATTCAACTTCAAGAGCAAGAAGGCCCTTATTAATAATGTATATACAGAACAGCAAGACGGATTCCTGACCGGTATGAAGTCGAAACGCGACTCATCGGGAGTCATCTATCTGCAGCACGGAAAGTATACCACCTGCGATAATCCGCATCCCGACTTCTACATCTCGCTCTCCCGAGCCAAGGTAAGGCCGGGCAAGGATGTGGTATTCGGACCAGCCTATCTCGTGGTGTGCGATGTGCCTATGCCGCTTGCCATCCCTTACGGCTTCTTCCCGTTTACCAAGAGCTACAGCAGCGGTTTCATCATGCCAACCTACGGCGATGAAACGGCACGAGGATTCTATCTCAGAGATGGCGGATATTATTTCGCCATGAACGATAAATGGGACCTGAAGCTGCTGGGCGAGATTTATACCAAGGGATCGTGGGGACTCTCGGCAGCCAGCAACTACCGAAAGAGATACAAATACTCGGGTTCCTTCTTCTTCAGTTACCAGGATACGAAGAACGGCGACAAGGGAATGCCAGACTTTACCGAGCAGGAGAGCTTCAAACTGCAATGGAGCCACCGCCAGGACAGCAAGGCAAACCCATACAGTTCGCTTTCGGCAAGTGTGAACTTCGCCACATCGAGCTACGAACGCAACAACCTCAATTCGCTCTACAATCCGCAGACGATGACGCAGAGTACGCGAACCTCATCTGTTAACTGGAGCACCTCGTTCTCAAGCATCGGTATGACGCTCAGTTCCACCGCCAACCTCTCGCAGAACATGCGCGATTCATCCATCGCCATGACGCTGCCCGACCTCAACATCAGCATCTCCCGCTTCTATCCGTTCAGAAGAAAGAAGATGGTGGGCGA
>ERZ779865.2058-NODE-2058-length-13365-cov-8.064162_pt1 | contig 13365 bp, 17 predicted proteins | sample MGYA00433088_ERZ779865 | MGnify/ENA primary metagenome ERZ779865 (study PRJEB29588, sample SAMEA2151703) | human gut metagenome | biome: human gut; feature: human-associated habitat; material: faeces | place: Denmark | collected 2008/2010 ... | reverse complement strand
TGGCAAACATTTCCTGTGTGCCTTTTCATTTTGAAACAAGGTTCACGGATTCAGGTTTTTATCTTTTCGATTTCTCCTTCAATATTCTATATTGATACTCTGGTATTTTCTTGATACCACCATTTAAGATCTTATTTCCCAAATAACGGAAACTACCATCTTTATTAAATTTTACAGTTAGCTCATGAGTAATGACCGCCTCATTACATAACACCATTTCGCAAACCGCATCCACGGTAAGAGTAACTGTTCCATTGGAATTATGTTTAATCTTTGTTACTTCCGGGATAGAAGTTCCAAAAAAATTAGGAGCATAATTAAAACATCCCAATCGCATCCAATCATATGTCTTTTTCTTTTCATTATAACTTGCATACTTTTCAATATCTTCTCTGGAAACAGGTAAATATTCCATGATCAATTGCTCAAATTGATCTTTGGGTATTCCACTTGGATATTTTTTTCCATTAAATTTCTTTTTATATTTCATAGCATATAAATATTCATATAAACCATTATAATCTATCTTTTGCATATGTTCTTGATCCCAATTAGAACATAAAATATTATTGCCCTGATACGCTAAACCACGAACGCATTTTCTTGATAATTTCCGCTTATTATCACTCATTGGCTTAATCCTGATCAGACAGCTTCCATCTACCATTTCCGTCACTTCAGGATATTCCGGCACACACAATTCATAGCAAAACCATCCTTTTCTCGAATATCTCCATTTCTTTATCCTTGTGTAGGAAACAAATGTAATAATTGGCTTACCATTATCATCCCACGATGCATTTGAAGCCAATAGAAACATCTCCTTTCCGTCATAAATAAATTTTTCTCTTCCAATGCTGCCCTCGGAATGAACTTCATAAATAACACCCGACCCTTTCTGTTTCTTCTGTGCTTTTGCAAGAAATGAAGAAAATCTTTTATAATTCTCCATATTAGAATAATCTTCAGAAACTGTAACAGAATAACCCTGTTGTTTTATCTTTTTAATCATTTTACATATCGATTTGTTATCTAAAACAACATTTAACGAATCTCCTTTATCCGCATTTCTATATATATGTTCAAGTCCCGACATTATCTGCATAGAATCTCTTGTAGCCTCTTCATTCTCTTGAGCGGATACCGGCAAGTCATACCCTTTTTCCAGATCTTCTTCCGATATAACATCTTCTTTTGTATTATTATTTGGGACACTTTTTAGCTTTTTCTCATGCTGACTTGATGTCTTTTTCACATCATTTGTCTTTTGACTGCACGAACAGCAAAAAACACAAAGAGTCATTACAAAAAGGATTAAATATAAAAATTTTCTCATAATTCTGCACACTCCTTCCTGTTTTCAATTTTTACCAAACCATTTATCCAAAACAGCCTTATCTTTTTTTACCACATAACCACTTCCTCCTATTCCCTTTACATCTTCAACCATACTGACAATAAGAATAGGTTTTTTGTTTTTCTTATCTGGTGTCATAACAGCAAACCACCCTAATTCAGTTCCTGTCGTATCACTCTGCGACTCTTTAATTTCAGCAGTTCCTGTTTTTCCTGCTAAAATCATATCTTTACGATGTATGGCGTATCCCGTCCCGTGTGAATCATTCACTACACTTTTTATACCCTCTAACACTTCTTGGGATACGGATTTGGAAAAGGCTTCTGAAATCCACTGCTCTGCTTTGGCATTTTCTTTATACAATAAATACGGTTTCAACACATTTCCGTCATTGCAAAAACTTGTGTAAATACAAGCCAAATGAAGTGGATTGACAAGTACCTGTCCCTGACCATATCCCGTATCCGCTAACCCTACCTCACTTTGAATATGCTTATTATTGGAGAACTTTGACTCCGCCATCATTATTTCAAATGGAATAGATGAATGAAACCCCAACATAGATAATGACCTCTCCATCTCTTCTGTTCCGATTTTAAGTGCTGCTTTGGCAAAATATATGTTATCTGAATATATCAATGCATTTTTCAGTATAACGGGGCTATATGTATGAAGTGTCGTAACATGATATGTCCCCCATGTTTTATCTTTTTGCCAGCTATGTCCTTCATTTCCAAAATTATCTGTTCCGGTAAATGCTTCAGACTGTAAACCAATCGCCGCAATAACAGGCTTGAATGTGGATCCCGGACACCATACTTGTCTAAAACGGTTATACAATGGTTGTTTCTTATCTTTATTTAATCTATCCCATTGCTTTTTACTCATTCCCATTATAAATGCATTCGTATCATAGGAAGGTGTACTAACCATTGCCAGCACTTCCCCAGTAAATGGATTCATGGCAATGGAACAACTTTTGTCACTTTTAAAATTTTTATATAATTGCGCCTGTAAATCCGCATCTATCGTTAATTTAATGTCTTTTCCATCTTTCACTATTTTATATGCCAGCTGCTCTTTCTCTTTTCCTTCTGAATCAGCAATATATATTTTGCATCCATTTTCCCCCTTCAATTCCTTTTCATATACCCCCTCTAACCCCGTTTTTCCAATGACACTGGCATTTGTATATCCTTCTCCTGCATGCTTTTCTATATCTTCTGCAGTTACATTTTGTACATAGCCCACTAAATGTGCAGCCTCATCCTTTAATGGGTATTCTCTGACTTCTACATCCGAAATCATTACACCAGATATTTTTAATAATTTTTCCTGTCGTTTTTGTTCCTCAACAATTGTTTCATCCGGATCCAGTGCGAGTAAATCAAGTTCTTTTACTTTTGCAATTTTTTTAATCGGGACAAATGAATCTTCTTTTACCCATTTTGCCGTTAATTCCTTTTCTATATCTTCTGGTTTTATTCCCAACAATTTCGCAATTCTGACAATGGATTTTTTCCTATTTTCTAACTTTCCAGGTATAATTCCAACAGATGAAGCAACACCCTTTCCCGCAAGCATTCTTCCATTCCTATCCAGAATTTGACCTCTCTGCGCCTGTATTACGGACACACGCACTTTGTCATCCTCTGTAAGCCCTGGATAGATTACTGAATTACTCCATACCATTTTGTACTGATCATCTTGTTCTAAAAAAGCAACTTCGTTTTTAAAATCCACTTTTCCGGCTACTGTGTCAAAAGCTGTATTATATTTAACTGTTAAACTTTCTTCTTCATAATCTATAATTTTTATATTGATGTTTTTTGCTTCAATCCCCTCATAAATAGCAGAATTGCGCTTCACAAAGTCCTCTTTTTCAATGGTTTCTTTACTCTCATTTGTTATCATTTCATACATTTCGCTATAGTTTTTCTGACAAATGCAATTCATATATGACTTCAAAACCTGTTCAGGACTTTTGACAACCTCTTTCTTAGTTATCCCTTTTATAGTAAACAGGACTACACCAGCTATAAATATTATACTTAGCACCAAAAAGCCAACACGGATCATTCTTCTTTTTCTATTATGTCTATATTTCATAATTACTCATTTTCCTTTCATTTTTCTTTCATCCAATCTATGCAACCTAACACCTTTTTTCCTGTATGACCGGATTAACTTTTGATCTACAGGAATAATACACATACGAACACTTTCGCCGTATGCGAAATAAGGATAAATTCCTACTCCATCTCTATAATACAAATCGCTTGGTAGATTATAGCTATGAAATCCTTTTTCTGTCTGAAATATATGATCATATGCCTTTTTATTTAATTTTTTATACAAACTTGTTATCTTATTCTTCTCCATATTCGGAAAAAGCATTTTCAAACAATAAAAGCATAATTTCTCATATTTCTTATACATTTTTTCTGTATAACTATGATCATCAAAATTAACAGTAATAGCTTCTATGTTTTTTGTATGTTTTATAGTGTACACAGCAACAGTGGGTAGTGTCAGTATTTTCTTATTTTCCGTATATTCATAACACATATCTCCTTTCAGCCTTCCAAAATCTTGTTTATATGAATACCATGTTACAAGCGACTGAATATATTTCTTTCCATAATCTTGGTAATAGCAATAGTTGTAAGCATCTATAAAATCTTTAATCTCTATTGCAAAGTACAATTTCCCATTTTTCCTGGCAACACTGTTATTCCAATCAATATAACTCTGCTCACAAGGTAAAGCCGTGCTTTCTGATGTTTTGGTATCCTTTCGTTTATCTTCAATCACTTTTTCGTTTTTGCAGGCAGTCAAAACAAATGTACATATCGTCATATACAAAACCCATTGTACTATATGTTTATTCTGAAACATCTTTTACTCCCTTCTTGCTATTCTTACATTTGTAAGAATTAAGACTAAAAATATATATGTTTTATATTACACCTGTAAGATTTAAATGTCAAGATACAATATACTTTTCTTGACGCCTAAATATATTATATCAATATACTTCATACCGATTGGTTAATATATTCTTTTGCCTTTTTACAATCTTATTTGGCTTCTCAAATAAATTATAATAATTCATATACACATATTCCGGTTCTGATTCTTGATACGGCTATTGAAATTATTCTTCCGATGTACCTCGCTTCATTTCCCGTTGTTTAAAATCCTCTTTCCCATCAAAATATAAAATATATTGGTCATCATTCTGTTCTTCACCACTAATAACGACTTTTACATAGGTATCCGTCCATGTTACCTTCCAGGAATCCTGATGAACACTGCAACCATCATTAAGAACATAAAACGGATACTTTGTAATTATTCCTGATTCGTCTCTCAAAACCAACCTGGCATGGGTAGAACCAAATGGCCACTCTGGATCTCCTATTTGCTGAAACAACAATTCATATTTTCCATGTCTCAGCAGCTTTCACAGAAAACGGTATTTTACTTTCAAAGATAGGAATTGCATCCCCATAATACTCCCTGATCAACTCCATAATATCCTTTGCATAGTTCGTTCTTGCGTTCAACATGGAGATTAAAATCCCTTCAAATTTGATTTCCGGATTCAAGTGTTTTTTCACACGGCAAATCGTTTTGATCAACTGCTCCAGTCCCTTTACCGGCAAATAAGCTGCCTGCACCGGAATCAAAACACTGTCCGATGCTGTTAGCGAATTGACCGTTATCATTCCTAAACTTGGCATTTGTAAGAAATAAGTGGCTGCAGGGATAATTTTTAAAGCTTCATTTCTTTTGGTTCCACAATTATCCATTCACCCTTTTTTCTTGATCCTTGCCGGTAAAGAATTCCTTTTTCCTGAAGAGTTTTCAAAATTCTTTGCACCTTCGAACGAGAATATTCTGTTTTTTCTACTATTATTTTTTGACTAATTCGAGAATCTTCCCTAATAAGCTCTAAAACCATTTTTTCATCTGATTTTAAAGCTTCATTTATTGATTCATTTATTGATTCATTTTCAGCTTTATTTCGATGTGCTGTTCTTTCATCAATGCTATTTTTTAGTACAAGACGAACCGTATTGGCATAATCATTATACATCGGAGCTTCCAAATTACCTTCCGACATATCAATAAAAATCTTTTTAACACCTTCATTCAACTCTCGAGCCCAACCAAACTCCGTTAATACTCTTGAAATTTTAGGATTTCTTAAAAACGTGTTTCTCGAATGTTGTTAACTGTCACTACATCCGGAAGACATCCTGGACTTTCTATTTCTAAACGATCGTCATACATACTAATTTTGATAAAACAACCTGTCATTGAATAGTCACGATGTGCTACAGCATTAACAATTCCCTCAAGCCATGGAAATTCTGGATATTCCGGTGTCTCAATAAATTTACCCGTTTTAATATCCTGAGTTATAAACACACGAAGCTGATCAGAAATATAGTTTTTGGCTTCGTCAATAATGCGAAGAATAGGTAAATCAATGCTTTTATCCTTAATGATATTAAATTTGTCCCCTACCTGTAGTTCTCTTCCATCAATGCGCAAAAAGCGAACACGACAATTAGAATAAAACTGCATAATATTCTTAGCAAACAATAAAACTGCCGCATTAGTCAAATATTCCTTGTCTCCCTGTTGCCTTAAAAAGCCTCTGGCTCTAAGTACCTGACTTGTTTCTATGCTCTCTGCGCCAATTTTCTCTTTGTAAGAATTCAATAGGTCATCGTCTAAGTCTTCTAAAGTCGCATACGAATTAATTTCATCCTCGTAATGTCTGGAACCTTTTGCATATTCCAAATTTCTTAAATTTTCTCCCAGCATCTCCTTAGACTTGTCCCCAATTCGCAAATATGTCCGATCATTTGCTGTTCGTATTACCTGTCCTGTACTTGCTTCAATATGCAATAACTAATGCGATTGAAGGATTCAACCGGCAGCTGCGTAAAGTCACCAAAAGCAAGACTGTCTTTCCAAGCGATGACAACCTCTTAAAAATGCTCTATCTGGCCACCATGGACATCACTAAAAAATGGACCGGACGTCGCAGGGACTGGTCCCGGATACGAGCCCAGCTGGAGATCTACTTTGAAGAACAGCTGGAAAAAGCAGAATTCTAGAGATTCTATTTGGCATGTGCATTTATACCTGTATAATGCAGATAGAGCAGAGAACCAAAATCTGGTCTCTGCTCTTAGTATAACTATCAATAAAATCTTATGTCAGTTTTTTGAGTTTACACAAAACGTGAAACGGTCTCAGTAAAAAGTTGCCGCTTTTTTATAAATCGACAATCTTTTCTTGCTATATCAGCCTTTGGGAATTTGACCATCAACATACAGAATGTGGTTTACTAACCACTCTGTAAGATATGTTAAAATACCCATAATCTGTTCATCCTGATCTTCTACCTCATCATTGTGATGTTCCATAAATTCATCAATCTTATGTATAAATTCCTGATGCTGGATTTTTTGTGTAAATAATTTCTTATAATTGATAGATTCCATATACTGTTCTTCGTCAGCAAAATGCTTTACCGTATAATCACGAAGTTTCTCTAATATTATGTCAATTCTATCATATTTATCTGGTGTGTACTCGTCATGGAGTAGTTCATATGCTTCATCTGCATACAAAAACAATTGCTTATGTTCCTCGTCAATCATATCTATTCCGATATAATATTCTGGTTTCATTTCATACATAACTTAATCCTACTTTCATTCTTATTCTGCTTTAGAAACCCATACCATACTAGACATAATGGAAACACTATTGTCTGAAATATCCTCTATTTTCATATATGGCATCAGATTCTTCCAAAGCATTCTCTAATTGTCTTTGAAATATCTGAATCAATAAAACCTTTCTGTGACATGTCATCAAGGATATCACATGTTTTTTCATGAGATAATCCCTTTTTATAAGGTCTATCTTCCGTAAGAGCCTGATAAATATCAACACATGCCATCATACGTTCCGGCTCATTTAATTCATCCGCAGTTTTTCCAAAAGGATACCCTTTTCCATTTAATTTTTCATGATGGAATGCCGCCCAATCTCGTATATCTTCAAAATCATTAACCTCTGATAATATAAGATATGTATAACCGGCATGATTTTTCATTTTAGAAAATTCATCATCCGTAAGTTTATCCGGTTTTTCCAAAATCTCATTGCCTACCGCCATTTTTCCTATATCATGCAGGGCACCAGCCAAATACATTTTCTGTACAATGACTGAATCATATCCCATATAACGGGCAAGCAGGGAGGCTTTTTCAGCCACTCCTATAGAATGCCTGCTGGTAAAAGAAGATTTATAATCTACAATCTTTGCAAAGAAGTCTGCAACATTTTTACATGTTTTCCAATCAAAAAATTGTTTTTCTCTTGGAACAATCTCCCATAGCTTTGTTTCAAAAGAATCATCCCTTAAGCACATAAAGGATTCTTTTGTGAATCCCTTCTGAAAGGCATTAACACATTCTGAATCAAATAGTCTGTCCTTATTTTGGGAAAGATACTGACATATAAAATCCCATCTATGATCAGCAGATTCAATACTATTTCCTATAATATCAACAATATCTGCAAGATGAATAATCCTTGAGAACAATGGAATTTCATGCCACTTCTTTCGAAAGGGACCGGTTCCATCAGCATGTTCATGATGATATAAAATCACATTTGAAATATCTGTTTTAAAAGGGATTTTAGTAATATTTTTTTCACCATAAACGCAATGCATATTTGTTTTGTTTTCGGATAAGTCATTTTTAATGTCGGTATCCGGATATTTCTGTACTTCTTCAGAAATATATTGTGTCAACGCATTATCGTGTAGCAAAGCGCATATAGCTAAATCTTGTAACGCATCACCTTGGATTGCACAATATTCAGCCATACACACACTAATATAAGCCACTCTCTTTCCATGTTTGTTTTTTACATTTACAAGTTCTGCTTCAATGCAGTCTAAGGCATAAGAACAAGCTCCTGCCAGTCCCACAATGTCTATGCTCAGCTGTTCTACTCTCATGTATATAATCCTTTATCGTAAAATTAAGCTTCTGAAAACTGATCTTTACCTACTGAACATAACGGGCATGTAAAATCCTCTGGAAGGTCCTCCCACTTTGTACCAGGCGCAATACCACCTTCCGGATAACCTTTCTCCTCATCATACTCCCATCCACAAACATCACATATATATTTCATTTTTTTCCTCCTGTAAAATATGTTAATAATACGGATTACTCCATTACAATGCAATTTCCACAATTCTGCATCACCATAATATGTACAAATACTTTTAGCATTTCCATAATCCATGCAGATTACAATATGCATATACTTCTTCTACCTGCTCGCCGTCGCAAAGGCAAAAATCCGTTGCCGGTTCCTGCCCCGGATTTAACTGCTTTCTGTAAATTCCCTGATTGGTATTTAATGTGATCCACTCAATGAAATGCTCTTCAAGCATTGGATGTTTTGTCTCTCCGACAACAACATAAACATGATTGCCTTCCACCGTATACACAGGTACATGCTTCTCAACTGCAGCATCTGTCACTCCAGCTTTTAACTCCTGCATAGCCTCTCCACAGCAGATGACAGATGCGCCCTTGTCCTTTACCTTTTCAATAATGTTTCCACAATGCTTACATACATAATACTTCACTTCCATGCTTTTATCTCCTTCCATGTTAAAAATTTACAACTCAATTGTTTCTACAATTTTCTTCAATGAATCAGCCGATTCCTTAAGCTTTAATGCTTCCTCGCCATTCAAATTTATAGGTATATCTGACTCAACACCATCTGCACCTACAATAGCCGGCATACTTAGGGAAACCCCGTCAATTTCATATACACCATGAATCATGTGTGATACCGGAAGTATTGATTTCTCATCTCTCATGATCACTTCACAGATTCTTTTTACCGACATTGCAATTCCATAATATGTAGCGTGCTTTTTGTTTATAATTTCATAGGCACTATTCTTAACTGCCGCCGCTATTTCCTCTGTGTTTTCTTTGTGCTTATAATGCCCGCGCATTTCACACATTTCACTTAACGGAACACCGGATACATTCGCTGATGACCATGCTACCACTTCACTGTCGCCGTGTTCTCCTATTATAAAAGCATGCACACTCCTGCTGTCGACAGATAAATGTTCCCCCAGCTTATACCTTAATCTGGCACTATCTAAAACGGTTCCTGAACCAATCACCCTGTTTTCAGGAAGTCCGGATAACTTTATAGCAACCTGTGTCAGAATATCTACCGGGTTTGCAACTACCAGCATGATACCTGCAAAATCTCTTTTGGCGATTTCAGGAATAATCGACTTAAATATTGCTACATTTTTGTTGACAAGATCAAGTCTTGTCTCTCCCGGCTTTTGCCCTGCTCCTGCAGATATGATAACGATGGCGGCATCCGCCACATCATCATAATCTCCCGCATATATTTTCATCGGACTGGCGAATGGAATTCCGTGACTGATATCCATCGCTTCACCCTGCGCCTTGTTTTTATCTGCATCAATAAGGACGATCTCTGTAAATAATCCGCTTTGCATTAAAGCAAATACAGATGCAGAACCGACAAAACCACAGCCTATCATGACTGCTTTTTTCGAATTGATCATTTGCTCCTTCGTAATAATCTCCTCCTCTTAGTAATTCTCTTCATGTACTTCAAAATAGCTCTGTGGATGATTACATACCGGACATACTTCAGGTGCCTTAGTTCCTACCACAATATGTCCGCAGTTACGGCATTCCCATACCTTAACTTCGCTCTTTTCAAATACCTGTGCAGTTTCAATATTCTTAAGAAGCACACGATATCTCTCCTCGTGATGCTTCTCAATCTCTCCAACTGCTCTGAATTTTGCTGCAAGCTCTGGGAAACCTTCTTCCTCAGCAGTTTTCGCAAAGCCTTCATACATATCTGTCCACTCATAATTTTCGCCTTCTGCAGCAGCTGCCAGGTTTTCCTTTGTATCTCCGATCCCAGCTAACTCCTTGAACCACATTTTTGCATGCTCTTTCTCATTGTCTGCTGTCTTTAAAAATAATGCTGACATCTGCTCGTAGCCTTCCTTCTTTGCTACAGAAGCAAAATAGGTATACTTATTTCTTGCCTGAGATTCTCCTGCAAATGCCTCCTGTAAATTTTTCTCTGTCTGCGTTCCTGCGTATTTGTTTGCTGCCATTTCTTTTACCTCCGTTTTCTTTACTATTTTTTCAAAATCTGAAGCCGGGTGCTTACATATAGGACATATAAAATCATCCGGTAATTCTTCACCTACATATTCATATCCACAAATTCTGCAACGCCATATCGTCTGACCATCTTCCGTTTTTCCAACTTCCTCCGGCTTGGGCTTGATATTATTCTGATAATATTCGTATGTGACAGAAGGAATATCACTTAACACTTCCATATCAGTTACCTCACCGATAAACATTGTATGTGAACCCAAATCCTCTGTTTTATTAACTGTTACAGAAATGTATGCATTGGTACCTTCTGTAATATAATAAATACCATTTGTACCCCTGGCACACTTTTCAAATGTTTTAAACTTATTGGTATCCCTTCCTGATTGGAATCCAAAATGCTTAAATAATTCAAACTGCGCATTCTGGCTCAGGACTGATACTGTGAATTTTCCAGTTCTTTGAATCATATCATGCGTGTAATTTGCCTTATTGACGCAGATACTTAACTGATTTGGTCCTGAGGCCGCCTGAATCGCTGTATTAATAATGCATCCGTTATCTTTTTCTGCTTCTTTTGCAGTCAATACAAACAGTCCATAACTCAACTTATACATTGCTTTCCTATTCATTCTTTTCCTCCTTCCTGCATTTGGGACAAATGCCTTTAAATGAAATATCATAATCCAAATATTCGATTCCATGTGTGTCATGAATTCTTTCCAGTAAATTCGGTATTTCATCCATATCCACATCTGAAACCTCACCACACTTTACACACCTGACATGGTAATGATTTTTTAATGTGAAATCGAACCGGTTCGGTCCATCCGGAACTTCAACCTTTCTTAAAGCACCTTCTTCTACCAATATATCAAGGTTTCTATATACAGTCCCTTTTCCAATTGTAGGATATGCTTCTTTTATAAATTCATACACTTCATTTGCTGTAACATGCCTTTTCATCTCATATACAGCATTTCTTACCAGATCTTTTTGAATGGTATTTCTTCTATTTATCATCCGCCCTCCTTATTAGGATTTATTCCTAATAAGGATTATACATTGTTTCAAGTTCAATGTCAAGAGAAAATAGTAATAATTCCTATTATTATAATAAATACCCTTACCGAGCATCTTTCATTTAAGAAATTATTCTATTTTTCGTTCAAAAACATATTCTGTAGCTGATGACAAATCAGACCGGAAAAAATAGCCAAGTCTGTCAAATTTCTGAATCTCCACTGGATTCTCAATATTATTTTCTGCCATGAATCTGACCATTTCACCACGAGCCATCTTGGCATATGTACCTTTTGTTACCAGTTTATCTCCGGATAACTCACAAAATGTAACCGTAATATATCTATCCTGCGGTATCAGATACTTTTCTATACATTTTGAGTATTCTTTTGATGCCAGATTAATGATAATCCTGCTGTCATCGATTACTGAGCGGTATAACAAGTCTCCCCAGTACTCATACAGATTTTTTGCATCTCCAATTCCGACCTTTGCCTGCATTTCTAAACGATAAGGTGTCACACCATCCATTGGTTTCAGAACCCCATAAAATGCAGACAGTATTCTCAAATGATTTTGCACATACTCAAACTGCATATCTTCAAACACAGATGGTGCCATATATTGAAAAGCAATTCCTTCATATGATAAAACAGCCGGAGTGAGCATCTGATAAAGGTTCATATTTTCCAGTCTATTGAAGTTCTGTTCCAGAATTTTGTCATTACATTTCCAGATAGCTTTCAGTTCCTCTTTTGACCTATCTTTCAACCAGTTTAATATCTCTGTTGTCTTATCAATAAACTCCGGTAAAGTAACCGGTGCTATGCTGTCAGTATCTGTAATCATCTTCTTTGCAGGCGATAATATAATCTTCATTAATCTAATTCCTTGAGCATATTTTCAGGATCATCTGCAGCCTTGACTTTATCATTTGCCTTTATAATAATCCCCTGTTCATCAATAAGATATGTGGTTCTTACTACTCCCATAGAGACTTTGCCATAATTTTTCTTTTCTTTCCATACATCATATGCTTCAATAACTTTCCGCTCTGGATCTGCTAAAAGTGTAAATGCCAATCCATATTTTTCCTCAAATCTCTTATGAGAGGATACAGAATCCTTACTGACTCCAAGAATAACTGCTCCTTTTTCGGTAAACTGAGGGTATCGCTCAGAAAACCCACATGCCTGTTTCGTGCATCCCGCTGTATTATCCTTGGGATAGAAATATAAAATCACTTTTTTTCCTGTATAATCCGATAATCTATGTATTTTCCCATTTTGATCTGGCAACTCAAAATCCGGTGCCTTAACCCCTACTTCCAACATTATTTATCCCTCCCTTTCTGTATCTTTCTCTTTATTCGCCTTTTTCTTCCTATTCCCGGTAATCATTTTATGACCTGTATATATCGCCATTACCATACATAACATAGAACTTAAAGCAAAGTATTTGTGACTTGATTTTTGCTTTTTATATCCAGTGTAAAAAGTCCCAAGCATTGTGATCAATGCTCCTACTGACCAATATTTATGTGCTTTCATGTAATTCCTCCATTTTTTCAGTGTATTCAATTCTAATTATACGCTACCATATTCCTATGTCAATTTGATAATAGAGCATTCCTATAAAATTTTTCAAAATATCATTGTCAAAACTATGTATTGTTATCCTTTAATTTTTCTTTGAAATAATTGACAAAAAGCTTGCTTTCAGGAGATT
>ERZ779865.2055-NODE-2055-length-13383-cov-3.588460_pt1 | contig 13383 bp, 13 predicted proteins | sample MGYA00433088_ERZ779865 | MGnify/ENA primary metagenome ERZ779865 (study PRJEB29588, sample SAMEA2151703) | human gut metagenome | biome: human gut; feature: human-associated habitat; material: faeces | place: Denmark | collected 2008/2010 ... | reverse complement strand
AAGGCAATGGCGCTCGACCATCCGCTCTACCGCTTGCTCCACGATGAGCCGAACCCGGAGATGAGTTCCTTCGTGTTCCGAGAAACCCTCATGACGCACCTGCTCCTGTGGGGCAATGCCTATGCACAAATCATCCGCAACGGCAAAAATGAGATCGTAGCTCTGTATCCCTTGATGCCGAACAAGATGTCCGTGGACAGAGACGAAAACGGCCGTCTGTACTACACCTATTATCGTGGCTCGGACGAAGCTATCAAGAACAAGGAGTTCGCCGTAACGCTTCAGCCTTCGGATGTGCTGCATATCCCCGGACTCGGCTTCGATGGCTTGGTTGGCTACAGCCCCATCGCTATGGCAAAGAACGCTATCGGTATGGCGATTGCCTGTGAGGAGTATGGTGCAAAGTTCTTCGCCAATGGTGCTGCACCGGGCGGTGTGTTGGAACACCCCGGTACGATCAAAGACCCGCAGCGTGTGCGGGAAAGCTGGCAGTCCACCTTCGGCGGCAGCGGCAATGCCAATAAAATCGCCGTGCTGGAAGAAGGCATGAAATACACGCCCATCGGCATCTCGCCGGAGCAGGCGCAGTTCCTCGAAACACGAAAATTCCAAATCAATGAGATCGCTCGAATTTTCCGAGTCCCTCCCCACATGGTCGGCGATCTGGAAAAGTCGAGCTTTTCTAATATTGAGCAGCAGTCCCTTGAGTTTGTAAAATACACCCTCGACCCCTGGGTCATCCGTTGGGAGCAGTCCATTCAACGCTCCCTGCTGAACTCCGAGGAAAAGAAGAAGTACTTTGCAAAATTCAATGTGGAAGGTCTGCTTCGCGGCGACTATCAGAGCCGCATGAACGGGTACGCCATCGGGCGACAGAACGGCTGGATGTCCGCCAACGACATCCGAGAGTTGGAAAACCTCGACCGTATCCCGGCAGAGGATGGCGGCGATTTGTACCTCATTAACGGCAATATGCTCCCGCTGAAAAATGCCGGGGCTTTTGCAAATACACCTACCGATGACGGAAAGGAGGAAAAAACCGATGAAGAAATTCTGGAATTGGAAGACCCGAACGGTGACCAATCAGGAGGCACAGGAGCAGGTTCAGGAGAGGACGCTGTTTCTGAACGGGACCATCGCCGAGGAAAGTTGGTTTGACGATGACGTCACGCCGCAGCTTTTCAAGGACGAATTGATGGCGGGCTCCGGTGACATCACTGTCTGGATCAACAGCCCCGGCGGTGACTGCGTGGCGGCGGCTCAAATCTACAATATGCTCATGGACTACAAGGGTGATGTGACGGTCAAGATCGACGGCATTGCGGCATCCGCAGCGTCCGTCATCGCTATGGCAGGCACGAAAGTGCTGGTGTCTCCGGTGTCCATGCTCATGATCCACAACCCCATGACGGCGGCATTCGGCAATTCGGAGGAAATGCAGAAAGCCATCGAAATGCTCTCAAGCGTTAAGGATTCCATCATCAACGCCTATGAGATCAAGACGGGGCTTTCCCGTGCCAAGCTCTCGCACCTCATGGATGCCGAAACTTGGATGGACGCAAACAAGGCTGTGGAACTCGGCTTTGCGGACGGGATCATGAGCCGCGCCGATGAGACTGAGGACATAGCCGCACCCACCGTTTCCATGCTGTATTCCAAGGCAAACGTGGTGAACTCCCTCATGGAGAAGATCGCCGCAAAGTGCGCCATTGAACCCAAACCCAACCGTACACAAAAAGCCGATGACCTTATGGATCGGCTCAATCTCATTAAAAACTGGAGGTAATTCAATATGACTATCAACGAACTGCGTGAAAAGCGCAACCAGGCTTGGAACGCTGCAAAGGCATTTGTGGAGACCAAGCGCGACAAGGACGGCCTTCTTTCCGAAGAGGATGCCAAGACCTATGCTCAGATGGAAAAGAAGGTGCAGGACTACGGTGCCGAGATTGAGCGCATGGAGGCCATGTCCGCAATGGAAGCGCAGCTGAACAGACCCACTTCCTCTCCCATCACCGAGAAGCCCATGAACGGCAAGTCCACCGCTAACGAGAAGCCCAAGACCGGTCGTGCTTCCGACGCCTACCGCACCGGAATGCTTACCGCCCTTCGCAGCAACTTCCACCAGGTGAGCGATGTCCTTCGAGAGGGTGTTGACGCTGACGGCGGCTACCTCGTACCCGAGGAGTATGATTCCCGCCTTATTCAGACGCTTTCCGAGGAAAACATCATGCGAAAGCTCGGTCACACCATCACCACATCCGGTGAGCATAAAATCAACATTGCAGCGACTGCGCCTGCCGCTGCGTGGATTGAGGAAGGCGGCGCACTCTCTTTCGGTGACGCAACCTTTGCACAGATCCTTCTGGACGCGCACAAGCTCCATGTCGCTATCAAGGTGACCGAGGAACTGCTCTACGACAATGCGTTCAAGCTGGAGGATTACATTCTCACCGAGTTTGGCAAGGCACTCGCCAATGCCGAGGAGGACGCATTCCTCAACGGCACCGGTGTCGGTCAGCCGCTTGGCCTGTTTGCGGAAACCGGCGGTGGTCATGTGGCAGAAACGCTTACTGCCGCACTCAAGAGCGATGACCTCATCACCCTCATCCATGCGCTGAAGCGTCCCTACCGCAAGTCTGCCTCTTTCATCATGAACGACAAGACTATCGCGCAGATCCGCAAGCTGAAGGACAACAACGGTGCGTATATCTGGCAGCCTTCCTATCAGGCAGGCGAACCGGACCGCATTCTCGGCTACACGGTTCATACCTCTGCGTATGCTCCGGAGAATGCTATCGCTTTCGGTGATTACAGCTACTACAACATCGGCGACCGCGGCACCCGTTCCTTCAAGCAGCTCAACGAGCTGTTCGCGGGCAACGGTATGATCGGTTTCGTGGCTAAAGAGCGTGTGGACGGGAAACTTATTCTCCCCGAAGCCGTTCAGATCCTCAAGCTGAAAACCGAATAAGGAAGGAGGCGGCGGTGATGGACGAGCTTCTTTCCAAAGTGAAAGCCAACCTTATCCTGGAACACACGGCGGATGATGCCTTGCTGAAAAGCTACATCACCGCCGCTGTTTCTTACGCCGAAAGCTACCAGCACATCCCGGAGGGCTATTACAAAGAGAATCCCATGCCAGCCACCACAGAGCAAGCCGTCATCATGCTGTCGTCCCACTTCTATGAAAGCCGGGACGGCAGCACGGGCGGCTTCTTTGCGGATAACACCGGAGCGGCGCAGCAGGTGTGGAACACGGTCAATCTGCTGCTCCGCTTGGATAGGCGGTGGCAGGTATGAGCTTCGGGAAAATGAACGGCTTTGCCGACATCGTGGAAACCCGCCAAGTCAAGGACAGCGAAGGCTTCACTCATTCCGAGGATGAAGTCCTCGCTTCCGTCCGTGTGTACCGAGAAGGTCGGCATGGCTCTCAGCGCTGGGCGAACCTCGCCGCATTCAGCGAAGCGACCGACCTGTTCCGCTTTCGGTGTATTCCTGGGCTGACAGTCACTACCGACCAGTTTCTCATCTGTGATGACTGTCGCTACGACATTGTGTCCGTGGAGGATGTAAAGGGGCGTGGGATGTACATTGAGGTGCTGGCAAAGAAGGAGGTGCCGACCGTTGGCTAAGTGCGATATGAAAATGCCGGAGGATTTCCTTCTGAAGATTTCCAAGCTCGGCAGCAACTTTGACAGCGTGGCTGATACCGTCCTGCAGGCCGGTGGCGAGGTGGTGCTGAAGAAGGTCAAGAGCAATCTTTCCTCCGTTATCGGCAGAGGGACAAAGTTCAAATCCCGCACCACGGGCGAACTGGAAGGTGCGCTTGGCCTTTCTCCCTCCAAGCTGAACCGGGACGGCAACCACGACATCAAGGTCGGTTTTGCCGAGCCTCGCTCGGACGGCGGCAGCAACGCCAAACTTGCCAACATTCTCGAATACGGCAAGCACGGTCAGCCTGCAAAACCCTTTCTGAAGCCCGCAAAAACGGCATCCCGGCAGGAGTGTATCGATGCCATGACCAAGGCACTGGATGAGGAGGTGGAAAAGCTGTGAGTCTTCTATCCGATTTACAAACCATCGCCGAGCATTGCGGTGTTCCATTGGAAACGGGTGTGTTCTCCGGCAAAGCCCCGGACACCTATCTGGTCATCACGCCGCTGTCGGACAGCTTCGAGCTCCACGCCGACAACGCTCCCGGCTGTGAGGCACAGGAGGCACGGCTGTCCCTCTTCACAAAGGACAGTTACACCAAACTGAAAAATGACCTTGTTCGTGCCTTGCTGGGTGCGGATTTCTATATTACCGACCGCCGGTACATCGGCTTTGAGACCGAAACCGGCTATCATCACTACGCCATTGATGTGGCGCAAATCTACGAACTGGAGGAATAAGTTATGGCAACGATCGGTCTTGACAGACTGTATTACGCAAAAATCACCGAGAACGATGCCGGTGAGGAAACCTACGGTACGCCGTCCCAGCTTGCCAAAGCCATCTCCGCTGACCTTTCGGTGGAACTGGCGGAGGCAACGCTCTATGCCGACGACGGTGCTTCGGAGATCGTGAAGGAATTCAAATCCGGCACACTCTCCCTTGGCATTGACGATATCGGCTCTGCGGCGGCATCCGACCTCACGGGTGCAACCATCGACAAAAACAAGGTGCTGATTTCCGCATCCGAGGACGGCGGCGACCCTGTGGCGGTGGGCTTCCGCGCCAAGAAGTCCAACGGCAAGTACAAGTATTACTGGCTCTACCGCGTGAAATTCGGTATTCCGGCGACGAACCTTGCCACCAAGGGCGACAGCATTACCTTTTCTACGCCGACCATCGAGGGTACCATTCTGCGCCGCAACAAAGCAGACGCAGGCGGCAAGCACCCGTGGAAAGCGGAGGCACTGGAGGGCGATGTGACCGCTGCGACTATCACGAACTGGTATAAGGAAGTCTATGAGCCGACCTATACCACGACACCCGAAAAACAGGGTTAACGGAGGTAACGCACAATGGATAACGAAAGAACCGCAGTCATCACCATCGGTGATGAGGAATATACGCTGCTCCTCACGACCAAGGCTACCAAGGAGATCGCCGGTCGATACGGCGGGCTGGAGAATCTCGGCGAGAAGCTGATGAAGTCCGAGAACTTTGAAATGGCTATTGGTGAGATCGTGTGGTTGATCACGCTTCTGGCAAATCAGAGCATCCTCATCCACAACCTCAAGGATAAGGAGCACCCCAAGGAGCTGCTCACCGAGGATGTGGTGGAGCTTCTGACCACGCCCCTCGACCTTGCCGGATACAAAACCGCTATTACGGAAGCTCTCTACAAGGGCACCAAGCGGAATGTGGAAAGTGAGAAAGACGTAAAAAACGCGCAAGTCGGGTAACGGTCTCCGATGCGGAGCTGTTTACCCGGCTTCTTTATTACGGCCTTGCCCACCTTCATCTGTCGCAGGATGAGGTGTGGCTGATGCCGTTTGGTCTGCTGTTGGATCTGTGGGAGTGCCACAAACAGTATAACGGGCAGGCTATTCCTGCTCACGAACACTACATTGACGATATTATCCCGGATGGCATTTAAGGAGGTGACGGTACATGGCAGATAGTTTCGGACTGAAGATCGGTCTTGAGGGCGAAAAGGAATTCAAAAAAGCACTGGCGGAGATCAACCAGTCCTTCAAGGTGCTCGGCTCCGAAATGAAGCTCGCCACCTCTCAGTTCGATAAGAACGACAAATCCGTGGAGGCTCTCGCCGCACGGAACAAGGTGCTGCGAAAAGAGATCGATGAGCAGACAACAAAAATCGACACCCTTCGCAAGGCTCTTCAGAATGCCGCCACCTCCTTCGGTGAGAACGACCGCCGCACCCAGAACTGGCAGATCCAGCTCAACAATGCCGAAGCCGCCCTCAACGACATGAACCGGGAGCTGGGCGAAAATGAGAAAGCCATCAAGGAGGGCGGCAAGGCTGCGGAGGAATCCGGCAGTAAGTTTGAAGGCTTCGGCAAGGTTCTCAAAACCGTAGGTGTGGCACTCGGTGCCGTGATTGTTGCCGCAGGGGCCGCCGCCGTAAAGCTCGGCAAAGAGGTCATTGCCGCCTATGCAGACTACGAGCAGCTGGTCGGCGGCGTTGACACCCTGTTCAAGGACTCCTCGCAGGAGATCCAGCGGTACGCCGCCAACGCATACAAAACGGCAGGACTTTCTGCCAACGAGTACATGGAGACGGTCACGGGCTTTTCCGCAAGCCTGATCCAGTCCCTCGGCGGTGATACCGAGAAAGCCGCAAAGTATGCGGACATGGCAATTACGGATATGTCCGATAACGCCAACAAAATGGGCTCGGACATGGCCTCCATTCAGAACGCATACTCCGGCTTTGCAAAGCAGAACTATACAATGCTCGATAACCTCAAGCTCGGGTATGGCGGTACGAAAGAGGAAATGCAAAGGCTCCTCGAGGACGCGGAGAAGCTCTCCGGCGTAAAGTACGATATTTCGAGCTACTCGGACATTATCGACGCTATTCACGTTATCCAGACGGAAATGGACATTACGGGGACGACGGCGAAAGAGGCGGAGGCGACTATCTCCGGCTCTATCGGGATGCTGAAATCCTCGTTTCAAAACCTCATTACCGGCCTCGGCGACGCAGACGCAGACATAGACAAGCTATGCGATAACGTCGTAAACTCCTTTAATTCCGTCGTCAAGAACATTACGCCGGTCGTTAGAAACCTCGCAAAAACCGTCCCGAACGCATTAGAGGGCATCCTCGACGCTATCGCGCCTCTCCTGCCGGAACTCCTCGAAATGGGAGTCGGGCTCTTTGAGGCGCTCTTGAGCGGGTTTACATCGGTGCTCCCGGAGCTTATGAACACGGCGGCCTCGCTCGTGACAACGCTCGTACAAGGCATTATCGAGGCTTTGCCGCTCGTCGTAGAGGCGGCGGCACAGTTCATTACAACACTCGTGCAGGGTATCGCGGAGGCGCTCCCGACGCTCATTCCGGCGGCGGTGGAGACGCTGACGACCATTGTATCGACGCTTATCGAGAATATACCCTTGCTTATCGACGCGGCGCTCCAACTCATGCAGGGGCTCGCGGAGGGCGTTCTCGAGGCTATTCCGGTACTCCTCGAGGCTTTGCCGGAGCTTATCGAGAGCCTCGTAACGACGCTCCTCGACGCTATCCCGCAAATCATCGAGACGGGAGTCGAGCTTTTAACCGCCCTTGTGGAAAACCTCCCGGAAATCATTACGACGATATGCGAGGTTTTGCCGCAAATCATTGAGAGCACTATCTCGACGCTCCTCGACCATTTGCCGGAAATCGTAGAGGCGGGCGTAAAGCTCTTGACGGCGCTTATTACCAACCTCCCGCAAATCATTTTGACGATAGTACAGGCGCTCCCGCAAATCATCACGGCGGTAATTAACGCCCTCGTGAACAATATCCCGAAAATCATCGAGACGGGCGTAAAGCTCTTAACTGCCCTCATTACCAACCTCCCGCAGATTATCGCCGAAATCGTCCGCGCTATGCCGCAGATTATTACCGGCATCGTGAGCGCGCTCGGCGAGGGCGTGTCGCAGGTCGCGGAGGTCGGCGCAAACCTCGTCCGGGGCTTGTGGCAAGGCATCCAGTCGCTCGCCGGGTGGCTATGGGATAAAGTGTCCGGGTGGATTTCCTCCATTTGGGACGGCATTACGGACTTTTTCGGCATCCACTCCCCGAGCACAAAAATGGCGTGGGTGTCCGAAATGAACGTCGAGGGCGCAGTCGTCGGCATTGAGAAGAACAAGAGCAAGGCCGTAAAAGCCTATGGAGCTATGGGCGAGGAAATGCTCGCCGAGGTAGACTCCGGGCTCGCGGCGGTAAACGACAAGCTCAAAAGCTCTATCGGGGAAATCGAAACGGGCTTTTCCGCAAAGGCGACCGTCGAGGCCGTCTCCGCATCCGTCCCGGCGGACTTGACCGGGCGCGGCGGCGGTGCGACGACCTCCGGCGGCGGAGATACAAACGTCGTAAATCATTTTCATATCGCGGAGCTCGTCGTCCGTGAGGAGGCGGACGTAAAGAAGATTTCCCGCGAGCTCTACAATATGCAGAAATCGAAATCGCGGAGCAAGGGGGTATCTATGGCGTGAGCATGGGTTTTATTTTCGACAACAAGCATAGCGGGGATATGGGAGTCGTGTTCAAATCCACAGACCGAACACTCCTCCCCGCGAAACGGGTAACGCAATACACGATACCCGGCAAGAGCGGCACATACGACATAGAGGACGGTTACGAAAACCGCGAAATCGTATGCACGGTCGCTTTCGTCGGTGAGGGCTACCATTACGCGGGCGTGAGAACGCGAGCGCGCGCCGTTGCGGAATGGCTCTCCGGCGAGGGCTTGCTCGTATTTGACGACGAGCCCGAAAAGGCGTACTCCGCAAAGGTCGTCGGCGGTATCTCTATCGAGCAAATCGCCGTTACGGGGACGTGCGAGGTACGTTTCTTGTGTAAGCCGTTCGCCGAGTCCTTGCGCTACAATCAGCAGGACGTGAAATCCGTCTCTCTGCCTCACACGGAGGCGGTAAACGTCCGAGGGACACAGGAAACGGACGGCTTAATCTATATCACGGCGCGCGGTAATATCCAAACGCTGACGATAACACGGCTCAAGGTAAATTAAAAAATTAGGAGGTTTCTACTATGAGCGCATTATCCAACGTCCACGCATCCACTCTCTTGAATACGTCCTTGCGGAGCGGGACGTACTACCTCGCTCTTTTCCTCACCGACCCGACGGCATCCGGCACGGGTACGGAGGTATCCGGCGGCGGATACGCGAGAAAGATTATCAACTTTAGCGCGCCGTCCCTCGTGTCCGGCAAAGAACAGGTTTCCAACTCCGCGCCCGTTGACTTCGGCACTCTGACGGCAGACCTCGGCACGGTGGCCTATTGGGGCATCTATGACGCGCTGACGGCGGGCAATTTGCTTTGGTACGGCTCCTTTACACGGAGCAAGAACGTACTCAACGGCGACGCTATCACGGTATCGGCGGGGGCTATCGTTTGCACTTTGGCATAACGAGGAGGCGAGCAAATGTATAACCGCACTCCGTACAATAAGACGACGTACAACCGAACAACGTCCATTGTGTTCGAGTGGCTCGCTACGGCGAACGCGGAGACGGATACCTCGGCGACGCTGAAAATCATTCGATACCTCGACGGCTCGGCGGCGGCGGTCGCTACCGCGTCCGGCGTGTTCGTCCGCGTCCTCCTCCCCTCCGCGCTTGCGGAGGCGGAGGCCGGGAGCGTCGGCGACTATATCCGCACTCTCTTTTTCTCCGCGCTTGCGGAGGCCGTAGCAACGGCGAGCGGTACGGGCGTTTCGACCTACGGCTCCGTCACTATGGTAATTGAGGGCGTGAACATGGTCGCCGGAGACGAGCTTATTATCGACACGGAGCACATGACCGTAACGCTCAACGGCGCGAACATCATCGACCGCGTGAGCGACGATAGCGCATTTTTCAAACTCCAACCGGGCGAGAACGATATTATCGTCGAGGGTGGCACGACCGCAGACGTTAAAATCTTGTGGAAAGATAGGTGGTTATAATGGCAAAGCCGCAGATTTTCAACCGCGATATGAAGCGGCTCGCCTACCTCGACAACGCGCTCGCCGTCGGCTACGGCCTCGAGACTAATTCCCTATGGACGGCGACCTTTACGCTCCCGGCGGACGACCCGAAAAACGCCTATTGTACGCCGCTGAACTTCGTCGAGATTTTCGACGGAGACGAGCGTATCGACCTTTTCCGCATCATCGGGGAGGATATGGAGCGGAGCAACGGCGCGACTCGCTATTATGATTGCGAGCACGTCCTCGCTACGCTCCTCTCCGACGTTCTCTTTCAGTATCATCAATGCGGCGGCTCCGGCGTAAAGACTGCCGACGTTCTCAATTACATTCTCGCCCGGCAGACCCGGCAAAACTGGAAACTCGGGGCTTGCGATTTCAAACGCTATTTTGAATATAATTGGGAAAACTCGACGCTCCTCGCGGCGCTCTTTGCCGTGCCGGAGTGCTTCGATAGTGAATACCTTTGGTCGTGGGATACGACCGTCTATCCGTGGACGCTCTCGCTCACCGTGCCGACGGAGGCGCTCAAAAGCGAAATCCGATACGCAAAGAATATGACGAACATTAAAAAGACGACGGACGCGACCAGTATCGCAAACCGCGTCTATGCGCTCGGATACGGCGAGGGTGTAAACCAACTGACGATAGAGTCGGTGAACGGCGGCGTTCCATACGTCGAGGACGCTTTAAGCATCGAGCGATACGGCTTGTGTTCGACTATCCTCGTAGACTCGCGGTATCAAGTGGCGGAAAACCTCAAGGCATACGCCGAGCAGATACTCGCCGGGCTCAAGGAGCCGTATGTGAGCTATGAAATCGGCGCTATCGACCTCCACCGGCTGACCGGCGACAAGTTCTCAAAGTTCCGCCCGGGCGAAATCGTCCGCGTCGTGGACGAGGCCGACGGAATTAACCTCCGTACCCGCATCGTCCGCGTTGAGAAAGCGGATGCAGAGGGCGACCCGGGAAACGTCACGGTAACGATTGCCAACAAGACGCAGGATATAGCGGGCAGTATTTCCGACTTGCAGAGCCGCGCCCTCATTTCCGAGACATACGCACAGGGCGCGACCAACCAACAAATCTATAATTTCTCGGATAACGCCGACGCAACGCATCCGGCGAAACTGCAACTCTATATCTCCGACTCGGTGGTACGCATTAACAAAATGCTCCTCAATATCGAGTTCGAGGCGTTCAGGGCGTACGAGAAAGCTATCGGCGGCGGTGGACAACCGACCTCAGCCGGCGCCGGACAGACGACGAGCTCCGGCGGCGGACAGACAACAAGCTCCGGCGGCGGCTCTACGACCTCCTCCGGCGGCGGGCAGACCTCCGGCGGAACGGCGCTCGAGTCCTCGAACGTGCTCCCGAGCGAGACGAACGGACAGGCCGTGCATAACCACGGTATTTCTCAACACGCCCGCCTCGCAACGACCAGCGACGGGAAAACCGTTGACGGATACGAGACGTTCATTTGGTCGGGCGCGCATACACATCCGTCGCACACGCACAGGATTTCCGCACATACACACGAGGTCTACGACCATACGCACACGGTAAGGGCGCACACGCATACGGTGAAAGACCATACCCACACCGTAAAAGACCATACCCACGCTATCGAGTTCGGCATCTACGAGGGACAACGCGCCTCGAAAGCGACTATCAAGGTAGACGGAAAAGAGATACCCGCGCCGTCCTCGTATAGCAATATCGACATTGTGAAGTATCTCGCCACGGACTCGAGCGGGAAGATACGCCGTAACTCGTGGCACTCGATAGAGATACTCCCCGATAACATGAGTCGTATCGTGGGCGCGGTATTCGCTCAAACATTCTGTAATTCTCGCGGCGGCGGGGACTACTAAAAGGAGGAAAGAATATGTCCGAATTAGTGACAATGTACCCGGCGCAAGCCAACTCCCCGGAGACTTCGCTCTCCGGCGCGCTGACGGCGGCGGGTACGACCGTAAACGTCGTTGACGGCTCCGTACTGCCGGAGGCTCCGAACTTGCTCACGATTGGAGCGGACGGCTCCACGGCGGAAACGGTGCTTATGACCGCAAAGAACGGGAACGTGCTCACCGTCACGCGAGCGCAGAACGGCACGACCGCCCGGGCATGGTCGGCGGGCGACGTTATCGCCCGATATTTCACGGCGGCAGACCAAACCGCCATGCAGGAAAATATTAAGAAGCTCAACGAGGGCAAGGCCGAGAAAGCCGCCTCACCGACGGCGGGCAACTTTGCCGGGCTCGATGCAAGCGGCAATCCGACCGACTCCGGCAAAAAGCCGGGCGACTTTGCCGCCGCGAGCCATACCCACACGGACAAGGCGGACAAAGTAAAGAACGCCACGGCGGGACACTTCGCCGGGCTCGACTCCTCCGGCAATCTGACCGACAGCGGCAAAAAGCCGGGCGACTTTGCCAACGCCTCCCACGCTCACGCGGGATACGCCGAGGTAAAGATTTTCTCCGGCGTGTCCGTCGCCGCCTCTGCATGGGTGAGCGACAGCACATACGCGGCGTATTTGGCCTCGGTGACCTTTCCGTCGGCGTCCGTCTGGGAGATAAAGTTGGCGCTGCCGTTCGCGTCGTCATATTCGAGCGTGAACAGAATATCCGCAGCAGTGACCGGCTCCCCGGTCGCTCTCTCCGGGAGCGGGACGGTCAAAATCTACGTCGCGACAAAGCCGACGGCGGCTATCACGGTGCAGAGCATTACTTGTATTAAGGCGGTGAGTTAAAAATGATTGGTAGAACAAACGCAGTCAGCAAGCCCGGAGTCGAGCTCTCCCTCGTGGTATCCGTTACGAGCGGAGCGGCGGTCACGGCGACAAAGGGCTCGAAGACGGTAAACGGCACGGCGGCGGGCGGCTCGTGCGTCCTCTCCTTGCCGGAGGCCGGTACATGGAGTGTAAAGGCCACACTCAACGGGCAAACGTCCGACACGAAAAGCGTCTCCGTCGTCGATAGCTACGCGGTGGCGCTGACGTTCTTTTCCGCGACGATTACCGTCAACGTAGACTCCGGCGCATCCGTCACGCTGAAAAAGGGCGGGACGACAATCGCCACAAAGACGAGCAACGGGACAGCGGTTTTCACCGTCACGGAGACGGGGGCGTACACGGTCACGGCAACAAAGAACGGGCAGACGACGAGCGGCTCCGTCAATGTCGTTTCCGGCACGACCTCCTACTCGCTGACGCTCTCTTTCGTGAGCTCTACGCTCAACAATAACGAGTGGAGCGTTATCAAGTCCGTTTCCGACGCGGGACAGGGCGCGAACTATTGGAGCATCGGCGACCGAAAGGCGGTCACGCTTAACGGCACGGTCGGAAAGCTCTCGCTCTCGAATGTCACGACCTACGCTTTCATTATCGGCTTTAACCATAACGCGAGCGTCGAGGGCGCAAACCGCATCCATTTTCAGCTTGCAAAGACCGCGCTCTCCGGCGGTACGGAGGCTGTGACCGAGGCGACCTTCACCGCGACCACCGTCTTCCCCATCGTGCTGGCGGGCTGCGGCCTGTTCGGCTGCCTGCTTGGTCTTGGCTATGCCACCATCAAGAAGATGGGCGACAATCCCTCGCACGAGCTGAACCTCTCCACCTGGATCTCTGCGGGTCTGACGGTCGTGGGCGGCTTCGTCGCGGCGAAGCTGATCTTCGCGGACGTGCCCCTGTACGCGAGCTTCCGCTGCGGCTGGCTGTCGCCGTG
>ERZ779865.2053-NODE-2053-length-13392-cov-5.169303_pt1 | contig 13392 bp, 10 predicted proteins | sample MGYA00433088_ERZ779865 | MGnify/ENA primary metagenome ERZ779865 (study PRJEB29588, sample SAMEA2151703) | human gut metagenome | biome: human gut; feature: human-associated habitat; material: faeces | place: Denmark | collected 2008/2010 ... | reverse complement strand
GCGCTCTTCTATTTATGTCAGGAAACCTTGATTTACAAGTTTTCTTGCTTTTTTATTGCAATATAAAAGTTGATTACATAAGGAACAAAAAAAGTCCAGTAAAACTGGACTTTTTATTAATGCCGGCGATGGGACTTGAACCCATACGATGTTGCCACCGCCAGATTTTGAGTCTGGTGCGTCTGCCATTCCGCCACGCCGGCTTATTCCGTTTTCAAATCGATCGAACAATAGACATCTTATCATATCATGTGGTAAATTGCAAGCAATTTTATTTTAACATTTGCTGATTTCAAGTTTTTCATTCAAAGAACGTAATTTCCTATGAACGAAAAAATCCGAAGGTCCACGTTAATCCCTTCGGATTTTCATGATGTTCACTATTCCTGACCAACTCCATTGATCACTACTGTCTTTGTTGTCGTAGTCTCATCATCGCTGTCTCCGCTGCCTCCTGCACCGATATGACATAAGATATCCCCTCCCTGCTTTCTTTTCTATGCAAAACACATTCAAATAAACTTGTTTCTGTTGTTACTATATAAAATACAGATAAATAACCTTACTGTTTTTTCTAAACATTTTCTAAATTATATTCTATATTTTGTCACAGTCTCAGATTCTGAAATGCCCCATACACATCAAGCGTCCCATATCCCGTTGATGTCAAGTTATTGCTACGAACTTTTTTTATTTTTTTCAAATAAAAATTTCGCCATCCTGCATAACTTCGTTGGGTTAATGTGAAATAGTTGCTAAGTCCTGTAAAAATTGATGAATAGTTATTGCTAAGTTCCATTTGCCTGACTTACTCCGCAATCCATACTGAAATTCCACGCAATCTCTATCCTTTTGTCTTTATAAGCATAAACTCTTCTAATAAAAGTATCAACCACTTCCTGCGTCAATTCTTCAATATGCGAATACCGGATAATCTGCTTCATATCAGCCTCTGCTTTCTGGTATTCGCTTTCCAATCCAGAAAGCTTTCCCGCTGTATCAGATTCCTTTACGGATAATGAAGATAAGCGCTCTGTCAGCTCGTTTGAACGTTTCTGATACTCCTCACTACTGATTGCTTTCAAAGCATACTGTTCATACAAATTATCCTTTTCTGCCCGAATCTGCTTTTGTTTCTGTCTGCATTCCTCCAGTTTCTTTTTCAATGACTGGATGCCTGCCCGTTGAAATGAAGACAGGCTTTCCTTCTGTTTCATGGCATTTCCACGAAGCATTAACTCTTTATTCAGCATCATCAATACGGTTTCTTCGAGTAGATCAGCATTCATGTAAGTGCAACAATCCGGAATTTGCAACAGAGCATGTTTTCGGCACTCAAACCGCCTGTAACGGTTCTTTTCGCGTAGTGGCTTATAAACCATGGAATAACCGCATCCACCGCAATACAATTTCCCTGTAAGCGGATGCTTCTCTCTGTTTCTCTTTGTGGAACAATCCGCTCTGAAAGATGATACCTGATCATATATCTCCTCTGAAATGAGAGCCTCATGATTGTTCCGAATTATTTTCCAATCTTCTTTTGGCAAAGCTCTCGTCTTTTGACTTCCTACGGACTTGCAGACAGATTTTCCGTATGCCATTTCTCCCAGATAAAAACGATTATTCAATATCCTTCTGATACTTGTTGCACTCCACGAACGTACTTTACCATCTGTATATTTCTTTTCCGGCTTTCTTATCTGCGTGATAGTGGGTACATTTTCCTCAAAAAGCTGTCTTGCTATCTGTACACTGGTTTTCCCCTGCACCGCAAGAGAAAAGATATAGCGCACAATTTCTGCCTCTCGTTCATTCACAATAACTGCATTTTTTTCTTCTTTGCTTTTTTCATATCCAAAGGGAACCTGTCCGAAAACATATTCTCCCTTTGCACACTTATTTTCAATCGAAGCCTTTACCTTAACCGATACATCCTTGCTGTAAAGATCATATAAAAGTGTCTGAAATGCGGTATCAATCTCTATGGTACTTCCGTGATGTTCCCTGCTGTCATAATGGTCATTGATAGCGATAAAACGAATGCCCATAAAAGGGAATATCTGGTTCAGATACGTACCCATCTCAATATAATCTCTTGAAAAGCGGGACATATCCTTGACAATAATACATCTGATATTATTTGCCTTTACCTCCTTTAACAACTTTTGCATCCCCGGTCTATTCATATTGGTGCCGGAGAAGCCATCATCACTAAACTCCACAGCCTCATACCCGCTTAATTCGGAATCGTGATGTATGTACTCATATATCAGCTTTCTCTGATTGCTTATACTATTGCTCTCGTCCTTTTCTCCCTCGTCCTCTAAGGATAACCGTAAATATAATGCCAAACGCTCCATTCTACTTCACCCCTTCCATACAGTCTGCTGTAAAGGTAAATATAACCTCTATACGTTTGCCCGGATAAACATATATTTTTGAAATAAACGCTTCTATCATATCCTTTGTAAGCTCTTTGCCACTTTTCAGTTTTAACAGGGCTTTAATAGCTGCCATATATTTTCCGGAGAGTTTATCCAATGCTCTTATTTCCTGCTGCTGACTTTCCTGCTGTTTTCTCAGATCTTCCAGTATGTCCGCCTGCTTCATCTTGAAAGCCACATATTCTTTTTGTGGAATTTTCCCAGCACGGTAATCCATATATACACAGCTTTCTTCCTCCTGAGAACGTCTCAGCCTTGCCTCTGTTTCCCTTAGTCTTGCTTTAGCCTTCTTAACCGCCTCTGCAATTCTTTCTTTGCCATACTCCATGTAATGCTTTGGCTTGTTCAGGAAAACTGCAAATTCCATACGGATAAGAGGTAACAATATATCCACCAGCTCATTCTTTGAAATACGGTTAGAGTCCGGGCATACTTTAATTTTCGTCTGTCCGCTGTTTAAACAGAAATATCCGTCAAGCCTTGCTTTTTCCCCATCTGCATAGTGCTGTACATAGCTGCTTCTTGTCATTTTTCTGCCGCATACTCCACAATACAGTACACCATCAAAAATGTTTTCCCCAAGCGGATAACCCTTCGTTGGATGATTATACGAAGCTTTGCGCTCCTTCATTTTTTTCCTAATTTCTACCGATTTCTGATATAACTCCCTGTCAATCAATGGCTCATGTGCATCCTTTGTAATCACCCAGTCATCTTCCGGCTTATGAATACGGTTCTTCTCATCCCTTGCCGTTATACTGGTTTTTCCCTGCACCAAAGTTCCTGTATAGGTTTCACTTTTCAGTATTCGCTCCACCGAACTCTTATCCCAACCTTTATATGCTCCTGCATCGGGTGTATAGTAAACTTCTTTTGTTTTCTTATACAGAGAAGGTGGATTGATCTGCCTGTGGTTCAGCTCATCCGCAATCGCAGTATAGCTTTCCGTTTCAGCGAATTTTTCAAATATAAAGCGAACAATATCCACCGTATTTTCATCCGGTATCAATCTGCGCCGTTTTCCACTCCATTCTGCCATATATCCATAAGGTGGAGGACCGCCAACATAAGAGCCTTCTTCTCTCCTCTGTTTTAAGTGCAGCTTCGCCTTTTTAGAAAAATCCTTTGCATACATGTCGTTTACAAGGTTCTTGATTTCGGAAGCCATCTGCTTATTCTCATTGCCTTCCTTTCCGGTATCAAACCCATCGGCAACTGCAATGAAGCGTACTCCTAAAAACGGAAATATCTTCTCAATGTAATTGCCCGCCTCCAGGTAATTTCTGCCAAACCTTGACAAATCTTTTACTATGACACAATTTATCTCGCCAAGCCTTATATCCTGCAATAACCTAAGAAATCCCTCTCTTTCAAAATTGCTGCCGGTCTTTCCTAAATCGGTATAACAATCAATAATATCAATGATTTCTTCCGTATTCTTCAGATTAAATTCTTCTACATATTTCCTTGCAATCTCAATCTGAACCTCCACTGATTCATTTTTTCTTTCATCGTGATCCGCTGAAAGTCTTGCATAGATACCTGCTCTGTATCGTCTGACTTTCACATTCTGTTCTGAATGAATGCCTGCTGTTTTTCTTTTGGATACTCTGCCCATTCTTATGCACTCCTTTCTGCCACACAGTTTTTCTTCTGTTCGTCTTTTATTCTCTTGTTGACTTCCCGCATTATGCGATACTGATCTGTATAATAAAACTCAATTTCAATTCTGTGGTTTTCATATACTGAAATCTTCTTTACCATACTGCAAAGAGTATAACGGTCTATCTCCCTCAATTCCGAACAGTCCTGCATGGTCTTTAGCCTTGCTGCAGAGATGACACCATTCTTAAACAGTTCCTTAATCATAAGCTCCTGTTTTTTCTGTGCTTCCTCAAATTCTCCAGCTTTCCTTTTAAACTCGCTGTGCAAACGTTCAAATTCGCTCTTTGTGATAATCCCTTCTTTCAAGTCCTCATATAAGCCCGAACAGAGAGAATAATATTTATCCTGTTCTTTCTTTAATCTTGCAATTTCGGTATCATAATAGACTATGGACTCAAAATTTGTTTCCATATCCAGAGCTTTTTCAAACATCTGCTTTTCCTGCAAAAAACAGTTTGCAAATTTCGTTACCATTTCCAATACAAGCTGCTTTAATGCATCTTCCGGTATGCTGTGTCTTGTACAGCCCTCACCCCGGTTTTTGGTGGAACAGATATAGTAAACCCTCTGTGTGTTCTTATAGCGGTTTACGCGCCTTATCATCTGCTCTCCACAATCCCCACAAAACAATATTCCTGTGAAAAAACTGTTTTTCTCTGATACAGGACTCACCCGTCCATCAACCTTCAACAAGTTTTGGACAACCAGAAAAACATCTTCCGATATGATCGGCTCATGGGTATTTTCCACCTTAACCCAATCTTTTTCAGGTTTTTCCACACTTTTCTTCAGCTTATAATTTATCTTTTTTGTTTTTCCCTGCACCATGTGACCGAGATACATTTCATTTGTCAGTATTCGCTTTACCGTAGCACTGCTCCACATGGATTTTACTGCACCGGAAAATCCTCCTCTGTAATTTGCGCCTGTGGATTTTTTATACTCTTTGGGTGAAAGGATACCAAGTTCATTCAATTTATCCGCTATGGCTGAAACCGCCACACCCTCCATTTTCCAGTTAAAAATCTTACGCACAATTTCCGCTGCATAATCATCCACCACAAGCTGATTTTTGTTGTTATCTGCCTTTCTGTATCCATAAAGGGCAAACGGAGCAATACACTCCCCATTCTTTCTCTTTACTTCAAACTGGCTTTTCACTTTTGTGGAAATATCTCTGCAATAGGAATCGTTAATGAAGTTTTTGACCGGAAGAACAATGCCGCTCTCCCCTGCATCCGCATGAAAACTGTCATAATGGTCTGTCAGCGCAATAAAACGCACAGAAAGAGCCGGGAAGATTTTTTGTATATATCTCCCGGATTCAATATAGTCACGCCCAAAACGAGAAAGGTCTTTTACAATGACACAGTTCACCTTTCCTGCTTCGATGTCGCTTATCATTCTTTTAAATTCTGGTCTGTCGAAATTACTGCCCGAAAACCCATCATCAACATAAATATCATACAATTCGATATCCTGCTGTTCATGGATAAAGGCTCTGATCAGCTCTCTCTGATTTCCGATACTGTTACTCTCGGATTTCAGTCTACCATCCTTGTCTGTCACATCTCCGACATCGCTGTCATCCCTTGAAAGACGGAGGTACATGGCTGCTAGAAAATGTTTTTTATTCATTTGATCACTCCTGACTTTTAAGTTATTAAGCCGTAATAAACCTAAAATTCAAGAGCTTCCTTGATTTGTCCTGATTTTAGGTTAACATAACTTTTAGATTCTTTCAAGGCTTTTTCGATTTTTATCAAAAATACGCTATATGTGAATTTCTGCTAAATGCCGCAGATATTCCTCCATCTTGTCGTCAATACTCGCTCCCTCCTTTTGAAATCTGACCTTAATCACATAGTCTCCCATACGATGGACATAGATATTATTTGTCTGTCTTGCAAAAGAAGCCAGTTTTTCTTCTACGGGCAGTTTTGTGTCAATTTTGACATCCCGAATATCTGTCAGCGTGTTTATATCCACAGTCCGAATATCCACAGCCGCCATTGCATCAAGTTTTTCCTCTGATATATCTAACACTTTAGCTCTCCTATTTTCTGCTTGTTTCATTCTATTCAATTCGCAGATTGTCCTATGACATACAAACCTCTGTATGTAAAAAGCCGGGACACTGCGCCCGGCTTTACTCTTTTTATCCGTTATACTTATCATATACCCCCACCTGTACCTGCACTGCCTCGGTGATCCTTGCAATTGTGGATAATTCAAGGAACCCGACACCAATCTTAGCGGCATCATTCATAAGCTCCTCCATATCGGATACATCTTCCGTTAAATCTGTCAGCTTGTCCAACGCCACCATGTCATACTGTCCGGTCATCAAAAAGGAAATCAAAAGATTGACTGCATCACGATCAACATCCCTGTCCGGTCCTTTGCAAATGACCACATCACGTCTCAAGATAATTCCATGCGAAAGACACTTCTCTCTGGTCTTGGCAACCTTTTTACGGATGTTCTTCTCCGATTTGTTGGAGTTCATAAATAAAATAGCCGAAGGAAGATTCTCCCCGGCTGTACCTAACATAATGCCTATCTTACACATATTCTCTTTACCTGCTCTTTCTTAGATTATTACAGAAAGATACGCCGGCTGTTATCTCCTGAGATAATGAAACGAATCTGCCGCTCCCTTATCTCAAAAGATAACTTCATAATAATCCATTTTTTAGCAGCTTTTATCATGTCAGAGAACAGCGGCAAAAGCCGCTATTCTCCTAGCTGCCACTTGACAGCACCCCCCAGCCGGGCAACATACATTGGGACGGCAATCCCACACTGCACCTCCATCATGCCCAACCAGACAGAATCTACAGGGAGCCACTCCCGGAAAATGCGTTTCGCTGAAATTCCGGTACTGTTCTATCTCATTATCTCCGGCTGCCACGTCCGGTAGGCACAAACCTCTGCTTAGGACCTTCACGGGCACAATACAAGACCACCACAACCGCTAAACAGTTCAAAGACTTGTCAGCACAGTAATCCGTATCGAGGAGCTTCATCGCACGAAATGGGTTTCTGCCACCCCTACCCGTAAATCAAAGTATTTACGGATAAAAGCAAAAATAAAATCAGATGTATGCGTGTCCTATTCAGTTTTTCAAAGATCAAGGCTCCTTTGAGCCTGTAACAATCATAGAACAAAACACCTGATTTTTTACGACACAGATTGGCGAGTAGGATGGTGTAATCTGGTAAGTTTATGTATGGCATATCATGGATAAATGAATTAAAACAGAGCAAAAAGATATTCTTGCCGCAAAACATCAAAGAGGAAATTTAAAATATAATTTTTAAGAGACAACTCCGAGTGAGTTGTCTCTTTTTGACAGATAATCCGGTATTATCTATCGGTCTGGATATCGGGTATTGCTAAATTATCTAGTAATCTCGAATAATGTATCTGATTTTAGGGAGGGAAAATGAAGATTTGTAATGATTTATGTTCATTAGTTTATCAAAAATTGGTAGAACAAAATATAATTTCTGCTCATGAAAAAATTTTGTTAAATCCGTATTATGATGTGAATTTGCACGGAAAGCAGTATTCTCACTATATTATTAAATGCTTATATTCTAAACAAAATTTTTTCCTTAAAATATCGAAGGGTGATGATACGTCATCACATTGCAACGATTATTTGCGTAATTTCCACAATGAAATCGGAGAATATATATACCCTCTTATTTTAGTTCCTGAATTTGAATTTTGCGGTGTACGTTATTTCATTACTACATTTGTAGACGGAATATCTTTAGACAAAATATCAGAAAGCCTCACAACAAATGATTGGGAAAATATATCCCAAAAACTATTGGTACGTCTTGATGAATTATCAACGGTACATGCTCCATTATATTCGGAACACAATAAGTTTGTAACCAATGATTGTGCAACTATTCTGAAAATAAAATTTTCAAATAGGTTCAAGCATCCTCTTTTTGTAAAATATTCATATAAGGAACTAGATAAAGCATTTAAACGTTGCTGTCAAATATTAGATAACAGCCATTTTACAAAGCCCACACTGCTTCACATGGATGTCAAGCCCGCTAATATTATATACAACTTCAAAACTGGCTTTGTTACACTAATTGACTTTGAATTTGCACGTTTTGGAGATGCGGATTATGGATGGGCACAAGTGCTTTTGTCAGGTATCAATGCCTTTTGCGTAGAATATAAAAAACAGGTTATCCCTTGTATGACTAGTGGACGATTGACATTAAAAGAAGCTCTGACAATTCCCAAATACCAGTGTTACATATTCTATCAAACTGCTTGCAACCTTATATACTATTATGATCGTAATATGGACTGTCCGAAAGACATGAAGCAACTTTTTGAGAAATTACTTAATAAATTATCCCAGGAGTAATGGTAATGATAAAATATTCTATAATTGTTCCATTTCACAGTAATTTAAATTTACTCACAATATGTATAAATGCACTTTATAAAGTATTAGATTTTTCTGAAAGTGAAATTATTATTATTGACAATAATAGCGAAAGATCTCAACTTGATTCAGAGTTGGAAATAAAGAAAAATTGTAAAATTATTTCAAAGACAGAAAATCTAATGTATCCCCGCGCAATTAATTTAGGCGCTGCAAATGCGAATGGAGAGTATTTGATTTTTTGTGATGCTGATACATGTGTTACAAAAAACTTCCATAAACTTTTAGCCAAAGAGCTAGAAACAGATGGAGTTGGGTATTCTTCTGCAAAATTGATGAATATGTATACCGATGCACTTCTAGAGTTCGGAATAACATCAAGCTATTACAATTTCCCACATCCTTTTTGTGGTAGACCGATTGACTTTAAACTAATCAAGAATAATCATTATCCATTGGCGGCCTGTGCTGCCTGTTCCGCTATAAAGCGTAATCTTTTCTATGACATAGGTGGTTTTGACGAGGAACTGCTTCACTCATATTCTGATATTGATTTATGTCTACGTCTTAGGCAGAAAGGCTATAAAACTGCCTGCGTTGCAGATGCTTTCGCTTATCATTGTGGGGCTTCTACAATCGGCAGCGGTATGGGAAACAGTTTAAAAGAAGATACAAAAGGAATCTTTATGTCAAAGCATCCTGATATACCGATACAGATTGGTCAGTATATTGATTATGCTTGTGACTATTTTTTGAGCCTAAATAAGCTACGCAGCAAGGACTATTTTATTATGGATTGCTCCACAATTGGCAATTCAAAAATGTATATAGATAGAACAATAAGAAATCTGAACCTTTCAGAAACAGCACGGTACAGACGTCCTCATACACAAAGAGATGCCACTAAAATTGATTTCTTAAACTTTATTCCTCATATGATACGTAACTATAGGATTCCCATTCTATATTTTGTAGACAGTTTTTTGGCATTTAAAGAAAATTCTTTGTGGAAGGCCTGCCGAGCAGATTTTTATGACATTGTCATTGACAGACACGCAAATATTGAATTACTGCGCAATATTTAGTCAAATATTAGGAAAACTTATATCATTAAAAACAAAATAACTTGGCATATCATATAAATCCTTTTTCACAACATACTCCCCTCTGATATATTTGCAAATCTCATCCAATAAATACTTATTTTCATCGCATAGAGATGTGGGAATCATTTGTATAAAGGAAAATCCATGTTTCTCAATAGAGCGAACCAATTCTACAGCAAGAAAGATTTCACGCATTAAATCATTTGGCGCATCTTTACGTTGTTCTATCATCTGCTCAAATGCGAGAAACATCTGCTGATATGATGCAGATTCTGTCGAAGAATTATTCTGAAATATCAGAATGTGCGCTTTTATATATGTCAATTTGTATACGTAAGAGCGCATTTCCTTTTTATGGACAAATTCAAACGCCTGATTCAAAATAGTATCTGCATCTGAAAAGCGTCCGAGATAAATTAAAATATAGATTTCAAGTAAATATAGTTTTAATGAAAAAAAGGATGACTGACATTTTTTGCGTGTATCTGTCACTCTCATTATAAGCTCTAAATAATCAGATTCAGATTTCAGCTCATCACTCATTTTGAATGTTAAATACTCTAGTAGCAGCAAATGGTAATCTAAAAGCATAGACTCTTCGGAAAATGTTTGGCTGATTTTGAGCAAACACTCATATGTTTTCTGCACAATATCTAAAGTCAGACTATGTCTATATATATAATGCCGGTTAAAATTGTCAACTACAATCTGCAGTAACAACTCGTTATCAGAGCCTGCATCTTTGCAGTATTTCTCAGATTGTGCATACATTTTTGAAATATTATCAGGTTCCTTCGATAAAGGTATACTTGTTCTGTCAAGAGCAATAGCTGCACGATTAGCATAATGGGAGAGCCAAAAATAACGCCTTGCATTAGAAATATGTTTAATGCGATAGAATATTTTTTCAAACTTTTCAAAATATTCTGAACAATGCTGATAATTATATGTACTCAAGGATCGATCAAAAAATTTTTTAATAAAATAAGCCATATTTTCAACGCTTTCATCGTCTATATCCCAGTTGCTTATAAGTGCAGAATCCACAATAAACTTTAAAAAACCAAAGAAAACCGAATGCCCTTGTTCCACATTTAATAATGCAAAATTTTTTTTAACAAAATATAGTGCGTCAGTAGTAAGCCCCAGCTCTGTAAGTTGATTTAAATGTTCAAAAATCAACCAACAAATTTCAAACCTATGATATCTCTTTTGAATTTCATAATTGAAATGAAAAAAACGCTTCAAAAAAGAGGCACTATCCTGAATGCGTCCAATTTGATTTAAAGCACATAAAGATTTTGCAATTGTATCTGTACTGTCATCAGCATAAATATCGGCATAGTCTTCTTCAGAGAATACAAATTTTTCTCCTACTTGGTTTCTTAATTCATCATGGTAGAATACAATTAGTCCATCTTCTTCCTTTAAAATTCCAAAAGAAATTAATTCATTAATTATATCGTCATAAATTTTTCTTGAATTGTAATTTATTTTATCCGTAAGGTACAAATACTTCAGTATATATTCGGGAGTATCTCCTTTCTCCAAAGATTCACAAATATTTTTCAATGAAATGTCGGCATAATGAATTTGGCGTATTTTTTCTTCAAATTTAAAAGCATCTATAATTTGATACACTTTAGACTCAGGTGCACAAGCAATAATCCTTTCGCTTTTCAGATTGCTACATAAGTTGTGCATTTCTAAAGGACGAATTTCAACGTCAAAATTCTCAAAATATTTATCAATTTTTTCAAGTCCGAATTTATGTTTTAAAAATGAAATAATATCATTTTTCTTATATTTTTTAAGACTGATAATTTTACATTTATCTTTCTTTTTAATATTCCAATTCAAACGGGAAAACAAAGTATCTACTGAACATTTATCTTCATCTAATGCAAGAATATAGTAAATTGGTTTAGCTTCTTTTACTGACCTTTCATTCAATTCACGAAACAAAGTAAGATATGCCCTATCTATTTTCTGAACATCATCAATAACAAATAAATATGGATGATACTTATCATAAAATTTCATAATTGTTTCTGAAATCATTTCTGCATTTGCAGCATAATTTCCTATCAAAAAAGATAACGCTTTATTATCATCTATTGTTTGATCTTTTGGTGTCTCATCATTTTCGTTTAGACCAACAAGTAACGAAAAAAGGTTTTTTATGCAACAATTTCGCGTTAAATTTAGATCAATCTTTAACAACTTATATTTTTCATAAACATTTTTTTCCTGAGACAAAATATTAATAAGTGTACTTTTTCCCATTCCGCTTTCTGCCACTATGAGCATAGGAAGTTTGTTGTATGATGTTAGATGCTGTTCACATTGATTTAGTACATTCAACGCATACTCTCCCGTCCAGAACAAATAAGGCTCATCTATTATTTTTATTTTGGTTTCTGCTTTGAATGTTTTTTTTGTATCCTGAACATTTATTTCTATTTTACAGTTAACATTGCCGGGACTTAATGTTTGACATTGAATAGAATATTCACCAATTCCTGCAAATGGCAACGTGAAATATCGTCCAGACATATCACATTTTAAAAGATTTTCTCTGTTATTTTTAACAGATACTTCATAATTTCCCTGTTCATGTGTAAAGTTCTGAATAATGATATTAATATAAAAAGACTCTCCAAGTTCAAATAAATGTAAAGGAGATAATTTATTGCCATTCATATCCTTAAACATTTTAATAATGCGCATGCCTTTATTTGTTAAAACTGAATATGCCTTTTTGAAATCTGTGTTTGGAAAAAAATCTGCTATGCCATTTAAATCGTGATATTTACAGATAAGACTTTCTAATACATTACCATCAAATACTTTAACATATCTTTTGGATGTTTTAGAATAACGTAAAAGCCCTTCGATTGCGTTGTCATTCAAAGGACTGTATGAAAAGAAAAAAATGGATTGTATATTTTCTATAGTTCCCATTATAAGCGTCGGCGCAATTATATTTAAAGATAAATTACTGCTGTAATTTTTGCATTCAGCCCACTTCTGATCCGGAAGATTTTCCTCATAAGGATAGACGAAGTCTCTTTTTCCATCATGAGATTCAATGGTTCTGCGCCAAATTTCTTTCGGAAACATTGCAGTAAGAAGTTTTTCTATCAAATCTTCAAATAATATTCCTTTATTAACCGTTTTGTTATTTGATTGCTCACTTGTATTTTGTGTAATTTTTTCCCAATTTAATACATGTATATCCGTCTTTTTCATATGTCTATCCTTAGTTCTTTATATTTCAGACCGATAGATAATACCGGATTATCTATCACTTTTTATTAGTTCCTTATCCCCTTGACTGCTTTATCAAATTCAATGTTGCTGCATCAATATCAAAAACAGTCTGTTTTCCGTCAAACCATCTATCCCAAAAATCTATAGTTGCACTCTTAGGTTTTTCCTTTGGCTTATCCAGAATAATCTTGGATGGCAACATAATTGCATCGCCAACAACAACACATTCACCAACATCCAGATTGGGAAGCATTTCTACAATTCCCACCAATGAATCTGTCAGCATTGCCGCTACTGCCGATTTGTCCCTGTCATTAGTTACCTTTAGGCTAACGATATTATTACACTGGGACATAATTGTTGTATTTAGTTCTGCCGGTCTTTGAGATACAATCAGCAACCCAATCCCATACTTTCTTCCTTCTTTTGCAATCTTCTCAAAAATTTCAAGGGATTTCTTCTCTACCGCTTTCATTT
>ERZ779865.2049-NODE-2049-length-13436-cov-4.603243_pt1 | contig 13436 bp, 15 predicted proteins | sample MGYA00433088_ERZ779865 | MGnify/ENA primary metagenome ERZ779865 (study PRJEB29588, sample SAMEA2151703) | human gut metagenome | biome: human gut; feature: human-associated habitat; material: faeces | place: Denmark | collected 2008/2010 ... | reverse complement strand
CAGGTGTTGTCAATCAGCTCATAGGCTTCCTGCCGCTGTGCCTGCTTCTGGGCAGCCCATTCCGCTTTATCAAAGGGCTTGCTGCCGCCGCTGAATACATCATAAATGCTCATACTGTTTACCTCGTTTCTTTGGATTTTGGTTTTCTTTTCCGCTTCTATCTTTCCCGTGCAACGCGAAATGAACGCTTGTTTTTTCAAATCCATCTAGTTTTGCATCGTCCAGCTTTTTATACGCAACGACAATCTTGCCACATTCATCGCAGCCGATAAACGGTTTGCACTTGTTCTTTGCCCTGCGCTCTTGCGCTGTGCCGTACAGCAAGTTGTATTTATGCGTACACCACTCCAAGTTATCCGCTTTGTTGTTGCGTGGGTTCTCGTCCTTGTGATTGACAACATTGTATTTGTCAGGCTTTGGATTTTCAACAAATGCCAAAGCAACCAGCCTGTGGACGTGACGTTCAATTCTGCTTTCTTTTACTTGCATCCACACGAACGGATAACCGTGTCCGTCAAGCGCTTGTGACAAAACCTTCCCCTTTGCCGTGTGAGCAGTCCCGTTTTTGCGCTTCACTTCCCTGTCAACGCTTCTAACTCTACCTAGATTTGACACTTCATAATATTCAGAAAACGGCTCGATAGTGACTTTCTTCCAAATTTCTTGCATAAAAAATACACCGCACTTTCAAAAAAGCTGGACAGCATTTCGCCATCCAGCAGATTTGATAATACGGTGTTTCGGGACTTACCCGATTATGCGCTTCCTGCATTATCCCTACAATTATTTTAGCACTTCCGACCCAAAATGTCAATTCAAAAAAATAAAAAAAATCAAAAAGTCCCATGCTTTGGTTGCAGTCCGATTTATGGTACTCCCCTATTGCCGTTTTTAAAATCGCGCTAAAAATAAAAAAAGACCCCTGCGGTTTTATCCGCAAGAGCCTTTGAGTTGGAAAAATCTCCAACTAGGATTGTTAGCATCTCCATTATACCACATTTCCGCTCTGATTGCAAGAAAAATACCCCCAGCAGAAGCCAGAGGTATTTTCCCAGAGAAAGGATATGATGGAAAACCAAGTGAATGTCTAAGTTTATTCGCCGTGCTTATGCTCCATAACGATGGGATATTCACGGCATTTGTTGTGCATAGTGGCATCGTTTTTGCCAGCTTCGTAGCCAGCAATGAAACATAGAATCATGATGATTACGACTGCTACAGCTTGGATGCAGTTTACCAAAATGTGCACTGTACGCACCTCCAAATTCAAATTAAGCCCACACGCAGGTCTTGCTCCTGACTACTCGCCGTTGCTTTGGAACGAGCCGCCCTTGTCCATTATGCCGACATCTACGCTATTTGCTCCACCGGCATAAAGTTAGCTGTGCGGGATATATAAGGCTTATGCGCTCGTCTAGCGAGTCTCAAGCATAAGCCTTATTCAGCTTGGCAATCCATAGCAATTTTCAGCTAAAGTTGGCCGACTTCCACGGCAGAGAGCCACCCTGTATTGTGGTGCTGAATCGAGGACTTGAACCCCATCGCTTTTGGCGACACTCGGTTTTCAAGACCGCTCCCGCACCTCGCGGGTTTATTCTGCACAAGAATGACCGCTTATAACTCACAATTAAGCAATGCCCAAGTTACCTAACTGCTATAAGTCTGCGGTCTTAACTTTCAGCTGTGACTTTTAGGAGAAAAGACATGCAAAGCCCCTTTTCGAGGCTCGTGGCGGTTTCTGATGGATTTGCACCATCATCTGTTGCCATGGGCAACTGCTTTGCTTAAACTAAGAAACCATAATAGCCGACTGCTGTTTGAAACCCATCGGCTGAATAAGCATCTCGGGTCGGTAATCGGGAAAAATCGCAAACCCAATTACTACCAAAAGGAGGTATACTATGGACACAGCCCATACTATACGGTGGTTGCGGGTGCTGGATTTGAACCAACGAATTTCGCAGTCAAAGTGCGATGCCTTGCCGCTTGGCTAACCCGCAATAATGCCTATCGGTACTTGCATTGTTAAGCGGACAGCTTGTAAGCAAGCTACATGACATAGGCAAAATCTGTTGTGCCTTGCTCGCTCCGGCGCTCCCGGCGCTCTGTCGGCATTGGCGTATTCCCAACAGCAGAAAATCTGCGCTTTAAGACTTGGAACTCACACAGCAGTTCGTCCCCAGATGAAGCAATCGTTCAAATGGCCTCTCTGTTGGAGTGTCTCTATTATAGCACACTCCATGTTGCATTGCAATGGACTTTTGTTGCAAAACTGATTATTTTTTGCCGATTCTGATTGCAATTCCGGTCAGCACGCCAAAGACAAGCACAACAAGCATAACAGGCCAAATCAGAATTGCAAACGCAACAACCTTGTTTTCGTATTTGTCTGCATCATCGCCGAGAATCGCAACGCAAACCCCAGCAATCACAGTCCCGGCAACCAAGTACATGAACACAAACCACAGGATTCTGAAAATCATGAACTCACCCCTTTGCCGTAAGATTCTTGATGCTTTCCGTGAGCATCTTGTTCATCGCTTTCAATGTTGCAATTTCCTCGTTCGCGGATTCAAGCTGTTTCTTGTAATACTCCACCATTACGGAGTTTGCAATGCTGTCCGCTTCCTGCCTTTCCAGCGCTTGTACGGCCTTGTCTGCCGCAATGGTATCTTCACCCACACTACGGCTGAAATCGCCGTCACAAGCCTTACAGATGTCCGCTAGAGCACAATGCTTGGCACACTCGTCGCAACCGTACTTGGACATTGTGAACTCGCAGTGTGATTCTGCCATCTTTTCGTTTTGTGTCATCGGTGTCATTTGTTTTTCACCCCGCAATTCCCATTGCACTTGCACTTGCCGTAAACCTCGCTTAGCGGCGGGTGCTTCCCACAGCTTTTTCGCTCCGTGCAGAACGGATAACTCGGATTTACCTCGCACTTCGGAACCATCATCTCTGCAATTTCGGGAGAAGCCTGTTTGACTTCTTCCTTCATCTTGCCAAACATCGTTCTGATTTCCTCTTGCGCTCTGTTGCACAGACGCAAATGACTTGCTTCAATCAGCGCTCGTGCGTTGGCTGACAGGTACAATTCCGTTTCCATCGCGTTAGGCAGCACCATTCTAGCATCTTCTTTGGCTGCTCCGCTTGCCAGCAAGACTTGATACTTGTCGATGTCCTCACAGTAAGTCTGCAATGCGATTTCAAACTGCTCGTCGTTGAAAGCCTTGGGGATGATACAGCCAAGAACGCCATTTCCACTTTCATCGCAATAGCGCTGGCTACGAACTGACAGGCTTATATGTCTGTGCCTTGACAACTGTGCCAGACATGCGCGGCTAATTCCACTTATGTGAAACGTGAAGTATGCGTGCTCATACACGCTCATGTGCCCGGTCTTTGCACAGCCCTTTGCAATGCGATAGTCGTGAAAATCCGGCTCACTGTCATAGCAGACGCTTGCGCACTGCTCAATAACTTTCATCGGATTGTACTTGTATCTCTCATTTGCTGGCGTGGAGTAAGCGATAAGTTCAACTTGCATTATTTATCCCCCTTTTCAGACGCAAGGCGTTCTTCTTCGTCCTCGACTGCGAAGTGAATGTAAGTAAGTGCTTTCTTGAGGTCTTTCAGCGTTGTTTCGCCCTGCTTGTGCCCACGGCGCTCAATGTATTTCAGAGCAGTACCGAGATTCCAGTCAAGACCCCAAGCCTTGATAACCTTGCGCGGCTCGTAAGCCGAATCCGGGTTATAATAGCTAGGACGAATCAGCAGACCGTTGTCTGCCTTTTTGACTTCCTTGCCGCCAATAGACTTTGACGCGGAAACTACCCTGCAAACCATCTTTCGTCCGGTCTCTCTCCCGTTGTCAACCTCACGCAAAGTGAGCATTTTGTCTGCATCAGAAAAAAGCTCTGCAAAGTCTTTAGCTGTAATCGTAAGTTCTTTCATCTTTAATTCTCCATTTCTTTCGTAACTTTTCCAAACTGTTCAAACTGTTCGACTTTTCCGAACTGTTCGTGCGTTATTATCTACCCGTGGAACCAAAGCCAGCCGAGCCGCGTTCTGACTTTTCAAAGCACTCCTGCGTGTCGATTAACTCTAAGTCAAACTTAGCAATCGGCAGAATAACCATCTGCGTGATTTTGTCGCCACGACTGAACACATAATCTTCATCGCTGTGATTGTACAGCTTAACGCGAATGCTGCCGTCATAGAGCGCATCCACAACACCAGTTGCAGTCAGACCGGCATTGACGTTCAAGCCACTCTTTGACTTGATAAAGCCAACATTTCCGACAGGAATCTGAACATGAACACCGGTGTCAACTGTGTAATCGCCATGTGCCGGTACGATAAACGCAACAGGTGTGCGCAAATCCATTCCCGCGTCTGCATCGTGAGCGTATGTCGGCATATATGCGCCAACATCAAGAAAAACTTTCATTTGTCTGCTCCTTTTCGTTTAAAAAATAGTTGATTCGTTTTTCTGTATGTTTCAGAACCGCGGTTCTCTGCTTTGCCTAGGTTCTGTACAGCAACATCATAGTGGAACTTGCACAACTTTGAGTTAGCGTAAGTAGGCTTCCCGCATCTTGCGCACATTCCTTGCTCTCCGTAAAGGACGATTGGAATTTCTTTTGATTCGTTATACTTTTTCTTGCGTCTTGCGTTGATTTTTGCTCTACAAACGTCGCATATCTGATACTCACCAGTTTTCCGCTTCCCGCACTGCGTACATATACCTTGCTCTATCAGGTCTAAGCGGCGCTGTGCGCGTTTGCTTTTTTGCTCGGCAACTTTATCGGCCGTAAGATTTCTAGGCTTTTTAGACCGCTCTCTGTCGGCCATACGGCATTGTAGGCAAGTGGCGTAACCTTCATCGGCTTTTTGTTTGCAACAAACAACGCAAATCCCGTTTTTCTTAGCCCATTCCCGCGTTTCTCTGTTGTACTTCTTGTGGTACGCAAGGCGTTTTTCTCTGTCGGCGTAAGCCATCACTTATCACCGCCTAAGAAATCCGTCATGTGCTGAATTGCGTAGTTCACATTCTTGGCTTTGTCTTTGTCGTAACTCCAACTTAGCCACTTCTTGATGTTGTCTTTGCCCTCGACTGTGTAAGTACCGTCGTCATAGGATATGAACCGAGTTCCAACACTCGCATCAAACGCAACTCTATTCGCTTTGCCGTCTTTCACGAAGTAAATCAGACCTGTTTCATCGCCAGAAATGATTGTAACGTCAATCTTGGTGATAAATCCGTCAATTTCCGGGAACATTTTCTTCCTGCCTTTGTAATCATACGCAAAGAAGTCAGCCTTGATTCCCGATATATCTATTTTTTCATACTTACTATTTCCGTAGTAATCTTCTCCGTGTTCTTCGGATTTCTTCCGTGGCGCTTTCTTTTTGCCGCTGTTTCCCTCAACATAAGCCTTGTAGTCGTGAAATTCTTCAAGACAGCCTATACCCCAAAGAAATCCATCATACGTTGGATTGGAAAACGCCAATGTGTAAGCGGTATATTCGCCTTCGGAATAAATACTTGTAATTTTACCAACTTCACCCGCCATACTAACCATACTGCTTGTTACTAAAGGCGATTTTATTTTTCGGCTATTTACAGTAGACCATATATACCCGCTCTTATCGCACCTTTCCGCAATATCGCGTCTGACAGTTACAATATCTCCGACTTTGAGCGGAAACCGAGTAGAACCGCTAGAATCACTCTTTTCTTCTTCCACTTTTTCAAGCAGCGCGTGCTTCCAGCGCCACTCAGAATAACTTCCGTTGATTTCAAGTCTGTACAGAGCGCTTAAAGGCAACGCTCCGTTTTGATTTGGGATAACTTCCGTTACGTCTGCTATTTTACCAGCACACGCAACCATACCACCAGTAATTTTATAGCGTGAGTCACCAGATTGAATCTGGTTTGGGAATATCCTTGTGTACCTTCCAATATCCGTAGTTCTTAAAACAAACAGTCCCTTAATGTCCTGCCTTATTCTGACTTTATCTCCGACCTTGAAAAGTCTTGTACTGCAATTTTTTAGAAGTTCGTCCATGTCAAATCTCCTTTCTCTGGCTCTGGTATGATTATACCGCGTCTCTCGCAGCGTGTGAATGGACAGATGTTGCAGAATTTATGGATTATGAAAACAAAGCGTACAGGATTGCACAATTTAACGTCGTCATAATGGCAAATGTTCCAATAACAATCAAAAGTATGGTGCATTTTTCTATTAAGTCACAAAATTTCGTTCCGTACCCGTTGCTTTCACAAATCGCGTCCAAAGCACAGCATAGGAGCAGGAGAATAAGGCAATTTAAGAATATCATAAAACCAATGATGGAAATTGCCTTAAAAATTTCAGCGCTCATTCAAAAATCTCCTTTGCTTTAGCTTCTCGGCGCTCACTTGGAGTACCCGGATTCCAGTTGTTTGCATAACCCTTGATTACATTCTGCCACACATAGCCATCACCGCCCCGCGCAGGCATCCAAAAACGGTCTGCACAGTTATCGCAGATATTTTTCCACGCTTCAAGAAACTTGCTTAAATAGGCTTCTCTCGCGCTCTCGCGGTATAGCGCATTGTCAAGCCAACAGTCAAACGCTCCTTCCATTGTAAGAGTAGCAACTCCGTGGTCTGTGCCGCATTGCATAGAAAATGGTGCATCATTCATAATTGCCATACCGTATGCCTTGCCAAGCAGCGCTGCTCTCAACAATTTGATTTCCTTGTCATCCATATCATATGTTAAATTTTTAACAAGCGGCTTATTCTTTACAATGCCTGCGGCGCTGTTTTTCTCGCTATCGCTCGTAGGCTGATAGGGAAAAGTAAATGGGTCATTCCCTGTTATTTCTCTGCTAATATCCCAAAGAGATTTTGTTTTTTCATTTCTCACCGATTCCGCAGGAATTGGTGCATCGTTTGCGCTTGAATCGGTTTGTTGAGAAATATAAGTACTTTCTTGTTGTGTACTTTCTTTGTCTGTACTTAATTGCCTTTGATTTTCCACATGATTATTTCCAACAACTGGACTTCCATCATGTGGCTCCTTCTTCTTTTTTTCAGCATACACTCTATTAGCTTCGTCTTTGTATACGCGGTCTTTTTCATCAAATTTCTTTTCGTAGACGATGTAATCCCAACCGATTACTTTGTTTTTTTCGTCCTTCACTTTTCCGCGTTCCAAGTATCTGTTTTGTTCAAGTTCTTTTAGCGTAGAGCGAATTGAAGTTTCTCCCTCATGTGAAATTGCTGCAAGTCCAGCGATTGAAAACTCCCATTTATCAGGTAGGCTAAGCATTACGCAAAGAAGTCCCTTTGCTTTAAGCGAAATGTCTTTATCTCGCAAAAGGCAGTTCGAGATGACTGAATAGTTCTTATCTTTTTTAACTCGCATAACGCTCATTGTTTTATCTCCTTAGTCAAGCAGTTTATTGTGGAATTTTGCGTGGCATGTTTCACACAGAACGACTGTATCTTTTCTTAAAATGCGTTCTATGTGTTCCATGCCGTGATGTTCGTATGTTTTGTGATGAACTTGCAGCGGCACTCTTGTTGCTCCGCACAATTCACATGCATAACCAGCCATTTGTCTACGCCTACAAGCGCAAGCGTTCCAGTATGGTGTCTGCAAGAAGTCTCTGTATTTCATGCTTCTCACAGCTTCTTCAAGAAGCCTTTCGTGTTCGCCTGTCGAATCTTTTGGTGGCTGAATAAAGTCAAATTTTTCTCTTGCGGATAGTTTGGAATTAAATTGTCTGTTTGGGTTTAATGTCAACGTTTTTTCCTGCTCTATCCATTCTGTGGCATGTTCTTCTATGCATTTTTCATCTTCTTCTTTTCGTTCTTTTGCTAATTTTTCGTTTAGTTCAACAAAACTCTTTTTTTAGGTCTAGACAGTCTGAACATAGCAAAGTGTCTGGGATTTCCTCAATATTTATGTCGGTTCCGTTTTCTTTTGCTTTTTCGACTTTTGCTTTGTAAATCCTCATGTCCTTTGCAATTCTGTTTATTTTTAACTTACTGCAATTTTCATGACTCACAAAGCCGTTGCAACATTCCCCATTGTTCACGCATCTAAAACTGATATTATGCGAGTGTTTGTCGTAAGAGTCTTTTGGCTTTGCAAAGCATCTTTCAAAGTCTGCTGTTTTTAGCGGTACCAAAAAATTGAAGGTTTCTTCGTCTATTGCATCGCTTGTCTGAATTAGTCTCTGGTCGTTGCTGTCTTGATATGTGATTGCTTTCAAATATTCAAGTTCCATTTTTGCTTATCGCTCTCCTTGTCGATTATAAAACAAATAGCCGGGTAGCACCTCTCAACCTAAGTGCGACCCAGCTATTGCTGTTGCTTATTCAATTCTGTTTGCCGTTTGACGGTTGAGAATCAAACAAGCAACGTCTTTCTTTGTATCGGGTAGCTACTCCCGATACTTGTATTATACCACGTTTGGCTGAAAAATGCAAGGATTTTTTAAAATGGTCTTTTGAAAGCAGTTACTTTACATCCAACGATTGTCTGAATAAAAATTGACAACTGGCTCAATCCGTCAACGAAATCATCGTGGTTATTCTTGGCAAGTTGTGAATATGACCACATTTCGCGCATGGCAGCACCATATTCGCTTCCTGCTTCGTACATACTCTCATGTTTAAAGAAAAAGTGCTTCTTAATGTAGTCTGACTGCGTAAGGATTTTTGTTTGCTTGTTTGCTGTTGTCAGCTTCGTTCTGATTGAAGTGTGCGCTCCGATTACTTGCAGTTCCTTTTCAATGTGTTCCGCAATCATCAAGCCTTGGTTGTTTGATTCTACCTGATTGATTGATATTTTGTGCTTTTTGCATTTCTGCGCAATCTCTGGCACAACAATGGTCGGTAACGCAGAGTTATAAACGACATCTTCGATGTAAACATCTTCTCCGTAGATATATCCTACCGGCATTGATGTAAAATCTCCGCCGCCAAGAGCCGTATCTGTGACGGACAAAATCGCATCAGGTTCAATGCCTTGCGGAAGCTCCATATAGTATTGAAGCGTGTCTTTTTGGAAGATAGCGCCGCGGGTTTCGATGGGCTGCTGCTGAAATTCGGATGCCCACTGGCTTTCTAGTATTAGTTTTCGCTCGTTTCTGTAATATTCCGTGCTGAAACCGAGACCGTATTTGTAACGGAAGTTTGATTCGTCTGTAACGGGGTCAAGCGCTGGCACTTCGACAATCTTTACGCGCCATCCAAGCTGTTTGCCCATTTCTTGCAAATGACCGATGGGGTCATGAATAGAATACCGAGTGCCGATAATGATAATCGGAACACCTTCTTTTCGTCTGCCAAGCACATCGCCACGGATTTTATTCCACAGCAAGTCAAGGCGAGCGTAGTTGTTCGCTTCCTCAAAGCCACTCACGGGGTCGTCAATCGAAAGAAAGTTGCTTGCTTCCGTAGCGCCTGTCAGCTTACCGTCAATGGAGCGGCACGTTATTGTGGGAAAACGCTTTTTTGAGTTCAAGTCGATTGACTTTAACTCCGCGTTAGTATTCGCAATGGTTGCCCCGGGGAAAACATCCCAATAATTATAAGTTGCCCTGTCTTGCATGATTTCAAGACAACCGTCATAGAACGATTTTACAAGCTGGTCGCCTTGTCCTGTCAACAGAATCGACTTGTCAGGGTACATTCCAGCTCGCCAAATTGAGAACAAAATCGAACCAAGTTGCGATTTTCCGCATCTTTTCGGCATAGAAACAGTCAAAAGGTCTAGTTTTCCGTCCGCTATGTCTTGATAGCCGTCAACAATCTTTTTTAGCTGGTTCTTTCTTGGAGCGTAAAAACGCTTATCTGGTCTGCGGTCAAACTCCAAGTAGAGCAAGAAACTGTCAAAATATTTATGAGCCAAAAACAGCAGCGAACTCTTAGTCAAGACAAGCCACTTGCGTTTGTTGTCAATATCTCGTGCGTTCGCAACGTTGAACAGGCAGGCATTGTAAACTTCCATGCCTTTCTTAAAGGCGTACTCTGCTTCTGCTGTTTTTGTTTCGTAGCTGCCATCATCTTTTGCGGTTGCGTTTGCACAGGCTGAAAGCAATGCTTCCGCAAGACGAATGTCTTTCGGGTTTTCTTTCAGCAACTTGGAGAACGAAGCAATCCGCTTATGGTCGTTAATCTGTTGTTGTCTTTGCATTTGCAACCACCTCTTTAGGAACTTGAATCAGTTTTCCGCAATGCGGACAAGCTATAAACAGCTTTTCGCCGCGGTAAAGAATCCATTGCTTTACTTCTTCCTCAATAAACCAGTAGTTGCCTCTAACGCCATGCCTTGGCATACCCATTGCAACATACTTGCTAATTGTGGTGCTTGACCCGTAGCCCTTGAAAGTCAATTCCTTGGCTGTGAGTGGCTTAACTTCCACTTTGTCAACCCCTTTCTGTGGTGTTTATGGCTTAATTATAACTTATGACGGCAACTTTTTCAAGCGCGAGAGCAAACTATGGCAAGATTGTTGCGCATAGGCCGAAAATAAATTATTATGTAAGCAAGCAAATGGGGGTGAACTAATGCTTAATAAAGGCCGAAATAGAATCTATTCTTCTTATGAACCGGATGAGATTGACGCTGTTGCAGTTGCCCGGATTCTGGCTGATGCAATTCCTGTTCACCTTAACAATGCCCAAGACATTGACTATTTGCATAATTATACAAAAGGCATTCAACCTGTTCTTAACCGCACAAAGGATGTGCGCCCTGAAATCAACAATAAAATTGTTGAGAATCATGCGTATGAGATTGTCGAGTTTAAGACCGGCTATTGCTTCGGCTCTCCCGTAACCTATGTAGCAAGAGCTAAAAACGATGACAAGGTTCAGGCGGCAGATTATACTGCCGATAAAAAAGAACCGTCAGAACAGCCCTCTAAGATGCGCAAACGTGGCAATGAGGACAAGGTGAACAAGCTGAACACGCTTTGCCTTAACGATGACAAGCCGAATACAGACAGGGAACTTGCTGACTGGATTTTTGAGTGCGGTGTTGGCTACAAAGCTACATTCCCTCTTTCCGCATCCGCTATGCGCAGAAAGGAAAAGTCTGCACCGCCGTTCCACACATCCGTTCTCGACCCGCGGAATACTTTCTGTGTGTACAGCACAAACATGGAACACTCAAAACTGCTAAGTTGCAGTTATCACAGGAAGCACGGCTCTGGTCAGATTGACACGGTTGAAATCGTTGCTTATACGGACGATAACGTGTACACAACATCGCTTCCGTATTCAATGCCCGTTGCTGATGACAGTGACCAGTCAACATCTTGGATGGACATTGTTGTCAGTGGGACAACCCAATTTGAAGTTGCGCCCAATCCTATGGGGATTAACCCGATTGTTGAGTATGACGCTAACACTTCACGATTGGGTTCTTTTGAGCCTGTTATCGAACTTCTTGACGCGCTGAACGAAACAGTTTCAAACCGCGTTGACGGTGTAGAGCAGTTTGTGCAGAGCTTCATCAAGTTCATTAACTGCGACATTGACGAAGATACCTTTAAGGCGATGAAAGAACTCGGCGCTATCAAGGTTCAGTCAAATGGTCAGTACACTGCGGATGTTGACATTATCACAAGCGAGCTTAATCAAGACCAGACACAGACGCTTGTCGAGGATATGTACAACAAGGTTCTTGCCATTGCTGGTGTGCCTGATAGACGTGCTTCTGCTGGTGGCAACACTGGTCAAGCGCTTATCATCGGTCAAGGTTGGACAAACGCAGAAAGCCGCGCATTGAGCTTTGAGAAGATGTTCTTCAAGAGCGAGCGAGAAACCATTCTTGTCACCTTGAAGATTCTGCAAAGCTATCCGCAATTCAAAGTTACAGGTCTTGAAACAGCAGATATTGACATCAAGTTTACTCGGAACAGAACTGACAATCTGCTGAACAAGAGCCAAGTGCTTTTGAATCTGCTTCAAGCTGGCGTACATCCGCTTGGCGCGATTTCTCTTAGCGACATCACCAGCGACCCGGAGAACCTTTATGCAATGAGCGAGGAATTTATTATTCCCAAGTGGAAAGTAGATAACACGCAGCAAGAGGAACGCACCGGAACTGATGACATGACAAATAAAAAGCAGGACGCTGACAGCGCAAAGAACGCACAGCGCAATGCTAAAGCTAATGATACGACAACTTCTGGCGATAACAACGCACAGAACGATGCAATCAACAAGGCTAAATCGGAGCAATAGCTCTGATTTAAAATATTTCGCCTATCTTGCTGGCGTTTAACTGCAAGAGACTGTGGATTCACAACACGTTTAAACAGTGGAAAGGAAAACTCTTATGGCATTTGACTTTACCGCAATCTTTGGCGACGCAGAGAGCATGACCAAAGAGCAACTTGAAACCGCGCTTCAACAAAAGGGCATTAAGCTGGCAGACCTCGGCACTGGCAAGTATGTTGACGCTGGCAAGTATCAGAACGCTGTATCTGAACTAGACCAACTGAAACAGAACAAAATGACCGATGCAGAGAAGCAAGCCGCTGACATTGCTGCTATCAAGGCACAAAACGCAGCGCTCATGAAAGACCGGCGCAAGAGTAAGATTGAATCTGAACTTGCGAAGAACGGCATTAAAACAGATGGGTATTCCAAGCTGATTGACAAGTTCTCCGACATGGAAGATGAAGATGCGATGGCTGGCGCTCAAACCATCATTGACACCTACAACGCTGAGAAGGAGAGCATCACGACTCAAATCCGGCAGGAACTCATGCAAGGCATGAAACAACCCTCTGGTGGCGGTTCTGGCGATGGTCAGAAAGAGTTCTCCAAGATGACCATGCAGGAACGGATGGAGCTTAAACAGAGAAACCCGGAACTGTACAAAGCCGAATCCGCGAAATTGGCGAAACACTTCTAAATCTAAGTTAAAGAGAGGAATCAGACAATGGCTGTTACTGGTACTTTTGGTGGTTTCTACTTCGACCCCGATGTTTTCACTGATTACATCCAAGAGGTAGACCCCGTACACACTTCAATTATCAACTCTGGCGTTCTGCGCGTGTCTCCCGACATTTCCGCAGTTCTGACCGACAAGAACAATGTTTTCACTGTTCCCAACTACGCGCCCCTGTCTGGCGATGCTAAGAACTATGACGGCGAGACCGACAACACTCCTGTTGAGGTTTCTGCTAACAAGCAGACCGGCATGGCGTTCCGCCGCATGGCTGCTTGGAAAGACCAAGACTTCACTCGTGAACTGACTGGCGCTGACCCTCTGGGCGATGTTGCTCGTAAGGTTGCTTACTACCAGCAGAAGAACAACCAGAAAGAGCTGCTGGCCGTTGTTGACGGCGTTCTGGACGACATCTACACCCAGTCTGCATCTGCTTCCCTGGATACCCTTGGCTTCTACTGCTGGGG
>ERZ779865.2048-NODE-2048-length-13440-cov-7.424281_pt1 | contig 13440 bp, 8 predicted proteins | sample MGYA00433088_ERZ779865 | MGnify/ENA primary metagenome ERZ779865 (study PRJEB29588, sample SAMEA2151703) | human gut metagenome | biome: human gut; feature: human-associated habitat; material: faeces | place: Denmark | collected 2008/2010 ... | reverse complement strand
TATAACACACATATATTAATTAGATATTTTACATAACAATTTTTTATATCAATTTTCAGCTCTTATTGTTTTATATTTCTTTCCATTGCTTTTAAAGTATATATCAGTATATATAACACATCTACAACTCATATATACATTTATTATAGTAAACAAGCGGTATAATGACAAGCATATTCTTCAATCTTTATTACAATCCCATACAACACAACCTCGTGTTATTAATCTGTTGTATGCTTATACCGCTTAATTTCAGATTTATACAGCTTTATATTTCCATAAGGAACTCGTCTACATATTTCCTCATATCGTCAAATTCTGCATTAACCTCAGGTACATCAGACTTAAAATTCAGCAGTTTATATACATAACCTTGTTCCTTGGCCTGTCTATAACTTTCTTTATACACAAGTTCAAAAAGCAGTGATATATGCCCTACTATATGGTCAACTGCACTCCTTCTTACACTTTTAAGTACTGTTTCCTTCTTATAAAAGCTCTCAAGTACCTCTTTGGTTATAATTCCATTCTTAAGCTCCTCTGTTGTTACATCATATATAATCTCCATAGGAATATCTGCATTTACCTTAAATATGTCAACCTTATCTGCATCACGCAGTATATCACAAAACATACGCTGTCTTTCGGTGAGGTCTTCTTTTACACGATACTTATTATGCTGTCTTATTGCCATTTCAAGAAGTCCTGTATCTTTATTGTGGTACTCATTGTTTTTTATTATCTGCTCATCATCGACAGCCGTTGCATCATTATTAACTAAGAATTCTTTAGTTTTCCGTTCTTCCTGACAATAATCAGACTGATTATCCGATTGTGCAAGCTCACATTCTTCATAATACCCTTCTGCAAACTTCCTTATAAGACCTTCCTTAAACAGTAGGTCTGCCCCGAATTCTGCATGGTCTACTGACTGGACATCATTAAATGTACCGAAACGCCTTATCTGCTCAAATCTTCCTATATCGTGTAACATTCCAAGAAGCCATGCAATATCTACATCTGGTTCACTTAAGCCTAATGATTCTGCAATTCTTTGACACAGTCCTGCTACTCTGTAGGTATGATCTATCTTAAGCTTTATCTTTTCATCTGATGGGTCGTAATTTCTTACATACTCTGCAAATGCATTGATAACATTTTTCCTGTTAATAACTGGTTTGTTAATACTTTCCACAACATCAATAAGTCCATTAAGGTCAGCACATACCATATATGTAAGCTTCCTGATATCATCATCTATTGCTATTGTATCGGGAATATGAACAACTCTCATATCTGCCGCATATCCAGCCTTAATGCCATTAATGCTGTCCTCAACTACTACTGCCTCTGACGGATTTACGCCTATTGCCTTAGCCGCACGAAGGAATATATCTGGTTCTGGCTTTCCATGTTCGACTTCATCTCCATATACAACCGCATCAAGATAATCCCACACTCCTATTTCATGAAGTGTTTTCTCAGCACTTTCACGCCTTGTTGATGTAGCAACTGCACACTTTAATCCATTATTTCTTATATATTCAAATATGTCCTTTACGCCCTTTTTAACAGGAATACCTTCTGTTTCCCTTATCTTGTATACATGCTGTGTTCTAAGCTCCTTCGCTTCCCAATAATCTATCACACCCTTGTAATAATCATCAAAGAACTTGCAGCAAAGCTCTGCCGGAGCACCCTTAAAGCTGTCTATAAGCCACATAGGCATATCCACTCCAAGCTGCCCTGCCGCCCATAGCCAGCCCTCATTAGACTGTCTTTCTGAATCTATAAGAACGCCATCCATATCAAATATAATGCCTGATACCATTTTTCTTCTCCTAGCAATCAAATGTCGTATTTTTACACTTTATATTATTTAAAGTAACTATAAAAGATATGTTTTTATAATTTATAACACTGACCAGCACCTGCAATTTTCAAATTTACCAATTTAGAGATTTTAAACATCTTCTATCATTGAACTTTCATCCACAATGCCGTCATCTGCACCATCCTTATAAATACTTCTTAACATACTGTCCCGTATAAGACTTCTTAACCTTGGCAACCTCTTCTGGTGTACCCTTTGCAATAACTGTACCACCTCTGTCGCCGCCTTCTGGTCCCATATCTATAATATAATCAGCTGTTTTGATAACATCAAGATTATGCTCAATAACAACAACAGTGTTACCGCCCTCCGCAAGCTTATGAAGTATATCAACAAGCTTGTGGACATCTGCAAAATGAAGTCCTGTTGTAGGCTCATCAAGAATGTATATAGTCTTTCCTGTACTTCTTTTTGAAAGCTCTGTAGCAAGCTTTATTCTCTGTGCCTCTCCACCTGAAAGCTCTGTAGATGGCTGTCCTAACTTAATGTATGAAAGTCCAACGTCATTAAGAGTTTCTATTTTTCTTCTGACTGATGGCACATTTTCAAAGAAATCAACTGCATCCTCAACTGTCATATCAAGTACATCATATATGCTCTTTCCCTTATACTTAACTTCAAGTGTTTCCCTGTTATAACGCTTTCCGTCACACACTTCACAAGGAACATATACATCAGGCAGGAAATGCATTTCTATCTTGATAATACCATCTCCGGAACAAGCCTCACAACGTCCTCCCTTTACATTAAAGCTGAAACGTCCTTTGTTATAACCTCTTTCCTTAGCATCTGTTGTTGAAGCAAAAAGATCCCTTATCATATCAAATACGCCCGTATATGTCGCAGGATTAGAACGTGGAGTTCTTCCTATTGGCGACTGGTCAATATCTATAACCTTATCAAGCTGCTCGATTCCTATAATATCATCATGGTCACCAGCGATACATCTTGCACGGTTTAAAGACTTAGCAAGGTGCTTATACAGAATTTCATTCACAAGGGAGCTCTTTCCTGAACCCGATACACCTGTTACACATGTAAATACTCCAAGTGGTATATCAACATCAATATTTTTAAGATTATTCTCCCTTGCACCCTTAACAGTTATCCAGCCTGTCGGCTTTCTTCGCTTCGCCGGCACTGGAATCCTGATTCTTCCGCTAAGATATGCACCTGTAAGCGAATCCTTGCATGCCATAATATCAGCTGCTGTTCCTGTCGCAACGACTTCTCCTCCATTACGTCCGGCACCCGGTCCTATATCAACAATATAATCTGCGGCACGCATAGTATCTTCATCGTGTTCAACCACAATAACTGAGTTACCAAGGTCACGCAAATGTATAAGTGTCCCAAGCAGCTTGTCGTTATCTCTCTGATGAAGTCCGATACTTGGCTCATCAAGTATATAAGCCACACCAACAAGTCCTGAACCTATCTGCGTCGCAAGTCTTATTCTCTGTGCCTCTCCTCCTGAAAGCGTACCTGTAGCTCTTGATAATGAAAGATAATCAAGTCCTACATCCATAAGAAACTGTATTCTTGCCTTAATCTCCTTAAGTATCTCTGCACCGATAAACTTCTGTCTGTCTGTAAGCTCAAGCTCATCTAAAAACTTCTTTAACTTAACAATAGACATATCTGTAATCTGATATATATTCTTATCTGCTATCGTAACAGCAAGAGATGATGGCTTTAATCTCTGTCCGTGGCAGGATTTACAAGGTCTTATGCGCATGAATTCCTCATACTGCTGCTTTGCACTGTCTGAGTAAGTTTCCCTATATCTTTTCTCCATATTATGGATAAGGCCTTCAAATGCTATATCGTATTCTCCAACGCCTCTCTGGCCTTTGTAATGCACTTTAACACTTCTGCCCTTAGTACCATTTATAATCATATCCTTAATATCATCTGGATAATCCTTAAATGGTGTTGATAAACTAAAGTTATATTCCTTTGCAAGTGCACTCATAATAGCCCTTGAAAAGCTGCCCTCATCCTTTACAGACTGCCATCCCATGCCAACTATAGCTCCCTCATCGATGCTTAATGAATCATCTGGTATAAGAAGCTCTGCATCAAAATTCATTGTATAACCAAGTCCGTAACAATCAGGACACGCACCAAATGGATTGTTGAACGAAAAGCTTCTTGGCTCTATCTCATCTATGCTTATGCCACAATCCGGACACGAAAAGCTCTGTGAAAAGTTAATCGGCTCACCATCTATAACATCAACTGTCATAAGTCCCTCTGCAAGCTTAAGTGCTGTTTCTATTGAGTCTGTAAGTCTTTTGTTAATTCCATCTTTAACTACAAGACGGTCAACAACAATTTCTATATTATGCTTCTTGTTCTTATCAAGATTTATCTCATCTGTAAGCTCATACATATTGCCATCAGCAATAACTCTTACATAACCACTCTTTTTAGCCTGTTCAAAAAGCTTCTTATGTTCACCTTTTCTTCCTCTTACAACTGGAGCTAATATCTGTATCTTTGTTCTTTCTGGAAGCTCCATAATAGTATCAACCATCTGGTCTACAGTCTGCTTGTTGATTACTTTGCCACACTTAGGACAATGTGGTGTACCTATTCTTGCATATAATAATCTGAAATAATCATATATCTCTGTAACAGTTCCAACTGTTGAACGTGGATTTCTGTTAGTTGACTTCTGGTCTATGGAAATAGCTGGTGAAAGTCCTTCTATACTCTCTACCGCCGGCTTTTCCATCTGTCCTAAGAATTGCCTTGCATATGAAGATAATGACTCCATATATCTTCTCTGGCCTTCTGCATATATAGTATCAAAGGCAAGGCTTGACTTACCAGAACCAGACAGACCTGTAAGTACTACAAGACTGTCCCTTGGTATATCTACATCAATATTTTTAAGATTATGCTCACTTGCACCTCTTATTCTTATATAATTCCTGTAATCGCCTTTTTCCATATTCTATTTTCTCCGTTATTTCTTCTTTCTTAATCCTTAATCGTCTCAGGTACATAAAGCTTTTTCTGTAATCAGCAACTGCTTTTTATAATTCTGACTGCGTAATATTGCTTTTGAACTTATAGCCTCACCTGGTATAATAGCTATTAATTCTATCTGCCTGACTTCTTATCCTCATAAATATACTTATTAATCTCGATCATCTTATCACGAAGCATAGCCGCCTGTTCAAAGTCAAGCTCTGCTGCAGCCTTACGCATATTTTTCTCAATCTGCTTCTTAACCTTTTCAAGATCTTTAATGCTCATAGATTCATAATCTACATCAAGCCTTCCATTTGAATTATCTGCTTCTGCTGCCTTAGATATACTTATAAGATCTCTTACTGCCTTCTTTATAGTCTGAGGGGTTATTCCGTGTACCTCATTGTACTCCTGCTGTATCTTTCTACGTCTTTCCGTCTCAGATATAGCCTTTTCCATAGACTCTGTTATAGTATCTGCATACATAATAACGTGTCCATCTGCATTTCTGGCAGCTCGTCCTATCGTCTGGATAAGTGAAGTCTCTGTTCTTAAGAATCCCTCTTTATCAGCATCAAGAATAGCCACAAGACTTATCTCTGGAATATCAAGTCCCTCTCTAAGCAGATTGATACCAACAAGCACATCGAATCCGTCAAGTCGCATATCCCTTATAATCTTCTGTCGCTCTAGTGTATCAATATCAGCATGAAGATACTTGACTCTTATGCCGACTTCCTTAAGATAATCTGTGAGATCCTCTGCCATACGCTTGGTAAGTGTAGTTACAAGTATCTTATTCTTTTTCTCAACTTCCTTATTAATCTCACTTATAAGATCATCTATCTGACCCTCTATTGGTCTAACTGTTATCTCTGGATCAAGAAGTCCTGTAGGCCTTATAATCTGCTCTGCCCTCATAAGTTCGTGTTCTTCCTCATACCTGCTAGGCGTAGCAGATACAAAAAGCATCTGTGATATCTTGCTCTCAAACTCCTGAAAATTAAGCGGTCTGTTATCCTTCGCTGAAGGAAGCCTGAAGCCATAGTCTACAAGTGTCGTCTTTCTTGCCTGATCGCCTGCATACATTCCCCTTATCTGTGGAATAGTAATATGTGACTCATCGACAATAATCATAAAATCATCTGGAAAATAGTCCATAAGCGTATATGGTGGACACCCTGCCGGAAGCCCTGCTAAATGTCTTGAATAATTCTCAATACCTGAACAGAAGCCTGTTTCCTGCATCATCTCTATATCAAAGTTCGTTCGTTCTTCTATTCTCTGTGCCTCAAGAAGTTTATCCTCACTCTTGAAATACTCTATTCTCTCTGCAAGCTCTTTCTTAATATTCTCAATTGCCTTTTCCATCTTCTCTTTTTCAACAACATAATGTGAATTAGGAAATATAGCAACATGGTCAAGGTTACATTTAACCTCACCGGTAAGAGAATCAATCTCGCTTATCCTGTCTATCTCATCACCAAAAAACTCTACTCTCACAGCATCTCCACTGGAAGCTGACGGATATATCTCTACAACATCTCCCCTTACCCTGAATGTTCCTCGCTTAAAATCCTGGTCATTGCGCATATACTGTATATCTATAAGCTTTCTTATCATTTCATCCCTGTCTTTTTCCATACCTGGACGAAGTGAGATAACCATATTCTTATAATCAATAGGTGCACCTAATCCATATATACATGAAACTGAAGCAACTATGATTACATCATTTCTTTCAGACAGTGCCGCTGTTGCTGAATGTCTTAACTTATCTATCTCGTCATTAATCGAAGAATCCTTGGCTATATAAGTATCGCTCTGTGGCACATAAGCCTCTGGCTGATAATAATCATAATAGGAGACAAAGTACTCTACTGCATTCTCAGGAAAGAATTCTTTCATCTCGCTATATAACTGTGCCGCCAATGTCTTATTATGACTGATAATAAGTGTTGGCTTCTGCACATGCTGTATTATGTTCGCCATAGTAAATGTCTTACCAGAGCCTGTAACACCGACAAGTGTCTCGAACTGATTACCCTCTTCAAATCCCTGCACAAGCTTCTCTATTGCACGGGGCTGATCTCCTGTCGGTTTATAAGGAGCGTGTAACTTGAATTCCATAACAATTCTCCCTTCGTTAATCTATAGTAAAATAGTCAACAACAATATTATTTAATAGTATTTACCTTATATATTGATTTTACTACAAATAAATGCCTTTGTCTATCAAAAACAGAACATTTGTTTCATTTTATAACAAAAATCACCTGACTGCTGATACACAACAGATTTCAACTAACTGCCAATCTGCATATCAGCCATCAGGCTTACTGTAATTTATATATTTTCCATTTGCATATATTTAATTAATCTGTGCTTCCACATTCTTAATTGCCGCATCAAGCTGGGTATCAACATCTGCATCAGTATCATATTCCACTACCATATCCGGAGTAACACCTTTTCCGTGTATATCCTGACCCTTTGGTGTAAAATACTTGGCAATTGTGAACTTTATTGCACTTCCATCTGTAAGTGGTTTAACTGTCTGCACAATTCCTTTGCCATATGTCTGGGTTCCAATTATCGTTCCTTTGCCATAATCCTGTATAGCACCTGCAAATATCTCTGAGGCACTGGCACTATTGCCATTTACAATGACTGCCAGTGGCAGATTGAACTCATCATTATCCTGACCTTTATACTCTTTTCTATTGCCCTGCTTATCCTCTGTATACACAATAAGTCCGTCAGGAAGCATATATTTAAGCATACCTACAACCGTATCAAGCAATCCACCTGGATTGTTTCTTATATCAATTACAAATCCTTTCATACCCTGTGACTGCAAATCTTCAACAGCCGCCTTGAACTGCTTTGTTGTTACCTCCTCAAACTGTGATATCGAAAGATAACCTATATTATTATCAAGAAGTGTATAAGACACTGTCTTTGCTTCAACAGCATCTCTTACCGCAGAAAATGTCAGTCGCTCAGTTCCACGAATGACCTCCAGCGTGACAGATGTACCCTTGTCGCCTTTAATAAGTGCAACGGCTGATGAAAGCTCCATATCTGTTATGTCCCTGCCATCAACATTTACAACCCTGTCGCCACTCCTGAGTCCAGCCTGATAACCTGCCCCATTATCATATACATCTACAAGAAGAACACCACCTTCACCGCTAAGCTGGCAGACTGCTCCTATGCCATAGAACTTGCCATTTGTTGACTCCTTTAAGGCTTTATATTCATCCGCTGTATAATACATGGTATACTTGTCACCATATGAACTAAGATACGCCTTGTAAATGTTATCTTTGGCGGTTTCATCATCTACATCACCAAAATAAAAGGATTCAAGCACAGAATCAATTGCATTAAGCTTGCCTTCTACCTCACTTCCAATTCCGTCTGAATCTGTGACTGCATCAGATTGTATATATACATCTCCATTAACACCTATATGAATGTAGCCTTTAGCTATACACACTGCTGCCACACTTAATATTAGAAGTATAACAGCCATAAATGCTGATACAGCACCGATAATCATTCCACTTGCAAAGCCTTGTGATTTCTTCTTTCTTGGCGGCTGTGCATTTCTTCTTAAATCATTCATTCCATACAAATCACCAATATTTCCACGATTATCCGAAGCACTATTATTAATTCTGTTTCCGGCATTATTGTCACTATCTGCATTAACATTATTAATTACATTAATGTTATCACCAGCATTAAAATCATCACTATTGACATTATCATTTGAATAAATGTTGTTATTTTGATTGTCCATACCTATATGCCTCTGCATTTATTAATATTTATTTGCTTAAGTAGTTCCAAGGTGAAACATAACTTCCGTTATATCTTACATCAAAATGTAGATGAACTCCGTCAGAATCACCAGTTGTTCCCATAAGTGCTATCTTCTGTCCCTTAGTTACATGTGTTCCTGCACTGACAAGAAGCTTTGAAGCATGCAGATATCTTGTATACAATCCACCACCATGATTAATCATAATATAATTACCCGCTGATGAACTAAATGTCGCAATTACCACATCACCATCATACGCCGCATATATAGCATCACCCGCAACGCCTCTGTTAAGTGCACCGATATCAATTCCCTTATGCGGAGAGCTTCTGCCCTCTGTATCACCATAAGGTGAGGTTATCCTTGTTGACTCTGTAGGCCACTTGAACTTTCCACCATCATATTTTACAACATTGGCACTTCCACTATTCTCCTTGGCCTTAATCTCTGCCTCTATCTTGGCAATATATTCGTCCTGAGCCTTTATATCAGCTTCTATCTTAGCTTTATAATTCTCCTGCTGCTGCTTATTCTTCTGTAATGAAGCCATTTCACTCTTCTTGGTTGACTCAAGCAGTGAAAGTGAAGCTCTCTTATCTTCAAGCTCCTCCTGCTTGGTTACAAGTGTCTCCCTGTCCGTTTCTAACTGTGCTTTGGCGACAGTTATATAAGTAACAGTAGCATTATATTTTTCAAGCATTTCCCTGTCATACTGTGAGATTTTTGTAATATATTCTGCCTTATTAAGCATATCACCCATACTCTGGGAATTCATAAGCAATGCAAAATATGTTTCATCATTATGTTCATACATAAACTGAATTCTAAGCTTCATTGAACTATACTGTTCTTCTGCCTCTATCTCTGCCTGTGCAAGCTTTTCTTCCGTATCCGCTATCTCAGCCTCTATCTGCTCAACTTGCTCATTAACCTCATTAAGCTCACCGTCAACACTGGACATCTGTGCATCAAGCTGGGCAATATAAGCTATCATATCATCGTTCTGTGCCTTTAAGTCTTCAATTATTTTCTCTGTCTGTTCATACTGGCTCTGCAAATCTTTTTTCTTGCTGTTAGCATCATTGAGATTCTGCTTATCATTTCCATATACATCATAATATGACACTGCAAAATATGGTATTACAAGCACAAGTACCATCAACAATGGAATAAGCCTTTTTGCTAATGCTCTCCTCATACAACTCCTCCATTCAGTCAGACCATTTATAAAATGCATACAAACAGCCGCTTAACAATAGCATAACAATCTATACTGTCGGATACCATTTTTATTTTTAAATAGGACTTCCACATATCATATACAATCACATAATATAATCTTCATATATAATACATAATCATATAATTCAATGCAGCAGTCCTATGTCTGGCTAATATTATCTGCTATACATTAGCGTGCTTTCTTACAGCAAAGAAGCTTCCTAATGCACCTATTCCGATACCAAGAAGAATTCCTACTGGAACCAGTATTCTGAATACATCATTAACCGGCATAAATGCAAGAATATTCTGAAGTATCGAGAACTTATTCATAACAAAATTAATAATATTCTCATATACAAATCTAAGAATAACTATTGGAATAATTGAACCAACAAGTCCAATTACAATACCTTCTACGAAGAATGGTGCATTAACAAATGCATCTGTAGCACCTATATACTTCATAATAGAAATCTCTTCTTTACGGACAGTAATACCTATTACAATTGTGTTAGTAATAAGGAATATAGATACTGCAAGAAGAATAACTATAATTGCTATTGTTATGTAACTAACAAGTCTTGCGGCACTGGCAAGTCCACTTGCTGTTGCCTCTGAACGGTTAACCTGTCTTATACCATCAAGATTTTCAAGGTATGTTACAAGTGTAGCCTGACTTGAAGCTTCATTAAGATATATCTCATATGATGAAGAATTAGCAAGAGGATTATCATCCTTGAAACCCTCTGCAAGTTCTGGGTAATCTTTAAAATACTCAGCCTTGTAATTCTCCCACGCTTCATCAGCTGATGTATAATGAATTCTTGACACTTCATTACGCTGGCTTATCGTATCGCCAAGCTTCTTAATATCTGCGTCTGTAAGTCCTTCATCGAAAAATACTGTTACGCATACTTCATTCTCAGCCTTATGAATCATATACTGAAAATTGGATACAAGTGCATAGAATACACCAAAAAGGAATATACACGCTGTAATTGTTGCTATAGACGCAAGAGAGAACAATCTATTACGATAGATGTTCTTTAATCCGTCTTTAATATGATAAAATAACGATCTAATCTTCATAGAAATAACCACCTTTTTCCAAATCACTGATAATCTTGCCTTCGCTCATAGTAATAGTTCTCTTCTTCATCTGCTGAACTATCTCCATATTATGAGTAACAACAAGTACTGTTGTTCCCTGCTTGTTAACCTGATCTAATATCTTCATAATCTCGTTAGAGTTAGCTGGGTCAAGGTTACCTGTAGGCTCATCGCACAATAATATAGCTGGCTTATTAACCAGTGCTCTGGCTATGGCAACTCTCTGCTGTTCACCACCTGATAACTCATTAGGAAATGACTTATACTTATCAAGAAGTCCTACCATTGAAAGCATAGCAAGAACCCTGCTCTTAATCTTCTTATTAGGAGCTTCGACAACTTTCTGTGCAAATGCAATATTATCGTATATATTACGATCTGGTAAAAGTCTGAAATCCTGGAATACAACACCAATATCTCTTCTAAGATATGGTAACTTCTTTCTTGTAAGTTTATTAAGGTACTTTTTATTAACGTATATCTTACCCGATGTTGGGTCAAGTTCCTTAAGAAGAAGCTTTATAAGAGTTGACTTACCTGAACCACTCTTACCTACTATAAATACGAATTCTCCTTTCTGAACGTGAAGATTAATTCCGTTCAAAGCAGGAACTCCAGATGTATACGTTTTGGTAACATCTTCCATTATAATCATTATTAATATTCCTCCAAATTAGTATGTATCTTTACTTTCCATATATTTCATATATTTAACTACCATAAGTGCAATCTTAAATGTTATGGCATCATCAAACACTCTCAAATCAAGGCCTGTAGTCTTCTGAAGCTTATCTAGTCTGTATACAAGAGTATTTCTGTGGATATATAACTGTCTTGATGTCTCTGATACATTAAGGCTGTTATCAAAGAACTTGTTAATTGTTGATAATGTCTCCTCATCTAAATCATCAGGTGACTTTCCGTCAAATATCTCTCTTATGAACATCTGACAAAGTGGAAGTGGAAGCTGATATATTAAACGTCCAATACCAAGTCTGTTATATGCAACAACATTCTTGTCACTATAGAATATCTTGCCTACATCAAGAGCCATATTAGCTTCCTTGTAAGAACGTGATACTTCTCTTATATCATTAACAATAGTACCATAAGCAATATGAGCAGAACTCATAGCCTCTGTATTTAACATATCTATAATAACTTCTGCTGTCTTATCAAGGTCTTCGTAAGTTTCATTACTCTTAACCTCTCTGACAAGTATTATACTCTTCTCGTCAACTGCTGTGATAAAATCCCTTGTTCTTGAAGCAAATAAAGTTCTTATTGTCTCTAATGCATTAATATCTTTCTCGTGCTTAGTCTCAATAATATATACAACTCTCTTTACATCCGTATCAATATGAAGCTTCTCAGCTCTTGTATACATATCAACCCTTAGAAGATTATCAAGAAGAAGATTCTTTATAAAGTTATCCTTATCAAATCTTTCCTTATAAGCAACTAAAAGATTCTGTATCTGAAATGCTGCAAGCTTTCCTAACATAAATACATCATCAGTTGTTCCCTTAGCCAATATTATATACTCAAGATTGCCATCTTCAACAACCTTAAAGAACTGATATCCATTAACCACCTGACTATCTGCTGGTGAATCTATAAATACAAGTGCATCTGCTGTACATTCAGCAACATTATCAAATGTCTTAGCTACAACCTTGCCCTCTGCATCAATAACACATAAATCAACTCGTGATATTTCTTTTAACCCATCAACGGTTGTCTGTAAAATCTGATTTGAAATCATATTATACTCCATTCCTTCGCATCTTTTTGACATTTACTATATCATTGTAAAGCAAAATGACAAAAAAAAAAAGAGGAAATGTATAGAAATTATACACTTCCTCTAAATTTTATAAAATAATTATATTTGAATAATACAAATATCTAATTATGTATAGTAATTAGTGAGTAATTACCATTTCTGTTTCCTTATCAAATACATGAAGTCTTGCAACATCCATAGCGAATTCAACTTCATCACCTGGACGAGCTGTTGTTCTAGGATTAACCTTAGCTGTACATGTAACATCACCGATTTCATAGTGAAGGTTAACTTCAGCACCAAGTAATTCATATACTCTGATTGTTGACTTAAACTTAGTATCCTGATGAGCAGCGATAAATTCTGGATCATCTTTAACGTCTTCTGGACGGATACCAACTACAACTGTCTTTCCAACATAACCTTCATCGATAAGCTTCTTGCTCTTTTCAGCTGGAAGTTTGATAGTAACTTCTTCGCTCATCTTAAGAACTGCCTGTGAACCTTCCTGAGATACTGTAGCATCAATAAGGTTCATCTGAGGTGAACCAATGAAACCAGCAACGAAGATGTTGTTAGGTGTATTGTAAAGGTTCTGAGGTGTATCTACCT
>ERZ779865.2043-NODE-2043-length-13461-cov-4.945248_pt1 | contig 13461 bp, 11 predicted proteins | sample MGYA00433088_ERZ779865 | MGnify/ENA primary metagenome ERZ779865 (study PRJEB29588, sample SAMEA2151703) | human gut metagenome | biome: human gut; feature: human-associated habitat; material: faeces | place: Denmark | collected 2008/2010 ... | reverse complement strand
AGAAACAGAGCATCTGCTGAAATGCTCAGATGCCCGAACCAATGGAGATCCTGTGTGTCGAAGTCTGGTGATCCGGCGGGAACCGCTGGAGGAGAATATCCTTGGGCTTGTTCATCAGTATGCAGCGTCAATGTTGGAAAAAGAAAAGAAAGTATCTTCCAACAGGCAATGCGACGACAAAGAGATCAATACCGCAGAATTGCAAAAACAGAGCCGACAGTTGACCTCGGAAAAGATGAAACTCTATGATGATTACAAAGATGGTCGTATAGATCGTGATTCGTATAAGCAGAGAGCTGAAAAGATAAGTGTACAGCTGGATGAAATAAAACGAAAGATAGAAGATGCGAAGAATAGTAAAAAGCTTCTTGAACAAAATGAACTTTCTGATAAAATAAAACTAAAAGATTTCTTGGGAATTCAGAAGTTCGATACAGAGAAGCTGCGTGAGGTTATCAAGGTGATCCGTGTTCATAGTCAGGATGAAATTGAAATCGAATGGAATTTTGACGATATTTTTTCAGAACAGAGATAACTTGAGCAGGACAAGAATGACTTATCAAAAGATAATAAAGGTGCTGGGACTACCTGATGGAAGCGTCAGATAGTCTTCGGCAGAAAAAAATAAAATTTTTTTTGTCCTATACTTGACACATCCACATGTATGCCGTCATACCTATTGTACAAACATGGCTAAGTCCGGAATGAATCCTAAGGCTTTACAGTACCTTATGGGGCACTCTGATATAAGTGTGACACTTAATGTTTATACCCATGTTAAGTTCGAGGATGCCAAGGCTGAGATTGAAAGAATTGCAAATGTCTAATCCATTTACCGTGTAAAATACCGAGGTGTAAAGGCGATATTTTTACACCTTATTTTACACCTTTTGCTTACAAAACTATGCCATGTTATACCAATATATGCCAAGTTAGCAGAGTATAAAAATGGCTGAAACACTTGAAAATAAAGGAAAAAGCGTATGATTAGAGTCTTATTCATCTGCCACGGCAACATCTGCCGTTCCCCCATGGCAGAATTTTTACTAAAAGATATAGTAACCAAACGCGGCATCGCAAACCAATTCTACATCGCATCTGCGGCAACGAGTACGGAAGAGATCTGGGGCGATGTTGGCAATCCGGTGCATCCGGGAACTAAGAAGAAGTTAGCGGAGCACGGCATTTCCTGTGAAGGAAAACGTGCCGTGCAGATTACCAAAGCGGATTATGCAAAGTATGATTATCTGATCTGCATGGATTCTATGAATCTGCGGAATGTAGCGAGAATTTGTGGCAGAGATAAAGATGAGAAGATCTATCGGCTGTTAGATTTTACGGATGATAAGAGAGATGTAGCAGATCCATGGTATACAGGCAATTTTGACAAAACGTATGAAGACATCATGAAAGGTCTGGATGGCTTTTTAGAATACTTATCCCTTGATTAAAATGTGAAGAATATTTAAAATATGGGCAATGCCGTCAAAATGTGCATAGTTTGACGAACTGATGTGAGGGTTGTGCTTTTTGTGTTTTTCGAGTACAATAATGCATATATGATTTGTTTGAATGGTAGAAAGAGCGGAGGTGAGATCTTATGATGAATGCAATTGGTATGAGTAATCGATATGCGATTCCGATTTCTAATGTCAACACAGTAACACCGGTGTATACTGATAATACGGTATTTAGTTCACGCAAGGTTTCGCCGGTGGAGTGTCAGACGTGTAAGAACCGGAGATATCAGGATGGTTCGGACGAGATGGTATCCTTTAAGACGCCGGGGAAGATTTCGCCGGAGGAATCTTATGCTAAGGTAATGTCACATGAGAAAGAGCATGTGGCTAATGCAATCGCTGAAGGAAATGAATCAAACAAAGAATTAGTGTCGACCACGGTTTCACTTAAGACCTCTATTTGTCCGGAATGTGGACGTGCGTATATTTCGGGAGGTACAACGACAACACTGATGAAGACATATGGTAAAGACCCGTATAGTCAGAATCAGAAAGCATTCGAGAAGGAAGCAGCTACGGGCAATCGGATTGATTATGTAGCCTGATTCATACCGTGCATAGCAGATATAATATATAGAGAACAGGAGTATAGAATGAGTTACGCAGATGATTTATTTATTAAAATGTGTACGGATATCATAGAGAATGGATATAGCACAGAAGGAGAGAAAGTAAGACCCAAATGGGAAGATGGCAGTTATGCATATACGATTAAACAGTTTGGTGTGGTGAACCGATATGATCTGTCAAAGGAATTTCCAGCACTTACCTTACGCAAGACTTATGTGAAGTCTGCAGTAGATGAGATGTTATGGATCTGGCAGAAGAAGTCGAACAATATTCATGATCTGAAAAGTCATGTCTGGGATGAATGGGCAGATGAGACGGGTTCTATTGGTAAGGCGTATGGCTATCAGATGGGTGTCAAACATCAATATGCAGAAGGAATGATGGATCAGGTGGATCGTGTAATCTATGATCTGAAGAACAATCCTTACAGCAGAAGGATTATGACGAATATTTATGTGCATGCAGATCTGCATGAGATGAATCTATACCCATGTGCATATAGTATGACATTTAATGTAACGAAGAAACCGGGGCATGATAAGCTGACATTGAATGCAATACTGAATCAGCGGTCGCAGGATATTCTGGCTGCGAACAACTGGAATGTGGTACAGTATGCGGTACTTGTGTACATGCTGGCACAGGTATGTGATATGGAACCGGGCGAGCTTGTACATGTGATTGCGGATGCGCATATTTATGACAGGCATATCGATATTGTAAAGGAACTGATCAAGAGACCGACGTATCCGGCACCAAAGTTTCATTTGAACCCGGAAATTAAAGATTTTTATCAGTTTACAACCGATGATATTGTGATTGAGGATTATCAGGCGGGAGAGCAGATCAAGAATATTCCAATCGCGGTGTAGAGGTTCCATACACAGATCGATGAGAGTAGGAATGAATATAGTTTGTTGATCGAGAATTACGGATATATAGAATGGGATTAAGTTAGGAGAGATAACATGCAGTTAATCGTAGCGGTAGATGAGAATTGGGCAATTGGTAACGGCAATAAGTTGTTGGTGCGAATTCCGGAAGACCAGAAGTTCTTCCGTCAGACAACAATGGGAAATGTTGTGGTGTTAGGACGAAAGACATTGGATGAATTTCCGAACGGACTTCCATTAAAAGGACGAAAGAATATTATTTTGTCAAGAGATGAGAATTATCAGGTACAGGATGCTACGGTGGTACATTCCAAGGAAGAACTGTTACAGGAATTGCAACAATATGACAGTGATCAGGTGTTCATTATCGGTGGAGAAAGCATTTACCGGATGATGTATGAATATTGTGACACTGCACATGTGACAAAGATACAGTATGCATATCAGGCGGATAAATATTTCCCTGATTTAGACAAAGAACAGAATTGGAGTATTGTTGGAGAAAGTGACGAGCAGACATACTTTGATCTGGAATATTATTTTTACAAATACCACAATTCAAATCCCAAATCTCTTTTAGAAGAGTAATATTAAGAAGGAAAGACTTCGGGCAGAGAATGATTCTTGTCTGAAGTTTTTTGTATTTGTAACATTTGTACAAAATATCCTAGAAAAAACTACACAATTTATAAAAAATGCTTTGTTAATAGAATAAAGTGTGTTATAATCAATTCTAGATTTTAATATTTGGAGGATGTACATGATGGGTGAGATTATGTTAACAACTGGTAGTGGATTTGAGGGATATGAAGTAGTAGAATATTTGGGATTTGTCAATGGACAGATTGCACTTAGTTCTAATTTCTTTAAAGATTTATCTTCGAATCTTGCAGAGTGGACAATGCAGGAGAGTACAACTGTAACCAATAAGTTGGAAAGTGCAAGTGAGAATGCCGTCGAGAATTTAACACAGGTAGCAAAGAAAAAGGGAGCGAATGCGGTTATTGGTGTAGAATTGAACTATACCGGTTTTTCAAATAATACGATCGGTACGGTAGCTTCCGGAACGGCTGTTAAGATTCGCAAAAAAGAGCCGATTCATAAGATTACAGCATCTAAGATTTTTGTAAGCAATTATTATAACATGTTGATGCCAAGACCGGTTGAGGTAACACTGGCAGGCGAGGACAACATTGTTAAGATTTCTCCGTTGTTCTACAATTACAATCAGGATGAGATCAAGGCGGTGCGGTGTGACATTGAACTTACAAACTATTATGAAGAGAAATTACTTTTACAGGGAATTGATTTTGTATTTGAGAAGAACAATGTAACAAAGCTTCGTGCGGATTTTGTAGAATGTAAGCTTCCGATGAAAGATATTCCGTTGATCAAAGATGTCAAGGTATATGTTAAGAAATATGTAACGGCTAAGGGCGTATTTGCTCCGGATGCAGATCCTGTTGATGTAACTCTTTCTAAGAGAAGTTTAGAAGGTCTGAAGGATAAGAGAGGCAAAGATGCCGTTGAACGTTATAAGTCAGATGGAACAACCTGGTTATGTAACTGTGGTTACATCAATGCAGCAGGTGATGAGGAATGTGCAATCTGCGGAAGAAAAGAAGAGGACCTTCGTGTAAATGTCGGATTCAATTACGAAGAGATGTGTGACCGCATGAAGAGCTGTGAAGATGTTGCGGCAATGAAGGACATCTTGATGGAGTATATCAAAAAGGGTTCCATCGACGCAAAGTATCGTATGGAATTGCTTGAGATTATGGAGTCTGGACTTCAGTATGAGAAGACAAGAGGCGACATGAGAGGTACTGTATTAGATAAGGTATTGAAGGTATTTGAGAATTAGTGCATACATAGTATGGGGTGTATGAGATCATTTTGGAAGGTGGCTGGACATCAATTCGGTCACTTTCCTTGTGTTGGTGATTATCCGGCAATTCGGTCATGGAGAGAAAGAATAACGATAATGTAAATTCAAAGGGGAAAAGAAAGGCAGAGCAATGAAGACAGATACAGTTATTTTTGATTTGGATGGAACATTATTAAACACGTTGGAGGATTTGGCAGACAGTACCAATTACGCAATGCGGGCATTCGGACTAAAGGAACGCTCCATAAATGAGGTTCGAAACTTCGTGGGGAATGGTGTGGATGTTTTGATTGAACGGGCTGTGGAAGGAGCAATTCCCAAAGAGCAGGAGTTAGAATGTCTGGACGTATTCAAACAACATTACAGTAAGAATATGGATAATAAGACCAAACCGTACGATGGTATTATGGATGTAATAAAAGAATTGTTGAAACGGGGATATCACATTGCAATCGTATCAAACAAATTTGATGCAGCGGTAAAAGGGTTGAATGTTGATTATTTTGAGGGACTATTTCCGGTTGCAATCGGTGCATCTGATACAGTAGCCAAAAAACCGGCGCCGGATTCCGTGATCAAAGCCTTGCAGGAATTGCATAGTGACAAGGAAAGAGCTGTATATGTAGGGGATTCGGATGTAGATATTATGACGGCAAGGAATTCGGGATTACCATGTATCAGTGTAACGTGGGGGTTCCGCGATGAAGAGTTACAGCGGTCAATGGGTACGGATTATATCATACATAAACCGGAAGAATTGTTGGATGTATTAGACGGGAGGAACCGGGGAGAGTGTTAAACCGAATCGTAACGCTTTTGTATGAAAAAGGATATCGCCCATTTCGTGAACAGGATGGAAGTGTACTGATAAGAGATGCAGGTGATGTGATCTATGTTGTGGCACTTAGTACATTTCGACCGGATGTTACATCGCAGAGATATCAGGATGCAGATGCAAGGGTTGTGTTCAATGTGTCAGCTCAATATCATAAAACAGTGAAAATCCTGAATCTGGTGGCAGTGGAGAATGGGATGTTTGAAGAACCTGCCATGCAGTTTGTGGAGCAGTTAGATAATGTGTGGTTTGTTGCAAAAGACACAGGAAAAATTTATGTGTTTGAGAATCAGCCGCAGCAATTCGATGATTTATATACATACATAGAGCAGGGAATATACCGAAAAAGAACATCGAATACCACGTTTTCACCTACGCCTGTTAATTTAACAATTGTGGCATTGAATGTGTTATATTTTATCGCAATCGTTGTAATCAATGGCAGTTATAGTGCAATCTATGATTCAGATATTATGCTTCGTATGGGGGCACTCAATTATGAGTCTTTTATATCGGGAAAATGGTATGAGATTATTACATCATTGTTTATGCATTTTGGAATCGGGCATTTGTTTAATAATATGCTGTTGCTTGTCTATGCAGGCTGCCAGTTAGAGAAGATCATTGGAAAGATTCCGTATTTTATTCTTTATATTGCATCCGGTATTTGTGGGAATGTTGTATCATTGTGGTATTACCACAGTATCGGAGAATATGCGGTTAGCGCGGGTGCTTCCGGAGCGATTTTTGGCGTGATCGGAGCATTACTGGTTGTGTTATTCATAAATCGGACAAAAACGGCAGAAACAACACCGAAACGACTGCTCTTTTTGGCATTTATTACTATTTATTATGGAATGACTACGATCGGGGTTGATAATGCTGCACATATTGGCGGTTTTATTTGTGGAATAATTGGTGGTTTTTTATTGTCAAAGGTTTCGCAATATGGTAAACTAGAAGAAGTGAGCTAGTTTTGGAGAGGTGAAATTGTGAGTACGGGAATTAGTATATCTAGTATCAATCGAATAAAGGAATTGGCTGATGAGAAGAGATTTGCAGAAGCACTTGAGATATTGGATACCCAGAATCTGGATAAGTCGATCAATCCGCAGTTTTTGAGAATCAGCGGAGAGATCTTTCGTGAGAATAAGCGTTATTATGATAGCAGAAAATATCTTATAAAAGCGCATCAGATGTCACCGCAGGGAACCCGTATTATTTCGGAACTGATTCAGTTATATTTGGAACTGGGCTATTATACAAGAGCACAGAAGTATTATGAGGAATATATGTTTTATGTATCTCCGGAAGATGTGCAGAAAGATTATGTCGAATATATAATGAAGAAGGCACAGGGAGCAGATATCAAAGAGATTGCCTCCGTTTTGATTCCGATCCTGGAGACTATGCCGGAAGACCGGTGGAATTTTGAAGCGGTATTGCTTTATGACAAGATGAACCGCAAAGATAAGGCACTTGAGGAATGCCAGTATATATTAGAGCATTATAAGGATTCTATTTATGTAGAACCTGTTATACAATATATAGATGACCAATTGGATGTGGATACATATTTTATGCAGTATCCCAAAGAGGAACAGACAGAAGATACAGAACTGTTTGGAGATTTGATCGGGCAGGAGGATGCCATTTTAGAGGCGGATCATTTACGGATGTACCCACCGGAAGCAAGAATTATGGTGGAAGCCGATGACAAAGATGGAATAGATGCCAAGCCAGTCAAAGAAAAGAAGAAAAAGAAGAAATCCAACCGCAAAAAGGCAGCGAAAGAAGAAACGACAACCGTTCAGTCGGATAATGAAGATGCGACAGCCGTTGTTACAGAGACAGAGAAGGATACATCACAGCAACGCACGGATGGGCAGGCAACAGAAGCATCTGTGCCGGAAACAAAAGAGAAAGAGACACAATCTGAACAGACACCGGAACAGTCCGTTCAAGAACAGGAAAAGAGTTCAGAGGAACAACGGAAAGAAGAACGGGAGATTGCTTTAGACAAGATCTTATCGAAAAAGGTTGACAAAGATAAGATCCGGGAGACGGCGAAGCATGTTGCACAATCTGTAAAAGATATTGATACATCAAAAACGAAAGAACAGGTGAAGAATGTTGCAGGCTCGTTGAAAGATAATGTTGCGAAAGCAACAGAGACATTGAGTGAAGCTGTTGGTGCGAAGATATCCATTGATTCCGAATTGTTAGAACCAATGTCAGAAGAGTTTGTGGATGGAATTATTGAAGGTGTTTTAGAAGCACCGAAGAAGACGGTTGGAGAAGTTGTTGTAAATGAGGAATTGGATGCATTGATTCCGGATTCACTAGAGGCGATTTCCGAGCAGGAAGCGGCAGAATTAGAGGCGAAGAAAGAAGCCGAGGAACGTATGGAGTTAGAAGCATTGGAAACATCCATGCGTTTGGAAGAAGAGAAGAAAGAAGCCAGACTTCGGAAGAAGAAACAAAAGGCGGTTGCAGCAGAACAACAGGAGACAACAATTTCCGAACAGCAGACACAGGAGCCTTCTGTGGAACAGGAAATGGAAGAGGAAGAAGTGGTTGTACAATCCGGTGTAGTTGCAGAAAAGATCGCAACAGTATCTTTCGAAGAACTCAAGGCAAGATTCTTAGAAGAAATGCAGGAAGAAAAACCATTAGATTCATTAGGATTTATGTCGGTTGTTCAATCAGATGTAGACAGTGCGATGAAGGAAAATATTCCACAGGAAGCTGAGATTCTTCATCAGATGATTGACAATAAGGAGTTTTATTCAGGAGAGGATTCCAAAGAGTTTGAATCGTTGGAAAGTTATGAAGGGGATGATTTTGAAGTTGAAGATTATTCATTCGTTTCATTTGGTTCTTCGGATAAGACAGAAAAAGAAATGTCACTGGTTGAAGAGAATTATGACGTAGAAGACATTTTTGCGGAAGAACCGATCGTTGATTTTGATACGATCATTCCTCCGGTAGAGATGGATACTTGGGAGGATGTTTCAGAGGAGATACATACAGAACCGATTCCGTTGCAACAAGAGCCGGAAGTAGAAACACAACCGGAGATCCGGGAGAATTCAGAAACTAATCCGGCAGACGTGACGATGACAGAACCGGTAGTAGAAATGGAACAATCGGATGTGATAGCGCCGGAACCGGAGACGGAACAGGCGGTTGTAATGGCGACGGAAGAAGAACCTGAAGAAAGTAATGCGGAGCCGGAGAATCAGGTCATTGAGACAGCTGTATCTGATGAAATACCGGGAGAAGATATATCAGACGGGCAGATCGTACAGGAACTTGTTAATGACAGGCCAGATAGGGAACAGATTAGAATCCGAATTGTTTTAACAAAAGAGATGATTCAAGGTTTGTCGGTGCTGAAAGAAAGTAGATGTTAAGATATGGGGATTCAGTTAAAAGGTGGAAATAGCGGTAATAAGAACCGTACCAATAATATGAATAGCAACGCTTTCGGGTCGGGAGAGTTAGAAGAAACACCGCAGATGAAAGAACTTCGCATGAAACGGGAGGCGGAGGTTGCAGCTGCAAAAGAGGCGCTGGCAAAGAAACAGGAGGAACAGCGATTAAAAGCTTTGGCTTTTGAACAAAGAGATGCAGCGAAGAGACAAAGGGAAGAGGAAGAACAGATAAAGAAAGATCCCAAACTTGCAGCAGAGCGAGAAAAGAGACTTGCGGCAGCAAGGGCTGAGGAAGAACAGAGAGCTAGATTTAAAGCAGAAGAGAAAGCTAAGATTGAGGCAGAAAGGCGGGTGCAGGAAAAGAAAATGGATCAAACAGAGGCATTAATTGCAGCAATCAGAGCACAAGTGGAAAAAGAGAAAGCGGCGAAAGTGGCAGCAACACAAAAGGAAGAAGAAAAGAAGATGATGTCCGGACAATCATCATCAAATAATAATAGTGCAAAACCACATTTTCGTACTATATCGCCGGAAGAAATGGCCAAATTGGAAGAAAAGAAGCGGATGAAAGCCGCGGGTATTACTCCAACGGAAGAAAAGAAGACGGAGAAGGAAAAGCCAAAGGCTGCACCGACTGGTCTGGATGGTTTATCAGGCGGTATTTCCGGTGGACTGGGAGGTCTTGGAGGAGGCCCGAGCCTTTCAAATCCAAATGGAAATGGACCAAGTTTATCGAACCCGACAAAGGGTCAGGAGACATTGAGTAGTACTCATGGCGGTGGATTAGGAATTGATATTACGGCCATGGAGAAATCAAGTATTTCAATTGGTGCTGAGGAGAGTACGGTTGCACTTGATACAGAGAAGATCAATGCGGCTGTAGAAAAATCAAAAGAACCTTTAAAACAGGATACACCGGTAAAAGCACCGGAGCCGAATAATAATGTGAAAGTGACAAGACCTCATGCACCTATACCGGAACCTGTACAGGTGGTTGGAGGGGCAAGCACAATTATTGTTGATGACGGAAAGAGTAATTGGGGAGACTCAGGTGAGCAGGAAGAAGTAAGCTGGGTATCTTCCGGTGCGGAACCGCAACATGTTCAACCACAGAATGAAAATGCAAAGAAAGATATGTTTGTAGATGAAAACGGGGATGTTATCAGTGTCGTTCCTGTAAGACAAAGGCCAGTAGAGGAAAATGATGTTCAAAGTGCATATAATATTGACTTTGATGATGACGATGATGACATCATGAGTTTTTCAGCGTCTTCTGATTCGGCAGAAAAAGAAGAAGTTGCCCGTAAAGCAGAGGAAGAGAGAAAACGTGCAGAAGAAGAGGCCAGACATCAGGCTGCTGAAGCTGCACAGAAAGCGGAAGAAGAAGCGCGTCGTGCAGAGGAAGAGAAAAAACGTCAGGCTGCTGCAGAAGCAATGAAGAAAGCGGAAGAAGAGCAGAGACGGATTCGCGAGGCAGAGATAAAAGCACGCGAGATGGAAGAGGCACGGAAGAAAGCGGAAGAAGAAGCCAGACAGAAGGCAGAAGAGGAAGCAAAACGAAAAGCGGAGGAAGAAGCAAGAAGAAAGGCTGAGGAAGAAGCAAGAAGAAAGGCTGAGGAAGAAGCGAGACGTAAAGCAGAAGAGGAAGCGAGACGGAAAGCAGAAGAGGAAGCAAAACGTAAAGCAGAAGAGGAAGCAAAACGTAAAGCAGAAGAGGAAGCGAGACGGAAAGCGGAAGAGGAAGCAAAACGGAAAGCAGAAGAGGAAGCAAGACAGAGGGCTGAGGAAGAAGCGAGACGTAAAGCAGAAGAGGAAGCAAGACAGAAGGCTGAGGAAGAAGCGAGACGTAAAGCAGAAGAGGAAGCAAGACGGAAAGCTGAGGAAGAGGCAAGACGGAAAGCGGAAGAGGCTAGAAGAGAAGCGGAAGAAGCGATGCGACGGGTAGATGAAGAACAACGTCGTATTCGTGAAGCTGAGATAAAAGTCAAAGAACTTGAAGAGGCAAGAAAACGTGCAGAGGAAGAAGCCCTTAAGAAGGAAGAAGAAGCAAAACGGGCTGAACAGGCGCAAAGCACTGCTTCAAGCAGTGGATATATGCTTCCGGTAGGCGCGGAACAGTTCCTTGGCAAGTATTTATCTGTCAATGCAATCAATGACCAGATTGTAAATACAATTCAATATATCGGTGCACATCCGGAGGAGCCACGGAACATTGTGATTCTTGGACAGTATGGATTTGGAACAACAACAATTGCAGAGGATTTTGCAAGAAGTTTCTATGCAATGGGAATCTGCAAGACGAAAACGATTGCTAAGATCAAAGGTGGCGCATTGAATCGTGCAAACATCGGAGATGCAATTAATAAATTGCAGGGTGGATGTTTAGTAATTGAAAATGCAGGAATTATTTCAAATGAAAAATTAGAAGAGATTTATCAGATTGTAAGTAATCCAAACAATGATGTGATCATTATTATGACAGGCCAGATTGAGACATTATCTAGAATTTTCAAAGAAAATGTATCAATATCAAATCAGTTTAAGCATTTGGTACAGGTTCATAGAATTACAGATATGGATGTATTCGAGATTGCTAAGAATCATGCAACACAATTAGGCTATCCATGCGAACCGAGTGCTGAGAATCATCTCCGTAGAAGAATGCAGGAAGTTGAAAGCGGCAACTTAGATCGTGTGTTAAAGATTGTTGACAATGCAGTTTCAAAAGCACATAACCGTGAGATGACATCAGGAGATCAGGATCATCGTTTGGTATCTGCTGACTTTGAATAAACATCATGTAAATATGCAACGAAAAATACAGAAAAAGCAAAAAACTATTTGTTTTTTCTGTATTTTTTGATATTATGTATGTGGATTTGATGAAATAACGTATTTGATATAGATAAACGGAGGACAAAATAATATGTTTGATATGGATATCGGAATTGATTTGGGAACAGCCAATGTTCTTGTGTATGTGAAGGGAAAGGGCATTGTGATCAATCAGCCATCCGTTGTAGCATTTGAAAAACGAACAAAACGCTTAATTGCCATCGGACAAAAAGCAAAATTAATGATGGGGAAAGCTCCTGACAATATAGAGGTAATTCGTCCTTTGAAACAGGGCGTGATTTCTGATTTTACGGTAACTGAGCGTATGTTGAAGGCATTTATTGAGACTGCAATGCAGAAAAAGAGAATGTTGAGCAGACCAAGAATTTGTGTGTGTGTACCAAGTGGAGTAACCGAAGTGGAAAAACGTGCGGTGGAAGACGCGGTATATCATACAGGTGCAAAGCATGTTGATATCATGGAAGAACCGATTGCGGCAGCAATTGGAGCGGATATAGATATTTTTCGCATGCGTTCCAGCAGAGAGGTTGCTTTGGTAACAGCGGGAACTAGTCCGGTATAAAATTGTCCTAAATCGGTTGTTTCGGCAGTCCACAGAAAATCGAGTTGTTTGTCCCATACCCAGTTGCAGTCACATTCATCGGTACAACCGATTTGCATAGTTAGTAGAGAACCCCATGCACAATTATAGCGATCCCAGCCTCCGCCACGTAGTTCGTGGTATATCCCGGTGACAGCGGCTTTGACATCGTTTTCGGTAGTCATCACGTTATCGGAGCCAAGTTGATCATAAGTTTCGTTTTCCAAAGAGCACGAATATGCTGCTATGAGAAACAGCGAGGAGAAAAATATATTTTTAGTTTTCATAATTCATATAGGATTAAAAGGTTATGTCCACTCCAAAAGAATAGGTACGTTGATTGGGGTAACCGGCTTTGAAATCGGTTTCCGGGTCATTGCCAGAGTAAGGTGTAATTACGAAGGGATTTGAAACATCTGCAAAAATCCGGGCTCTGGAAAATACTTTCCGTATCCATTTTTGAGGAAGTGTATAACCCAGAGTGATATTTTTACAACGTATGAACCAAGCGTCTTCCCACAGATAATCAGATGGCTGCGGGTATTGGCTTACGAATCCAGACGGATATTTGCTGTGTGGGTTTTCACTAGACCAACGTTCGGATATTTCTTTCATCATGTTTTGTCCGTTTAGAATAAAACGAATATTGGGAATGGAGAATTTTCCACGCGTGGCGTTGTTGACGATTCGGTCGAACATGCCGTAAAAGAATATATTCAGATCGAAACCTTTGTATTCGAATGTATTTCCAAATCCGATTGAGAAGCCCGGATCGTATGTTCCCAATAATACGATATCCGCTTCATCGATAATCCCGTCCGGGGCATCTGTGTATTGAACGTTTCCGTTTTCATCGGGTATAAGGTTCCCGAAGTCGTCTCG
>ERZ779865.2041-NODE-2041-length-13491-cov-3.330083_pt1 | contig 13491 bp, 9 predicted proteins | sample MGYA00433088_ERZ779865 | MGnify/ENA primary metagenome ERZ779865 (study PRJEB29588, sample SAMEA2151703) | human gut metagenome | biome: human gut; feature: human-associated habitat; material: faeces | place: Denmark | collected 2008/2010 ... | reverse complement strand
TATTTGAGTATTTGTTATATTAGTTCCGATAAAGAATTAAAAGCAGACATTGTTAAAACAGTAACAGAAAAATGAGAAAATTTTATTAAAAATTGAAAAATAATTCACAAAAAGACTTTATCAAAACTGCGTTATGGTGTATAATAGCAATAAGTATATAGCCTGAGAACATACATCTGCCTGTTAGGCGGCAGAGCGGTTGCTCTGATTTGTGAAAGGTAATAAATATTTAGGATAGGACGATGATTTATGTCTGTTGAATTTTCTGTTCCGCTGTCGCAAATTGCAGAAGCATTGAACCTCACCGAAGTTTATGTTGCTGAAAATTACAAGGAAACTAACATATCGACTGTTGAAATCAACAGACCGGGACTTGAGCTTACGGGTTATCTTGAATTCTTTGACAACAAGCGAATTCAGGTTCTCGGTAATACAGAGTTCTCATATCTCGGCAGATACGGTCCGGAGGCTCAGAAAATGGTTATTGACTCCATTTTCAGCTTTGGTCCTCCGGCTGTAATAATCTGCCGTGATATTGAACCGTCAAACGCAATTCTTGAAAGTGCAAAGCTGCACAAGGTGTCTATTTTCAGTACCCCGCAGAGTACATCGGATCTTACTGCGTCGCTTGTACAATATCTTAACAAAGAGCTTGCTCCGAGAATTACCCGTCACGGCGTTCTTGTTGAAGTGTACGGCGAAGGCTGTTTGCTTACGGGCGACAGCGGCGTCGGTAAGAGTGAAACCGCAATTGAGCTTATCAAGCGTGGTCACCGCCTTGTTGCCGATGATGCCGTAGAAATCAGAAGAACTGCCCAGACTACACTCTATGGCCAGTCGCCCGAAAATATCCGTCACTTCATTGAGCTTCGAGGTATCGGAATTATCAATGCCAGAAAACTTTTCGGTATGGGTGCTATCAAGCTGCAGGAAAAGATTGATATGGTAATCAACCTTGAGCAATGGGACAGCGCAAAGGTTTATGACAGAATGGGACTTGACAACGAATATATGAAGATTCTCGGTGTCGAAGTGCCTACTCTTACAATTCCCGTAAAGCCCGGCCGTAACCTTGCTGTAATCATAGAGGTTGCCGCCATGAATAACAGACAGAAGAAAATGGGCTACAATGCAGCAAGAGAACTTCTCAAAAATCTAGGAATGGCTGTTGAGGATCTTCCGCCGTCACCAAAGGTTATTGTTGATACATGGGAATAATTCCGCTTTGTAACGGAATACAGGGAACAGAAATTTCATATTCTAAACTAACAACGGAGGGTAATTGAATGGACACTACCGATATTATATATAACTGTGCTCAAAAGCTTGATTGTGACGCAAGACGATTTGAACCGATGAGCAGACACACTTCATTTAAAATCGGCGGAAAAGCAGATGTTTACATAAAGGTGACAAATCTTTCTCAGCTGATGAAAATTTTAAAGGAATGCGATGTCTGCAAGGAGAAGTATATTCTTCTCGGCAACGGCAGTAATGTTCTGGTTCCGGATGAGGGAATCCATGGCACGGTTCTCCGTCTTGACGGTGATTTCAGGAATATTTCATTAATTGACGATACAACAATCTATTGCGGCGCAGGTGCGGCTTTGGGAAGTCTGTGTAAGTTTGCCCAAAAATGCGGACTTTCGGGACTTGAATTTGCATGGGGAATTCCGGGAACAGTCGGCGGTGCTTTGTTTATGAACGCAGGTGCATACGGCGGTGAAATGAAAGATGTTGTATACAGCGTTTCTCACATCACACAGAACGGTGATATCGGCAGAACAGAGGCAGAGAATCTTGAGTTTGGATACAGAACAAGCGTTTACCGCAAAAACGGTTGCATAATCACAGGTGCGGTATTCAAACTTAAAAAAGATGATCCCGAAGAAATTCAGAACAGAATGAACGATTATATGAACCGCCGTTCAACAAAACAGCCGCTTGAATATCCGAGCGCAGGCAGTGTGTTCAAAAGACCGGAGGGTGCGTTTGCAGGTGCGCTCATTGAGCAATGCGGACTCAAGGGCAAAACAGTCGGCGGTGCTCAGGTCAGCGAAAAGCACGCAGGATTTATCATCAACAAATCAAAGGCTACGGCTGACGATGTAAAACAGCTTGTGTCGGAAATTCAGAAAACTGTTGAAAATGAAACAGGCTACAAGCTTGAATGTGAACTTATTTTTCTATAAAGCAAAAAAGGTGTAATTTTATGGAATTTGTAATCATTACGGGAATGTCGGGTGCAGGCAAAACAGGCGCTCTTCATGTGCTTGAAGACATCGGTTACTATTGTGTTGACAATCTTCCGTCAAGTCTGTTGTCAACACTCTATCGGCTTTGCCTCAAATCTGAAGATGATTCAATGAAGAGGGTTGCGGTTGTTGTCGATGTAAGAGGTAACGAAAAATTTGAGGAAATGTGTTCTCAGATTGAACACTTCAAAATGCATTACGAAAATGTAAAGGTATTGTTCTTTGACGCAATGACGGACAGGCTCGTTGTTCGTTATAAGGAAACAAGAAGAAGACATCCTCTTTCGGATAAACTCAAGGACGGTTCGGTACTGTCTGCCGTTGAGCTTGAAAGGGAGCTTCTTTTGCCTATTAAAAGAACAGCCGATTATAACATTGACACTACATATATGTCAAACAAACAGCTCCGAGAGCGAATTATGTCAATGTTCATGGAAGACACTTCACAAAGCATTACGCTGACATTTATGTCGTTCGGGTTCAAATACGGAATTCCGCTTGAGGCAGATCTCATTATGGATGTGCGTTGTCTGCCTAATCCTTTTTACATTCCCGAACTCAAACATCTTACAGGACTTGACAAAGATGTGCGTGACTATGTTCTTGAAAGTGAAGAAACGACCGAATTTTTAAAGCGACTTTTGAGTATGCTCGATTTTTCCGTACCGCTCTATCTCAAAGAGGGCAAAAGCGAGCTTGTTGTCGGCATAGGTTGTACGGGCGGCAAGCACAGAAGTGTTACAATCGCAATGCAGCTGAACGACCACTTTCGTGAAAAAGGCTATAGGTGTGTTATTCAGCACAGAGATATTGACAGGTAAGGTGCAGAAATGTCATTTTCCTCGGATGTAAAAAAAGAAATTTGTTCGGTTGAACAGTTTGACCGTGAGGCTCTCAAAGCGGAGCTTTACGGAATGCTTTTATTCAGCAGAAATTTTTCTCCGAACAAAATAACCTTCACAACAGAAAGCAATTATGCGGGAAATCGTCTTATATTTCTTTTGCAGAATTTATATATGCCGATAATTGAAAAACAATCGGCTTTGCGTACAAAATCAAGCGATAGTCATCTTTACAAAATAATTGTGGTTGACGGAAACGATTGCAAGCGTATTTTTGAAGATTTCGGTCATACGGACGGTCAGATTACTTTGCGTGTCAACAGGGCAAATCTTTCAAGCGAAGAACTTTCGCAAGCGTTTTTGCGCGGCGTTTTTCTTAGCTGCGGTTCGGTATCCGATCCCATGAAAAGCTATCATCTTGAATTCTGTGTTCCGCACAAAAATCTTTCTCAGGATTTGTGCAAGATTCTTTCTGAAATAACCGAATGTACCCTTGTTCCAAAAACGGTTGTCCGCAGCGGCAGTTACATTGTCTATTTTAAGGAGAGCGAGCAGATTTGTGACTTGCTTACCTACATAGGCTCACCGATAAGATCAATGGAAATTATGGGTACAAAGGCAATAAAGCAGGTTCGCAACAATGTGAACCGCAGAATTAACGGCGAGGTTGCGAATATCGGAAAAATCGCAACGGCGTCTGCAAAACAGCTCAGTGCAATCGAACATATAAAAAAGACAGTTGGAATCGATTCTTTGCCCGAGGACTTGCGTGAAATCGCATATTTAAGGCTTGAAAATCCCGATATGTCACTTCGTGATTTGGGACAGAATCTTTCAACCCCAATCAGCCGAAGCGGTGCAAATCACCGTATGCAAAGACTGCTTGAATATGCAGGTACAGAGGTAAAAACCAATGGAAAATAAAAATTTGACTTTTGAGCAGGCAAACGAACTGCTTGAAAAAACGGTTTCAAAAATGGAGAGCGGTGAACTTACTCTCGAACAGACAATGGAGGAGTACGCAAAAGCGTGTGAACTCCTTGCTTATTGTATGAAACAGCTTGAACAATGCAAGGGTAAAATTATTGATATAAACGAGAGAATTTCAAAGCTTTCAAAGGGTGATGACAATGACTAAAGATTATGCAAAAAATATTGAAAACTCTTTAAAGAGCTGTCTGCCGAGTACGGATTGCCGTGAAAAAAAGCTGATTGACGCAATGGCTTACAGCCTTGAGGCAGGCGGAAAGCGTGTCCGTCCGTATCTTGTGTTCTCGTTTAACAGCCTTTGCGGCGGAAGTGAAGAGTCTGCAACGGCATTTGCCTGTGCAGTTGAAATGATTCACACATATTCTCTCATTCACGATGATTTGCCGTGTATGGACAACGATGACCTCAGAAGAGGCAAGCCGTCAAACCACAAGGTATTCGGCGAAGATATCGCATTGCTTGCAGGCGACGCCCTTCTGACGCTTGCCTTCGAAACCCTTACAAACGAAAAGACAGTAAAAATCTGCGGAACTTCTGCTTGTTGCAGAGGTGTTTCCGTACTTTCAAAATACGCAGGTGCGACAGGAATGATAGGCGGTCAGGTGATTGACCTTATGGGCGAAAACACAAACGCTCCGATTGAAGTCCTTCGTGAAATGGACTACAAAAAAACAGCCTGTCTTATCAAAGCGGCTTGTGAACTGGGCTGTATAAGCGCAGGTGCAAACGATAAGCAAATTAAAGCCGCCTCTGAATTCGGTGAATGCATCGGCATTGCGTTCCAAATTCAGGATGATATTCTCGATGTAACCTCCTCCGATGAGGAACTCGGCAAGCCTGTAGGCAGTGACGCAGAAAACAGTAAATCAACCTATGTTTCACTTCTCAGAATTGAAAAGTGCCGTGAGCTTGTTGATGAACTTACCGAAAAAGCTGTCAACGCACTTCATGGCTTTGACGGTGATACAAAAGAGCTTGAAGAATTTGCTTACAAGCTTGCAAAGAGAAATAAATAATTCTTTGCAAATATTAATTAAACGGATAGGAAATAAATTATGGGTGAGTATGAACTGCTTTCTAAAATTAAATCACCGCATGATGTCAAAAAGCTTAATGACGAACAGCTTGAAAAGCTGTGTACCGAAATAAGGGAAAAGCTCGTTGAAACCGTGTCTGTAAACGGAGGACATCTTTCACCGAACCTCGGTGTTGTTGAACTTACCGTTGCTCTTGAGCGTAGCTTTAATCTGCCGAAAGACAGCATTGTATGGGATGTCGGACATCAGGCATATACCCACAAGCTGTTGACGGGACGCTACGAGCAGTTTGACACAATCCGCAAAAAAGGCGGAATTTCAGGCTTCCCGAAGCGTGCCGAGAGCAAATACGACGATTTTAACACAGGTCACAGCAGTACATCAATATCAGCCGCATACGGAATTGCAAGAGCAAAACACCTTATGGGCGACCAAAGCTACACCGTTGCCGTGATTGGTGACGGTTCATTTACGGGTGGACTTGCTTTTGAGGGAATGAACAACTCAGGCAGATTCAACAAGAACTTTATTGTTGTTCTCAATGATAACAAAATGTCCATTTCACCGAATGTAGGCGCATTGTCACGCTACCTTACAACGGTAAGAATTCAGCCGTGGTATATGCGAGTCAAGAAAATTACGGAAAAAATTCTTTTACACATTCCGCTTATCGGAAAACCTCTGAAAAGATTTCTTCAGGGAGGAAAGTCTAAACTTAAAAATCTTGTGTACAAAAACACTCTTTTTGATTGCTTCGGTTTTACCTATCTCGGACCTATTGACGGACATAACATTGATGAGCTTGAAAATGCGTTTGAGTGTGCAAAAAAAGTGAATTCTCCCGTTCTTGTTCATGTTGTTACCAAAAAAGGCAAAGGCTATCAGCCTGCCGAGGACAATCCGGGCGGATTTCACGGAATAGGCAGGTTCGATATTGATTCGGGCGAACCGCTTTCAAGTCACAAGGGATTTTCGGCTGAGTTCGGAAAGACTATGTGCGAATTAGCCGAGGACGATAAAAAGATTTGCGCAATTACAGCCGCAATGTCGGGAGGAACGGGACTTACCGAATTTTCAAGGCTTTTTAAGGAAAGATTTTTTGATGTCGGTATTGCTGAAGAACACGCAGTAACTTTTGGATGCGGACTTGCCGCAAAGGGTATGCGACCTGTTTTTGCCGTGTATTCAACATTTCTCCAGAGAGCCTATGACCAGCTTTTGCATGATGCGGCTCTCGGAAAGCTTCACCTCGTAATCGGGGTTGACCGTGCGGGAATTGTTGGTGATGACGGTGAAACTCATCAGGGTGTGTTTGATGTTTCGATACTCAACACCATTCCGAACACAACAATTTTTTCTCCGGCATATTTTGACGGTATGAGAAAATCTCTTTCAACCTCAATTTACATTTGCGACAGCCTCGCTGTTGTGCGTTATCCCCGTGGCGGAGAGCTTTACAAACCCGATGATTTCGGTGAAGAAAATCTTTCATACGATGTTTACGGAAATCCGAATTGTAAAAATCTTCTCATAACCTACGGCAGACTTTTCTCTTATGCCTGTAAAGCCAAGGAAACCCTTGCGAAACAGGGCATTGAGATTTGCATATTAAAACTTTGCAGAATTAAACCGATTGACGAAAATGCCGTTGATTTTGCGGCAGATTTCGATAATGTATGGTTTTTTGAAGAGGGCATCAAAAACGGCGGTATTGCGAGAAATTTCTCCGATTTACTCTGTTGCACACAGTTCTGCGGAGATTATCATATAAAGGCTATTAATGACAAATTTGTCAAGCAGATGTCTGTCAGCGAGGCTCTTCATGAGCTTAAACTCGATGATGACGGAATGGTGAACACCATTACCAAAAATTTAAAGGAAAAGAATTAGGATGAAAAAAAGACTTGATATTCTTGTATATGAAAAAGGTTTTACCGACAGCCGTGAAAAGGCTAAGGCGATTATAATGTCGGGACAGGTTTATGTTGACAATCAGAAAGCCGACAAGTGCGGAACTTCTTATGATGAAAATGTTAAAATTGAAGTAAGAGGCAACACACAAAAATATGTCAGTCGTGGCGGTTTAAAGCTTGAAAAAGCCATAGACAATTTTGACTTTGATTTAAAAGATAAGATAACAATGGATATCGGTGCGTCAACGGGCGGCTTTACCGACTGTATGCTCCAAAACGGTGCAAAAAAGGTGTATTCAATTGATGTCGGTTACGGTCAGCTTGCTTGGAAGCTTCGCAACGATCCCCGTGTTGTCAATTTTGAACGCACCAATATGAGAAAGGTTACAAGGGAGCAGGTTCCCGATGAAATTGACTTTTTCTCGGTTGATGTTTCATTTATTTCATTAAAGCTGATTTTGCCTGTTGCAAGACAGCTTATGAGCGAAAACGCACAGGCTGTCTGCCTAATCAAACCGCAGTTTGAGGCAGGCAGAGAAAAGGTGGGCAAAAAGGGCGTAGTTCGTGATCCTGCCGTTCATGTTGAGGTTGTCAGAAAAATATTTGATTTCTGCCTTGAAAACGGCTTTGATGTACTTAATCTCGACTATTCGCCAATCAAAGGTCCCGAGGGCAATATAGAATACCTTATCCATCTTCGCAAAAGTGATGATCCTAAGTCATACACGGATGTAACACCCGAGCAGCTTGTTGAAAATTCACATGCCGCTCTTGATAAAAAATGAGCAGGTGCTTTTATGAAATTTGCATTAGTGGTCAATCTTTCAAAAGAAAGGGCAATTAAATATGCAAAAAAGATTTCTCTTTTTCTTCTTGATAAAAATGCAGAAATTGCTATGATTGAGGAATGCAGTCAGTATTTTAAGGGAATCCACATTCAGTATTCAAAAAATATTACGGAGCTTTTTGAATACTGCGATATGGCAATTACAGTAGGCGGTGACGGAACGATTATCCATGCCGCAAAGTATGCCGCAAAAGCAGATAAACAGCTTATCGGTGTGAATGTCGGCAGACTCGGTTTTGCCGCAGATGTTGAACCACACGAATATGAACAGCTTGAACGGCTTATTACGGGTGATTACACAACAGAGGAGAGAATTTTGCTTGATGTTGAGGTCATAAAAGAGGACGGCTCAAAGCACTATCTTGCAGTGAACGATGCCGTTGTCGCAAGAGGTCAGCTTTCAAAAACAATTGATTTGCACCTGACGCTTGACGGTGACGAAATTTCAAAATACAGAGCGGACGGTCTGCTTTTTTCAACTCCGACAGGCTCAACCGCTTATTCATTGTCGGCAGGCGGACCTATCCTCGCACCGAAAATGGAATGTATTCTTATGACTCCCGTTTGTCCCCATTCATTATTTTCCCGTTCCGTACTTTTCAGCGGAGAATCGGAGCTTTCGGTTCATGTGAAAATCCCCGAAGAATGCTGTTGTGTGCTGACAATTGACGGTGAAAAAAATGTTCCTGTTCTTGCAACCGACAGGGTTGTAATCCGCAAATCCGATTTAAAGCTTAAACTTGCGTTACTTCATAACCGCAATTTTTATAAACTGCTTAATGAAAAACTGAAAGAGAGGGATTTTTGATGAAAACAGGGCGACACGCACGAATTCTTGATATTATAGCCGAACATCCCATTGAAACACAGGACGAATTGCTTACCCGACTTCGTGAGGAAGGTTTCAAGGCAACGCAGGCTACAATTTCAAGAGATATCAAGGATTTACGCCTTGTTAAAACTCTCGGAAGTGACGGAAAATATCGCTATGTTTCTGCATCTCGCAGTTCAACCGATATCCGTACCAATTTTTCAAATCTTTTCAGCACTTCGGTAAATTCAATAGATGTAGCACAGAATCTTGTTGTAATAAAAACCCTCAGCGGTATGGCACAGGCAGTTTGTGCCGCACTCGATTCAGCCGACTATCCGTCTGTTGTCGGAACAATTGCAGGTGACGATACAATCTTCATTGCCTGCCGAACAGCCGACCTTGCGGTGTCGCTTACCGAAGAACTCAAAAAGCTTATTTGACAGGACTGATTGAAATGCTCAGAACTTTATATATAGAAAACATTGCCGTGATTGAAAAAACTTCAATAGATTTTGAAAACGGTCTTAATGTCCTCACAGGTGAAACAGGTGCAGGTAAAAGTATAATAATTGACGCAATCAATGCAATTATGGGACAGCGGACATCAAAGGAAATTATTCGCACCGAGGCTGATTCAGCCTTTGTAAGCGCCCAATTTGACGATATTAACCAAAGCATTGTTGAAAAGCTTGACGAACTCGGCTTTTCCGATGACGAGGGAACACTCATTTTGCAGAGAACTCTCAACAGAAACGGCAAGAGCAGTTGTAAAATCAACGGAAAGCCTGCAACGGTTTCAATGCTCAAAGAACTTTCAAAGCACCTTATAAACATTCACGGTCAGCACGAAAGCTACGAACTTTTCTCTCCCGAAACTCATATTGATTATATTGACCGTTTCGGCGGTTGTGAAAAGCTTTTGACTGATTATAAAAAATGTTATGATGAATATAAAATTCTCAAAAAGAAATTAAATTCAGCCGATTCGGACGAAAGTGAAAGATTGAAAGAAATTGATTTACTTTCATATCAGGTGAATGAACTCACAGGATCCGATGTTAAGCAGGGAGAAGAACAGGAACTTGAGAGCGAAAGAACAGCACTTATGAGCTTTGAGAAAATTTTTTCTCTGCTCAATGATGCAAAAATGGCTCTTGACGGTGACGAAAACTATGGCGGCGGTCTTGAATCGGTCGATTCTGCATCAACTGCCCTTCAAAAAGCGTCATCATATAATGCTGAATATGAAGAAATTGCAAACACGCTTACAGATGCATATTACAATTTAAAGGATTGTTGCGACAGCATTTCCGACGCCATTGATTCGCTTGAATCCGATCCGCAAAGGCTTGAAGAGGTTGAAGAAAGGCTTGACCTTATCAATCGTCTTACAAGAAAATATAATTGTCCGTCAGACGAGCTTTCGGACCTTGCCGAAAAATATCAGGCAAGACTTGACGAACTTATGAACTATGACCGCAACCGTGACGAGCTTGCGGAAAAATGCAGAGAAAGCGAAGAAAAAATGCTTGCGGCTGCCGAAAAACTCGGTACTCTGCGCAGAAAAACCGCAAAAACCTTTGCAACAAAAGTAAAATCCGAAATGGCATTTTTGAATATGCCGAATGTTGAGCTTGTTCCGTACTTTGAAAAGTGCGAACCAAATTCAAAGGGTACGGATAAAATGGAATTGCTCATCTCCGCAAACCCGGGTGAAACACCTCGCCCTGTTGCAAAAATCGCATCGGGCGGTGAGCTTTCAAGAATGATGCTTGCAATTAAAACAGTTCTTGCAAGCACGGATACGGTTGATACCCTCATTTTTGATGAGGTTGACACAGGTATTTCGGGTTCGGCGGCAGAAAAGGTCGGCTTAAAACTGCGTGAAGTCAGCAAAAGCAGTCAGGTTCTCTGTGTGACGCATCAGGCACAAATTGCAGCTCTTGCGGATTTTCACTATCTTATCCGCAAACAGGTTGAAAAAGGAAGAACATTTACAAATGTAACCCTCCTTGACCATAACGGCAGAGCAGGCGAACTTGCACGTATAATCGGCGGTGTTGATATAACCGACGCCGCACTTAAACATGCAGAATCAATGCTTGAAAAGTATAATATCTAATATAAATCAACTATATAAACGAAAGGGAGCGGCATTTTGAAGCTGTGGTCGGTTGCAAAACTTGATAAAACTAAGGCGGGGGAGATTCAGTCCCGCTATGAGCTGCCTGCAATTGTTGCAATGCTGCTTCAGATACGGAATATTACAACGAAAGATGAAATTGAAAGCTTTCTTTACAACGATTCTTTCATTGCCGATCCGTTTGAAATAAAAGATATGGATAAGGCTGTTGAACGCATTAACAAGGCGCTTGATTGCGGTGAACCGATTTGTGTTTACGGTGATTATGATGCCGACGGTGTCACCTCAACAGCACTTTTATATTCTTACCTTGAAACAATTGACGCAAACGCAATGTACTATATCCCGTCCCGTGAAACCGAGGGCTACGGAATGAACAAAAACGCTGTTGACAAACTCAATGAGCGTGGAATAAAACTCATAATTACTGTTGATAACGGAATTGCGGCAGCACAGGAGGTTGCATACGCAAGCTCACTCGGAATTGATACCGTTGTCACAGACCACCATATGCCCTCAGGCGAGTTGCCAAAGGCTTGTGCCGTAGTTGACTTGCACAGAGAGGACTGTAAAAGCAGATTCAAAAATCTTTCGGGGGTGGGTGTTGCCTTCAAGCTGATTATGGCGCTTGAAGGCGAATACTGCGATACAACCACCTTGCTTGACAACTATTCCGACCTTTTGAGCATCGGCACAATCGGTGATGTTGTTGAGTTGAAGGATGAAAACCGAGTATTTGTCAAACACGGACTTGAAAGCATTACAAATACCGACCGCCCCGGACTGCAGGCACTTATCAAAAATTCCGGTCTTACGGGAAAAACCGTATCTTCAACAAATGTGTCATTTACGATTGTTCCGAGAATAAATGCAGTAGGACGACTCGGTTTGTCCGAAAAATCGGTGTCGCTTCTTCTTACGGAAGATTATGACGATGCGGCTGAAATTTCATCGCAACTCTGCGTTGACAACTCCGAAAGGCAAGAGATTGAGCGTGATATTCTTGAAAAAATTGACGGAATAATCCGCAGAAAACCGTCGCTTGTCAATGATAAAATCATAGTAATTGACGGTGAAAACTGGCATCAGGGCGTAATCGGACTTATTGCCGCCAAGGTCAAAGAGGCTTACGGCAAGCCGGCAATCGTTATTTCAAAGCTCGGTGATATTGCAAAGGGCTCGGGCAGAAGTGTGGAGGGATTTCCTCTTTGTGACGCTGTTTTTGCCTGTTCGGATCTTCTCACACACAGAGGCGGTCATCCTATGGCTGTCGGGCTTTCTCTTGATTCTGAAAATATCACTGCTTTTCGCAGGAAAATAAACGAATTTGCCGACAATTTCGGCAAGATGCCGTATGATAAAATCAACATTGAGTGCAAGCTCAATCCGGCATACATAAACCTTGATTTGATTGATTCTCTGTCGCTTATGCAGCCCTACGGTGCCGGTAATCCTACACCTGTTTTCGGTTTGTACAATATGACATTGAAGAACATTACTCCGCTTTCGGCGAACAGGCATTTAAGACTCACTCTGTCCCGCAATAACATACAGATTACTGCGATGAAATTCTTTACATCAACCGAAGAATTTCCGTATAAAATCGGTGAAACACTTGATCTTGCAGTAAATCTTGACCGCAATGAGTACAACGGAAATGTGTCTGTTTCCGTAATTGTCAAAGATATAAAATCATCGGACTGCGATACCGAAAAGCTCCTTGACAGCCGTACAAACTATGAGGATTTTTGCAGAGGAAAACAGCTTGACCGTTCACAGCTTTCGGATTTAATGCCCGACAGAAACGATTTTGCATTGCTTTATAGATATCTGAAAAGCAACGGCGGTTACGCTTTTGAAACCGCAACTTTGGCTCACATGCTTGACAACAGGCTGTCTTTTGGTAAAATTAAAGTGATACTTGAGGCCATGAGAGAGCTCAGGCTTATCGAAATTTCAGAGGGAATGAAAACCTCAAAAATTTCAGTCCTGCCCGTAAACGGCAGGGTTGACCTCGAATCAGCCCCGATTATCAAGAAATTAAGGGAGGTATTCTGATGGGTAAATTTTCAAATGTTGCACACTATCAGGATTTTACGGAACTGAAAAAGATTCTTTCCGCATCTGCTGCCAACACTTACGATATGGATAAAATCGAAAAGGCATATAAATTTGCCGAAAAAGCTCACGGTGACCAGCGCAGAGTATCGGGAATTCCGTACATTCTTCATCCCGTTTCAGTAGCCTGTATTGTTGCAGAGCTCGGTATGGATACCGATTCCGTCTGTGGTGCATTGCTTCATGATACAGTAGAGGACACAGGAGTCACACTTGAAGAGGTTACAAAGCTTTTCGGTGCGGATGTTGCCAAGCTGATTGACGGCGTTACAAAAATTTCAAAAATTCCGTACTCAACCCGTGAACAGCAACAGGCTGAAAATATAAGAAAAATGCTTATCGCAATGGCTGATGATATCCGTGTAATTATCATCAAGCTTGCCGACAGGCTTCATAATATGCGTACAATGAACTGTATGCCGGAACAAAAAAGGAGAGATAAATCACTTGAAAATATGCAGGTGTTTGCTCCTATTGCTCATCGGCTCGGTATTAAAACCATAAAAGATGAGCTTGAGGATCGTTCTCTTCA
>ERZ779865.2037-NODE-2037-length-13513-cov-25.706271_pt1 | contig 13513 bp, 8 predicted proteins | sample MGYA00433088_ERZ779865 | MGnify/ENA primary metagenome ERZ779865 (study PRJEB29588, sample SAMEA2151703) | human gut metagenome | biome: human gut; feature: human-associated habitat; material: faeces | place: Denmark | collected 2008/2010 ... | reverse complement strand
ACGCTAAGATGCTTTCCAAGATGTTCTTAGCCGGCGCCAAGAATTTAGAGAATAAGAAGGAATGGATCAACGAACTGAATGTGTTCCCCGTTCCCGATGGAGATACCGGAACCAATATGACCATGACCATCATGTCTGCGGCCAGAGAAGTATCCGCACTGGGGGAGGATGCCGATATGGCAGCTCTGTGTAAGGCTATTTCCAGTGGTTCCCTGCGTGGTGCCAGAGGTAACTCCGGCGTTATCTTATCCCAGCTGTTCCGTGGTTTCACCAAGAGTATCAAGGAAGAGCAGGCACTGGATATTCCCGTATTAACCCGTGCTTTTGAAAAAGCGGTGGAGACCGCATACAAGGCTGTTATGAAGCCAAAGGAAGGTACGATCCTTACGGTAGCCAGAGGTGCTTCCGATAAGGCAAAGGAACTTTGCGAAGATGGCGCAGAGGATTTAGAGCAGTTCCTTGGAACGGTGATCGAACATGCCCGTTATGTTCTCAGCCAGACTCCCGAAATGCTGCCCGTATTAAAGCAGGCAGGTGTAGTGGATTCCGGCGGACAGGGTCTGGTAGAAGTATTATGCGGTGCCTATGACGCATTTTTAGGCAAAGAAATTGATCTGACCGTAGCTCCCGCAGCGACCGCCAAGGCAGAAGATACCAAGAGTTCTCTGGAAGTACAGGCGGAAGCGGAGATCAAATTCGGTTATTGCACCGAATTCATTATTCTGTTAAACAAACCTTTTAATGTAAAGGCTGAGATGGATTTCAAGGCATTCTTAGAGTCCATCGGTGATTCTATCGTATGTGTTGCAGATGACGATGTGGTCAAGGTACATGTACATACCAATGATCCCGGTCTGGCTATCCAGAAGGCATTGAAGTATGGTGCATTGTCCAATATGAAGATCGATAACATGCGCTTAGAGCATCAGGAGAAGCTCTTCAAGCTCTCTGAGAAGGAAGCTGCACAGAAAAAGGCCGAAGAAGAGAAGGCTGCACAGCCTCCCAAGGAAGTAGGTTTCCTGGCAGTATCCGTAGGTGACGGTTTAAGTGAACTGTTCAAGAGTCTTGGTGTAGACTATATCATCGAGGGCGGACAGACCATGAACCCCAGTACCGCAGATATCTTAGATGCAGTTGACAAGGTAAATGCAAAGACGATTTTCATTCTTCCGAATAATAAGAACATCATTCTCGCAGCCAACCAGGCAGCGGAACTGATGACGGATAAGGAACTGTTAGTCATTCCCACCAAGACCATTCCCCAGGGAATAACCGCAGTGATCAACTTCGTACCCGAACTGTCCATAGAAGAGAACGAAGAGACTATGCTCCGCGAGATCAAAAATGTCAAGACCGGTCAGGTGACCTATGCGGTACGTGATACCGTAATCGATGACAAAGAGATCAAGAAAGACGACTTCATGGGCATCGGTGACCAGGGCATCGTAGCTGTCGGTACCGACATGGTAAAAGTAACCCGTGATATGATTGCAGAACTTGTGGATGAAGATTCCGAACTCATCAGCGTATACTACGGCTGTGACGTAGCAGAGGATGCTGCCGAAGCACTGCGCGCAGACTTAGAGGATGCTTATCCTGCCTGCGATATCGAATTACAGTACGGCGGACAACCCATTTATTACTATACTGTTTCTGTTGAGTAACTTGAAAGTTAAGTAATGAATCTGTTCTAATATCCCAGTAGCCCGCATTGGGGCTAAGAACCGCAGACCCGCTTCCGCTTCGGACGCAGACCGTAGCGGTACATAAGCGAGGACAATACCCTCGCTAAGTACCGACGGCTGCTTAGAGTCTGCTTGTCCTTACCCCAACTGCAGGCTACTGGTTTCCTCTAAAACAGCCTTAAACTAATGAAAATGGTGGAAATTGAATAGAAAAAAGTTCTATAGGAGAAGCAATTCCTCTGTTTTAGATCTTTTCCGCAATTATGGAGGAAATTATTTGCTCCCAGAACATTAATTCCACTATTTTCTGTTATTCAATGGATTTTAGCGGAATCCGTAAACAGAACGCCCACAGCGAACGGAATGTCCTTCCGAAGATGTTTGTCGGGAGGTGGTGATATTTTCTCGAAAAGTGTTGAAAGACAGGGTGGAGCGAACAGGACGTTCGCGACAGGCGGACGTTGCCATGGATGGCAACTGGAGCCGTGCCCGTACGGATTAGAACCGCTACTCACTTTTCGTTAGAAAATTCCCACCGGGAGACCTCACATCGAGGAAGGACATTCCGTTCGCCGTGGGCGTTCGTCCGGTTTACGGCAATCCTACGTTACGAGCCATGCACCCAATTCATAAATGTGTCGCAAAAGGCACTCCACATTTATTTCATTGACGGCTGTCGCCGTATAAAGTCAAAAACAAAAACAGCGACTTGTGAGCAAGCTCCCAGATCGCTGTTTTCGTTTTGACTTTGCATGGCTCGTAACTTTCAATTTAATATACAATTTCACCATTTTGTAAAGAGTAAACGGTTTGACAGAAGGGAGAGAAACGCTTACAATTCAAGTAGCTACGCAGTTTGTGATACAAAGGAGCCTACTGGGGATGGAGAAGCGGAAAGAGGAATTTCTGAAAATCGTATGTCAGATCTATATGGCTGCCATTCTGGTAGTATTGCCGCTGTACTATATTCCCGGGAATGGATATTACAAATTGGGCGATAGCAAATATTATTTATATCGCAATATCTCTCTGATCTGTATAGGGATTTGTCTGGTGGTACAGATAATCGTTGTGGTAAAAAGCTACCTGATGGAAAAACACAGACGGATAGAACAACGCTGCTGGATGGAAAACTGCGCTAGTGTCGGTATGTATATTGGTATGTATATAAGAAAAAACGGGAAAAAAATGATCGTATGGTGCAGGGAGCATATCGTAGTGACAGCGGTCTGCCTGTACGGCGCCTGCGCTGTGGCCTCTGCACTCGCCAGCCCTTATGGAAGTACTGCGTGGACGGGAGAGAAGGAATGGTACATGGGAGCTGTCACAATCTGCCTGATGGTGGGCGGATTTCTGCTGGCAGCGAAGTACAGCGGACAATGCAGCCGTATTTTATATCTGGGAGAAACAGCGTCTGTCACAGTGGCACTCATAGGATTGCTCCAAAAACTGGGTTATGATCCATTGGGATTGTTGAAGGGTTATATCGTGGGAGACTGGGAATATACACATATGCTCACTACACTGGGGAATAATAACTGGCTCAGTGGGTATTACAGTGTGGTGTTTCCTTTATCGCTGGCACTTTTTTGTAAGGCGGTGGAAGAAGAGCGAAGAGGAAGGTCGATGTTGCTTGGAGTCAGCAATACTCTTGTGGTCATATTACTGTTTTTGCAGGGAAGTGACGGCGGTGTGATGGTGGCAAGTGTGGCACTGTGGATGTGCTTTTGGAGTAGCCGGAAGAAAACGAAGCTGTGGGAAGCCCTGTTTTTCCTGCTGACCGGCGCCTGTGTGGGAATGTTACTGTGGGGAAAGGGGATGCAATCCCTGGGAACCTTGGATATCCTGTTGCAGGACGGTATTGCCAAGCGGCTGGCTGCCTGGCAGGGATGGATTTTGCTTGCGGCGATGTGCCTGTTATTTTGCGGGATACATCATGCTCTTCCGGATGAGAAAAAGGGGATCTTACGGACCGGATTGCTGTACGGCAGTCTGGCGTTTGCTGCGGGTGCGGTCATATGGTATATTTTGAAACAGCAGGGCAGCGATTTCGCGGAATGGGGTAATCACCGTGGAAGATTATGGCAGATGGCATGGCAGGGATTCTGCCAGGGAGATCTCAGACAGAAGTTGTTGGGGGCCGGACCGGATTGCTTTGCAGGCTATTTGGGACAAGTGTTGCCCGGAGGTACGGTACTGTTCGATAAAGGCTATTTTGCCGGCTCGATTTTTACGAATGCTCATAATGAATGGCTTACGACACTGATCAATATGGGAGTACTTGGGGTGGTGGCTTATGCAGCCGTATTTTTTACCGCATTTCGAAAATATCGCGGAAACTTCATGACAAATATGCTGCTTTTTACTTACGGAATGCATTCTCTGATCAGTTTTCAGCAGGTACTGAATGCTCCACTTTTTTTTCTACTGCTGGGGATATGCGAAGCCGGACAGGGGCAGGAGAAGCTACATAGAACGGATACAGATGAGGAGTCGATAGAAATCGCATGAAAAACATTTGGAAAATTTTCACAGGAGATCTGAAAAAACTGGTGAAACAGCCTTTTGCACTGGTCATCATCATCGGGCTGTGCGTGATACCGTCGCTGTATGCATGGTTTAATATTTTCGCCAACTGGGATCCCTATGCCAATACCGGTGGAATCCCCGTAGCGGTAGTGTCTCTGGATAAGGATTACACGCGAAAGGACGGCTCTGTGGTGAACATGGGAGAATCCGTGTTGGAGAGTCTACATTCTAACACCAGCGTGAAATGGATCTTTTTAGATACTGAGGAAGAAGCGCAGGAAGGCGTGGAAGCGGGGAAATATTATGCCGCCATCGTGATCACGGATAAATTTACATATAGTATGTACAATGTATTCTCCGACGATTTTGAGAATCCGTCACTGATTTATTACCAGAATCAGAAGAGCAACGCTATTGCTACCAAGATCACAGATACGGTAGCCGGTACGTTGCAGAATACTATTAACGAGACTTTTATCAAAGTGGCAGCTACCACGATTTTCGAAGAGGGTAATTCCGTATCGGATCAGATGCAGGGAGACAGCTATGTGGAGGAATTTTGTGCCGATCTGGAAGAACTGAATGACAACCTGAAGGAATACAGTACGATGATCGATACTTTCCGGGCGGGGAATGACAGACTGGAAGCGGCGATCACCCATGTGAATTATGAGATTCCCGTAATGCAGAAGAAGTTGGATACAACGACGGCAAGCCTGAATCAGAGCAGTCAGAATCTGTCATCCACCAAAGATACGCTGTCGAATTTCAGTACGAATGTGGATACCTCCATGAGTACCATACAGACCTCGCTGGAGGATATGAAAAAGATCCTGGATCAGAGCAAGCTGGCAGACGATACGGCACAGATGACGAAGGATCTGAATAAAGTGGCAAGGGATACCAACACCCTGAACGGACAGGTCAACAATCTGCTGGCAGCGCTGATTGAACAGCGTGTGCAGGGAAGTGTATCCGGCGGAGATGCTTCTACCGGCAGCGGAAGCGGCAATACGGCAGCGACGGATGCTGCCATCGAGGCGCTGAAGGCTATGCAGAAAGAACTGGATATGATGAATACAGTCATAGGCAGTGTGCTGGAATCCACCGATGAACAGGCGGCAGAGAAAGCAAAGGTCAATGTCAACAATGCCATGAATAATTTAAAGAATGTCATTGACAGCTGTGAGAATTCCGTGAGTAATATGCAGGGCATCTATAAAAACAATCTGGTGCCTCAGATGCAGAAAGTCCTGACAAATATGTCAGATTCGCTGAATCAGGTGACCAACCTGGTAAATACATTGAGCAGTACCGTACAGAATATAGGTGTAGTTATGGAAGGCGTCGGCGATGCGGTAGACGGTACCAGCGAGAGCCTGGGACAGATCCAGGGCGTAGTAGACGGCATCAGTCAAAAACTGACAGATCTGACAGAACAGCTGGAAGGTGCCTCCGAAGAGGAAATGATGGATATTCTGGTACGTTTCCTGGGAGGAGATCCTGACAGCCTTGGAGCATATTTCGCATCTCCTGTGACGATGGAGACCATAGCCATGTATCCGGTAGCCACCTACGGTTCTGCCATGACACCGTTCTATTCCACGTTGGCGATCTGGGTAGGATCTACGATTCTGGTGGCACTGGTGAAGGTAAAGGCATCACCGAAAAATCTTAAAAACGTACAGAGTTATCAGCTGTATTTCGGCAGATACCTTCTGTTCTTACTGCTGGCGCAGATCCAGGCTGCTATTATTGTGGCGGGAGATCTGTGGCTGCTGAAAGTAAATATTGTGGAACCTGGACTGTTTTTCCTGGCGGCAAGTTTTACCGCCACTGCATTTTCCCTGCTGATCTATTCCCTGACGTTGGCATTCGGGGATGTGGGTAAGGCTGTCTGCGTAATTGTTATGGTACTGCAGATCGCGGGATCCAGCGGAACGTTCCCTATTGAACTGCTTCCCGATATTTATCAGAAGATATACATCTTCTTTCCATTCCCCTATGCGATCACGGCAATGCGTGAGGCACTGGCAGGAATGTATGGAACCGCCTATATGGCAGCCATGGCGAAGTTGATTCTGTTCATGCTGGAAGGGCTGCTCATCGGACTGGTGATCCGGATCCCGTTTGTGAAGCTGAACCATTTCGTGGAAGAGAGAATGGAAGACACTGAGCTCATGTGACGCCTATTCGGAGCCATGTAAACATTGCATAATATTCGTCGAATGCTGGTATTCGTAAGAAGATTTTGCAATGTTTATAGGGCGAATGAAGTACCGAATAGGCAGAAAGTAAGGCAGAAAATAAGGCAGAAAGGAAATTTCATGGAAAGAGATTACGAAGAGATTTTCCAGAAGGTGCTGGACTATGAGCAGACCCTTCATGAAAAAAACAGAAAAAGAATTAAGATCGGTCTGAAGTGCATCTGGATCGTGCCCCTTTTTTTCCTGGCGCTGTTATTTTTAACCGGCAGTAACAAGGTGATCTTCCTGATCCTGTGGATCGTGTCACTGTTCGCCCTGTCGATCTATTTGATCGTTGTGGAATATATGGATTATAACTTGCAGGAAAAGATCATGGAACTGAAGGGAGAAGAGGGAACGATCGAAGCAGTGACTCCTGCGGATTTCGACAGAGCGGCACAGATCATCCGCAAGACCCGTGAAATGATCGGTGAGGGACTGAACTCCCCGGCGGAGACTCAGGCAGAAGACGGGGAGGATGGCGAGTGTGAAAAATAATTTTTTCACACGCAAATTTGTGCCTGCGGCCCAAAGTTTGCAGGTTACGGAAAGATACGGAGAGTAATATGCGTAACATTTGGAAGATATTTACCACCGACATCCGTCGGATCAGCAATAATGTAGTGGCAGTAGTGATCGTCATGGGATTAAGCATCCTGCCGGCACTGTATGCCTGGTTCAATATTTTCTCCAACTGGGATCCTTATGAACCGGCGGCTACCAGCCAGTTGCAGGTTGCAGTCGCTTCGGATGATGCCGGAGCGGAGATCATGGGTCTGTCCCTGAATGTGGGAGACAGTGTGCTGGAAGCCCTGGAAGCGAATACTACCATCGGCTGGGTATTCCCGGAGACCACGGAAGAAGCCCTGGAGGGCGTGAAGAACAGCGACTATTATGCAGCACTGATCATTCCGGAGACTTTCACACAGGAAATGCTGGGATTTATAGACGGTGAAGTGGATCATCCAACGATCTATTATTATGAAAATGAGAAAAAGAACGGCATTGCACCCAAGATCACAGGCAAGGCGAAAAATGCCGTGCAGGAGCAGGTAAATGCTACGTTCATCAGTACTGTGGCGGAGTCGGTCATGAAAGCCGGCAATGCGCTTTCTATGGTGAATGCAAACGGTCAGGTCAGTGTGACAGACTCTCTGGATACTGTGCAGAAGCAGCTGCAGGATTATGTGGTCATGCTGCAGTCCTTCCAAAGCATCATGAATTCGGCGGAAATGATCATGTCCACCAGCCAGAATATGCTGCCGGATATGGACAACATCCTGGAGAATGGGCGGAATACCATGATCGGCATGCAGACCATGATCAATTCCAGCGTGGATGCAGTGGACGTCATGGGAGATATGGTAAGCAGCAGTATGAATATGGTGACGGAAGCACTGCAGTACCTGTCCATCTATGCGGACGGACTGTTAACCCAGATGGACAGTAACAGCGTAGGCAGTACCACGGACACCGGACTGGGCATGGCAATCGGACTGGTGCAGGGTATGCAGGCGAATATGGATGTTCTGGGAAGCCTGGTAACCGGGCAGGATGCGCAGATTCAGGAGATCAGCCAGTCATTAAAAAATATTGAGGCGGACCTGAAGCAACTGCAGAATAGCAAAGGACAGGTAGATACCGATATCAATACCCTGCGGGCGCAGATGAGGGAACAGATCCGGATCTGCAGCAAACAGCTGGATAACCTCGCAAGTGACTATAATAACAACGTCAGACCTTCTTTCCGTGATACCGGTAAATCCATGCAGCAGGCATTTTTGAATGCCGCAGCGATGATGAATGGCACGGATGTGAATATGGATGAAATCTCCGATATTTTAAAAGAGTACCAGCAGACTTTACAGGAAGGCAACGTAAGTTTGCAGGATTCACTGGTAATTGCCCAGGAACTGCTGGACAAGGTGAATAAAATAGCGGATAATATAAAACGGATCACCGGAGCGGACTCTTATGAAGATATTTTAAGTGCCATGGCGACGGATCCTACGGCTGTTGCGGACTTTGTATCATCTCCGGTGCAGCTTGAGACGGTGCCTGTTTATCCGGTGGATCACTACGGCTCGGCAGCATCGCCGTTCTATACGATCCTGGCGATCTGGGTAGGTGCGTTATTTTTGGTAGCCATCATTCACGTAGGGGTGAAACCGATTGATCCCGGGGATCATTACAAGGCTCATGAGAGGTATTTTGGCAGATATCTGCTGTTTTTCCTCATAGGACAAGCGCAGACACTGCTTACGATCCTGGGCAATCTCTACTACATTGAGATCCAGTGCCAGCATAAGTTTTTATACTGGCTGGCGGCAGCGGTGGCGAGTGCCGCATTCAGCTGTTTCATGTATTCCGTGACTTTTGCATTCGGTAACGTGGGAGAAGCACTGGCAATCGTGGTCATGGTCATCCAGGTAGCGGGAAGCGGCGGAACTTTTCCTATCGAAGCATTGCCGAAGGTGTTCCAGTGGATCTATCCGTTCCTGCCATTCCAGTTCGGCATGAAAGCCTTCAAGGAATGCATTGCCGGAATGTACGGCGTGGACTATTGGATCAATGTGGGTAAAATGGCATTATTCCTGATCATTGCACTGTTGCTGGGATTGGCATTGGAGCCGCCGTTTCGTAAGCTGAATCGTAGGATCGAGAAGAGCAAGGAAAAGACAGGGCTCATGATATAGAGTGCGATGCATGAATTTGTGAGCTGTAAGTAAATGATTGAGAGAACCAAAACAGAAAGGAATCACAATATGAAGTGGGTAAAATTCAGAATAAAGACCGTGACGGAAGCAGAAGATATTATTATCAGCACCCTGTATGATCTGGGACTGGAAGGTGCACAGATCGAGGACAAAGTGCCCCTGACTGCCATGGAGAAGGAGCAGATGTTCGTAGATATCCTGCCGGACGGACCGGAGGATGACGGCATTGCTTATTTGAGCTTTTTTGTAGAGGAAAAAGAGGACGGTAGTCTGGAAGTAGCCGGTGAGAAGACCACTACCGAGGCGGTGCTTGCCGATGTGAAGCGGGAACTGGAAGATTTACGCCAGTTCATGGATATCGGAGAAGGTTCCGTTGTCGTGGACGAGACCGAGGATATTGACTGGATCAACAACTGGAAGCAGTATTTCCATCAGTTTTATATTGATGATATCCTGGTCATTCCTTCCTGGGAAAATATCAAACCGGAAGACACCGATAAAATGGTGCTTCATATTGATCCCGGTACTGCATTCGGCACCGGTATGCATGAGACCACACAGCTGTGTATCCGTCAGCTGCGTAAGTTCATTACTCCCGAGACAGAGCTTCTGGATGTGGGAACCGGCAGCGGTATTCTGGCGATTCTGTCCCTGATGTTCGGTGCAAAGCATGCCGTGGGAACCGACCTGGATATCTGTGCGGTGGAAGCAGTAGCACAGAACTGCGAGGTTAACGGCATCGATCCCGCACAGTTCGACATGATGATCGGCAATATCATTACCGATAAAGAAGTGCAGGACAAGGTGGGCTATGAGTGTTATGATATCGTCGTAGCCAATATTCTCGCAGATGTACTGGTGCCCCTGACTCCCGTGATCGTACACCAGTTGAAAAAGGGAGGTATCTACATTACCTCCGGTATCATTGATGATAAGGAACAGACCGTGGTAGAGGCAGTGAAGGCAGCGGGTCTGGAAGTATTGGAAGTAACCTATCAGGGAGAATGGGTCAGCGTTACCGCAAGAAAAAATTAGAGGATTTTTAACAATGTATCAGTTTTTTGTAGAGCCGGATCAGATCGATGTGGCAGGAAAAAGTGTCATTATCCGGGGAACCGATGTCAATCATATCAAAAATGTACTGCGTATGCGCCCCGGCGAGGAAGTGGCGGTCAGCAACGGAATCGACGGGAAAGAATATCGCTGTGGGATCCTTGCGCTGGAGGAGGACTGCGTCCGTCTGGAACTGCGTTTTATCAAAGAGGACGGCGTGGAACTTCCGGCGAAGATCTATCTGTTTCAGGGGCTGCCCAAGGCAGATAAAATGGAACTCATTATTCAAAAAGCAGTGGAACTGGGAGCTTTTCAGGTGATTCCGGTAGCCATGAAGCGGTGCGTGGTAAAGCTGGATGAGAAAAAGGCAGATGTAAAGATCAAGCGCTGGCAGGGAATTGCGGAGGCAGCAGCGAAACAGAGCAAGCGGGGCGTGATCCCAACGGTAGCTCCGGTGATGAGTTACGCTCAGGCAGTGAAAATGGCATCACAAATGGATCTGAAGCTGGTGCCCTACGAACTGGCAGAGGGAATGGAACAGACGAAGCACCTGATCGAAAGCGTGGAGCCGGGGCAGCAGATCGCTATTTTTATCGGTCCGGAAGGCGGCTTCGACCCGGAGGAGATCCGGATCGCCACAGAGGCCGGAATCCAACCCATTACCCTGGGAAAACGGATCCTGCGGACAGAGACTGCCGGATTTACAACTATCGCATGGCTGATGTATCAGCTGGAAAAATAGCGGTGGGCGGCACAGAGTATCTGCCTGTGGCATATTTTAATCATAAGAAGAATATAGTAACTATTCAGAGTAAACAAAAAAGCTTTGAAACAGAGGGCTTGCAAATGGAACCTGAGTAGCTGCTGAACAGATAGATAGCAAGGAGAAGAAGAGAATGGAAGTCTATTTGGACAATTCCGCTACCACCAGAACCTTTCCGGAAGTAGCCGAGTTGATGACGAAGATCATGTGTGAAGATTACGGAAATCCCTCCAGCCTGCATATGAAGGGAGTGGAGGCGGAGAAGTACCTCCGCTATGCCAAGGAGACTCTGGCAAGGATCCTGAAGGTGGAGGAGAGAGAGCTGTTGTTCACCTCCGGCGGTACAGAGTCCGATAATATGGCATTGATCGGCTGCGCCATGGCGAATTGCCGCAGGGGCAACCATCTGATCACAACACAGATCGAGCATCCTGCAATCCTGCAGACCATGCGTTACCTGGAGAGTCAGGGATACCGTGTCACGTATCTGCCGGTGGATTCCTGCGGACGCATTCGCCTGGAAGACCTGCGCAGAGCCATGACACCGGAGACCATTCTGGTATCCATTATGCATACAAATAACGAGATCGGAGCCCTGCAGCCCATTGAGGAAGCCGGAGCACTGATCAAACAGATGAACTCAGACACTTTATTTCACGTAGATGCGGTACAGGGATTCGGCAAGTCCAGGATCTATCCGAAAAAGATGCACATTGACCTGTTGTCCGTCAGCGGACACAAAATCCACGGTCCCAAAGGCGTCGGACTGTTATACGTAGGAGATAAGGTGAAGATCCAGCCTATCGTATTCGGTGGCGGTCAGCAGCAGAACCTTCGATCCGGCACGGAAAATGTCCCGGGAATTGCCGGACTTGCTAAAGCAGCGGAAATGTTGTACAGTCGTTTTGATGAGGATCATGCGAGACTTTGTGCCTGCAAGAGAAGATTTATTGAAGGTGTGGAGAGACTGGATCATGTGAAGGTTAACGGCCTTCTGCCGGATGCTCCTTACGGAGAGGGAACAGCAGCTCATATCGTCAGTGTGTCCTTTGCCGGAGTAAGAAGCGAAGTACTCCTGCATGCGTTGGAGGACAAGGGAATCTATGTCTCCGCAGGAAGTGCCTGCTCCGCGCATAAGCCGCAGCCTTCCGCTACGCTGAAAGCTATCGGAGTGGATAAATCCCTGCTGGATTCCACCATACGCTTCAGCTTTTCGGTATTTACCACGGAAGAAGAGATTGACGTTTGCCTTCAGGCATTGTACAATATAGTACCTATGTTACGCAGATACAGCCGCAGATAAGAAAGGAAAAAAAGTGTTTACATCATTTTTGATAAAGTATGCCGAGATCGGCATTAAGGGAAAAAACCGCTACCTGTTCGAGGATGCTCTGGTACGTCAGATTAAATACGCTCTGAAAAAGTGTGAGGGAGAATTCCTGGTACACAAGACACAGGGACGTATTTTCGTAGATGCAGAGTCAGAATTCGACTATGATGAAGTCGTGGCACATCTGCAGAGAGTCTTCGGTATCTCCGGCATCTGCCCGGTAGTCCATGTACAGGATGAAGGCTTCGAGAAGCTGTGCGAGACTGTGATCGACTACATTGCAAAGGTATATCCGGACTGTAATCAGACTTTCAAGGTGGCAGCAAGACGTGCCAGGAAAAATTACCCCAAGGATTCCATGACCATCAACATGGATATGGGCGAAGCCATTCTGAATGCTTACCCCAATATGAAGGTGGATGTACACCATCCCGACATCATGTTGAACATCGAGATCCGTGAGGAAATCTATATCTACTCCGTGATCCTGCCCGGCCCCGGAGGAATGCCCGTAGGCACCGGCGGCAAGGGAATGTTATTACTGTCCGGTGGTATCGATTCCCCTGTGGCAGGCTATATGATCGCCAAGAGAGGTGTCAAGATCGATGCGGTATATTTCCATGCACCGCCTTACACCAGCGAGCGTGCAAAACAGAAAGTAGTGGATCTGGCGAAGATCGTTGCCCGTTACACCGGACCGATCTACCTGCATGTGATCAACTTTACCGATATTCAGTTATATATTTACGAGAAATGTCCTCATGAGGAACTGACCATTATCATGCGCCGTTATATGATGCGTATTGCGGAGCAGATCGCAAATGAGACCGAGTGCCTTGGATTGATCACCGGTGAGAGTATCGGACAGGTGGCATCCCAGACCATGAATTCCCTGATCGCGACCAACGAAGTATGTGAGCTGCCGGTATACCGTCCGCTGATCGGATTCGATAAGCAGGAGATCGTAGAAGTATCCGAGAAGATCGGTACTTACGAGACTTCCATTCTGCCCTATGAAGACTGCTGTACTATCTTTGTGGCAAAGCATCCTGTGACGAAGCCGAATGTAAAGGTGATCCGCAGACATGAGCACAATCTGGATGAGAAGATCGACGAACTGGTGCAGACCGCATTAGAGACCAAAGAACTGATCATTGCGGAAGCATAAGTGCGAATGCAGAGTAACTATT
>ERZ779865.2032-NODE-2032-length-13535-cov-4.821217_pt1 | contig 13535 bp, 8 predicted proteins | sample MGYA00433088_ERZ779865 | MGnify/ENA primary metagenome ERZ779865 (study PRJEB29588, sample SAMEA2151703) | human gut metagenome | biome: human gut; feature: human-associated habitat; material: faeces | place: Denmark | collected 2008/2010 ... | reverse complement strand
GGACGATTCTTTTATCTGCGAATCTGGGCGTTATGAATCTGCTGCCGCTTCCGGCACTGGACGGAGGCCGGCTGTTATTTCTGATTATTGAGGCGATCCGCAGAAAGCGGATTGATCCAGACAAAGAAGGCATGGTAAATCTGGTTGGTATTGTATTGTTGTTTGGACTGATGTTTATTGTTATGTTCAATGACATTCGAAAACTATTTATCTAAGAGGCTAGAGGCGTTATGATGGAGAGACATATCACAAAGGAAGTACAGATTGGAAACAGATGGATTGGAGGAAATCATCCGATTGCGATTCAGTCTATGACAAATACAAAGACAGAGGATGTTGCGGCAACGGTGGCACAGATTAAGCAGCTGACAAAAGTCGGTTGTGAAATTATCCGCTGCGCGGTTCCCACCCAGGAGGCAGCTGCGGCGCTGACGGAAATCAAAAAACAGATTACCATCCCGCTGGTTGCGGATATCCATTTTGATTACCGGCTTGCGATTGCAGCCATGGAGCACGGTGCGGATAAAATTCGTATCAATCCCGGAAACATTGGAAGTCGTGAGCGTGTAAAAGCGGTTGTGGATGTGGCAAAAGAGCGCCGGATTCCTATTCGTGTGGGCGTCAACAGCGGATCTTTAGAGAAGGGTCTCGTGGAAAAATACCATGGTGTGACCGCAGAGGGAATTGTGGAGAGCGCAATGGATAAAGTGAAACTGATCGAAGATATGGGCTATGATAATCTTGTGATCAGTATCAAATCCTCGGATGTCATGATGTGTGTCAAAGCACATGAGCTGATCGCAAAACAGACGGATCATCCGCTGCATGTGGGAATCACAGAGGCGGGAACACTGATCAGCGGGAATATCAAATCCGCAATCGGTCTGGGACTGATTTTAAACCAGGGAATCGGGGATACTATCCGTGTTTCTCTGACCGGGGACCCGTTGGAAGAGATTAAATCCGCAAAACTGATTCTTCGTACCCTCGGACTTCGCAAAGGGGGCGTGGAAGTGGTTTCCTGTCCGACCTGCGGAAGAACCCGCATTGATCTGATCGGGCTTGCCAATCAAGTAGAAACGATGGTTTCGGAATTTCCGCTTGATATCAAAGTGGCGGTAATGGGATGTGTGGTAAACGGACCGGGAGAGGCAAAGGAAGCCGATATCGGGATTGCCGGAGGTGTCGGCGAGGGTCTGATTATCAAACATGGAGAAATTTACAAAAAGGTACCGGAAGCAGAACTTCTGCCGGCACTGCGTTATGAATTGGAACATTGGAGTGAAGACTGATGTCAAAAGCATTTCGTGAAGCCTTTCCGACACTGAAACTGGAGGAAGAACTCGAAGGGCTGTTAGATACAACTGAAGTGACAAAAATAAGTGCGAATCATGAACATACTCATATTCGCATTTATTTGCGTGCAAAAAGACTTATTTTCAAAAAAAACATATGGAAACTTGAAAAAGCGATTACCGAACAGATTTTTCAGAACCGGGCCATACAGGTAAAGATCATAGAGTCTTATGAGCTTTCCGAACAGTATACCCCGAAGTCTCTGATAGAGGTGTATAAGGACAGTATTTTAGATGAACTGAATGCCTACAGTGTGCTCGAATACAATCTGTTGCGGACGGCGGACATGGAATTTCCGGAAGAGGACCGTCTGATTCTGACGATGGATGAGACTATTATTGCCAAAACCCGTACGGATGAGATTATCGAATTTTTAGAGAAAGTGATCTGTGAGCGCTGTGGAATGAATCTGAAAATATTTCCACAATACCGGAAACCGCAAGAGAGCAAATACCGGAAAAATTCCGAAGAACAGATCCGGCAGGAAGTGGCAGGAATTGTTGCGCGGACGAAGCTTGTTATGGAAGGAAAATCCCAGAAAACGGAAGAAAAAGAGAAAACTGTCGAAACAGAAGAAAAAACAAAGACAATTGCAAAAACGGCAGGAAATCGTGCAGACACTTCAAAAAATGGTACAAATTATGCAAAACCAAAGCAGAAGTTTGAAAAGCGGGGAGAGTTCCGCCGGAAATTCGAGTCGGATAACGGCAAAAAATCCATGAATCCGGATGTAATATACGGAAGAGACTTCGAAGAAGAGAGCATGGAGATTGAGAAGATTGACGGACCGATCGGAGAGGTTGTGATCCGCGGAAAGATTCTGTCGGTAGATACCCGTGAGATCCGCAATGAAAAGACCATCATTATTTTTTCCGTGACGGATTTTACCGATACGATTGTTCTTAAAATTTTTGCGAGAAATGATGATGTACCGGAGCTGTTAAAAGAAATCAGCGGGGGAAAGTTTGTGCGTGTCAAAGGTGTTGCAACCATTGATAAATTCGACAGTGAACTTACCATCGGTTCTATCGTCGGAATCAAGAAATGCGCCGATTTTACAACGGTCCGTATGGATACTAGCGTAGAAAAACGCATAGAGCTGCACTGCCATACCAAAATGAGTGATATGGATGGTGTTTCAGATGTCAAGGATATTGTAAAGCGTGCCATGAAATGGGGGCATAAGGCGATTGCCATTACCGATCACGGGGATGTGCAGGCGTTCCCGGATGCCAATCATACCGTACCGTCCGATTCGGATTTTAAAGTCATTTACGGCGTGGAGGCATATCTGGTCGATGATTTAAAGGGGATGGTGACGGACAGCCAGAACCAGGATCTGGATGCAGATTATGTGGTATTCGATTTGGAGACAACCGGATTTAGTCCGGAGACCAACCGCATTATAGAGATCGGGGCGGTGAAGGTGCAGAACGGAAAGATCGTGGACAAATTCTCAACGTTTGTCAATCCACAAGTGCCGATTCCGTTTCGGATTGAGCAGCTGACGTCGATCAATGATTCCATGGTGATTGATGCACCTGTCATTGCAGACATTCTTCCGGAATTTATGAAATTCTGCGAGGGATGTGTTATGGTTGCCCATAATGCCGATTTCGATATGAGTTTTATCAAGAAAAACTGCCAGAGGCTGGATATTCCATGCAAGCCGACGATTGTGGATACGGTTGCCCTGGCGCGTGTCCTGCTTCCGAATCTGAACCGTTTTAAGCTGGATACGGTTGCAAAAGCGCTGGGAGTATCCCTGGAAAATCACCATCGTGCAGTGGATGATGCCGGATGTACGGCAGAGATTTTTGTGAAGTTTATTGAGATGCTCCGGGAGCGCGGTATGTCTACCCTGGACGAAGTGAATGCAATGGGAACCTCATCGGTGCAGAATGTACAAAAGATGCCGACTTATCATGCGATCATTCTTGCCACCTGCGATCAGGGGCGGACAAACCTGTATAAGCTGATTTCGCTGGCGCATATCAAATATTATCACCGGCGTCCGAGGATTCCGAAGAGTGAATTTATCAGGTACCGGGATGGACTTCTGATCGGGTCTGCCTGCGAAGCGGGAGAGTTGTACCGGGCAATTTTAAATGGCCGTCCGGAGGAAGAAATTTCTAGACTGGTAAACTTTTATGATTATCTGGAAATCCAGCCGCTCGGAAACAATGCATTCCTTGTAAGAGATGAAGATTCTCCGGTTGCGTCCAATGACGATCTGATTGAGATCAATAAAAAGATTGTCCGGCTCGGTGAACAGTTCCATAAGCCGGTGGTGGCAACCTGTGATGTGCATTTTTTAGATCCGGAGGATGAAATTTACCGGAGAATTATCATGGCAGGGCAGGGATTTAAAGATGCGGATGAGCAGGCTCCCCTTTTTCTGCGGACGACGGAAGAGATGCTGAAAGAATTTGCCTATCTTGGAAGTGAAAAAGCAGAAGAGGTTGTTATTACAAACACAAACCGGATTGCGGATATGTGCGAAAAAATTTCTCCCGTTCGTCCGGATAAGTGTCCGCCGGTCATTGAAAATTCGGACCAGATGCTGCGTGACATCTGTTACAACAAAGCACATAAAATGTATGGAGATCCACTGCCGGAAATTGTGCAGGAACGTTTAGACCGGGAATTAAATTCCATTATCAGCAATGGGTATGCTGTGATGTATATCATTGCGCAGAAGCTGGTTTGGAAATCCAACGAAGACGGCTACCTGGTCGGATCGCGTGGATCGGTCGGAAGTTCTTTCGTTGCGACAATGTCCGGTATTACGGAGGTGAACCCGCTGCATGCGCATTATCTGTGCAAACATTGCCAGTACAGCGATTTTGATTCGGATCTGGTAAAATCTTTTTCCGGCCGAAGTGGATGTGATATGCCGGATAAGCTCTGTCCGCGCTGCGGAAAACCGCTTTCCAAAGAAGGGTTTGATATTCCGTTTGAGACGTTCCTGGGATTTAAGGGAAATAAAGAGCCGGATATCGACCTGAACTTTTCCGGAGAGTACCAGAGTAAGGCACATAAATACACCGAAGTTATCTTCGGGGAGGGACAGACCTTTAAGGCAGGAACGATCGGTACGCTGGCGGATAAGACGGCATTCGGTTATGTCAAAAATTATTATGAAGAGCGCGGCGTACATAAGAGAAACTGTGAAATTGACCGGATCGTGCTTGGATGTGTCGGGGTGCGTCGTACTACGGGACAGCATCCGGGTGGTATCGTTGTTCTTCCGATGGGGGAACAGATTTATACATTTACCCCGGTTCAGCATCCAGCAAATGATATGACGGTCGATATTACGACCACACATTTTGATTATCACTCGATTGACCATAATCTTTTAAAACTTGACATTCTCGGGCACGATGATCCTACCATGATCCGTATGCTGCAGGATCTGACGGGCGTAGATCCGACGCAGATCCCGCTGGATGATAAGGCTGTCATGTCGCTGTTTCAGGATACTTCCGCACTTGGCATCACGCCGGATGATCTGGTGAACTGCCAGCTGGGGGCATTGGGTATCCCGGAGTTTGGTACAGACTTTGCCATGGGCATGTTAATTGATACACAGCCAAAAGAATTTTCGGATCTGGTGCGTATTGCAGGGCTGTCCCATGGTACGGACGTATGGCTTGGCAATGCACAGACACTGATTCAGGAAAAGAAGGCAACGATTTCTACCGCCATCTGTACAAGGGATGATATCATGATCTATCTGATCAGTATGGGACTGGATTCCGAGGAATCGTTTAAGATTATGGAGAATGTCCGGAAGGGAATTGTGGCAAAAGGAAAATGTGACAAATGGCCGGAATGGAAGCAGGATATGATCGATCACAATGTACCGGACTGGTATATCTGGTCCTGTGAGAAGATTAAGTACATGTTCCCGAAAGCCCATGCAGCCGCGTATGTTATGATGGCATGGCGCATTGCCTACTGTAAAGTGTTTTATCCGCTGGCTTACTATGCAGCATATTTTTCTATCCGTGCGACCGCTTTCAGTTATGAGCTGATGTGTCAGGGAAAAGAAAAACTGGAAGGATATATGCATGAGTACGAAAAGCGCAAGGACGAGCTCTCCAAAAAAGAGCAGGATACCTACAAAGATATGCGTCTGGTACAGGAAATGTATGCCAGAGGATTTGAATTTCTTCCGCTGGATATCTATAAGTCAGAACCGCATCATTTTCAGATTGTGGATGGAAAACTGCTGCCGGCGCTCAATACGATTGACGGACTTGGCGATAATGCGGCAGTTGCGATTGCAGAAGCGGCAAAAGACGGAATTTTTCTGTCCAAAGATGATTTTAGGGAACGGACAAAAGTATCAAAGACAACCATAGAACTGATGAGTGATCTGGGATTGTTTGGCGATATGCCGGAATCCAATCAGCTTTCCCTGTTTGATTTTGGCGCGTAATGTTATGGAAGTTTTGAAAAACAAAAGAGGAGGAACCGCATTTTTGGGTTCCTCCTCTTTTACAGTCTTATAAATTTATTTTTTGATAACGCCGGGATGGAAAGCGGTGAGTGTTCCTGGATGATCGGTCGGTGTACAGAACACTTCTTTTGTCTTAAAATCGGTAAAATAGATGTAACTGGAAGTGACGTTGATATTGGAGTAATTGCCCTGTGCCAGTTCCTGATATCCACTGCCGTCATTTTTGATCATACAAAGGGCCGGATGGTCTTCGGAATAGCGCTGATAAAAAATACTGCTTCCGTATACATTGTAGAGATCCAGACTGTCCTTGGTAAGTGTAACCGGATGACCGGATTTCATATTGGTATGTACCAGGGCGTTGTTCTGATCCACATCCATATAATAAACATTGTCGTCACTGGTTACGATCGGTTTAAAAGAATTACATTCGTAGACTTTGCTTAAGCTGTCACTGGCGGTATCCAGCTGATAGATGGCGCCATCACTTTCCGTTCCGCTGGTATAAATATACTGACCCAGCGTGCTGCATGTAAAAATGTAAGGCGAATATACTTTTTTGCGTCCTTCGCCATCGATTCCGATCTTGTAAAGCGTTGTAGCATCCTTGTCATCATAGTGCAGATAATAAATGTAGTTTCCGACAAGCGAGGCATACAGGCAGGGATCTTTGTCTAAAATTTTAGTGTTTTCTCCATTCTGGTCAATTCTGCACAGACTGTTTCTTGCGTAGGAGAAGAAATCAAATCCGGTTCCATTATTTTCATTATTGCGTACATAGTATACATAATGGTCATCGGCGTTGATATACATGACACGGTCATAACTGAGTTTTTTCAGATGATTGCCGTTTGTATCCATGGAATACAGCCGGTAATCGTCATCCGGATTGGCAAAATAAACGGTTCCGTTTTTCTCACAAAACAAGCCGGCATTGTAAAGGTTTCCGGCAGTATTTCCGTTGACATAGCTTGTGTTGTATTTGATCTTACTTTTCTGATGGCTGTAAAAGCCCAGTCCTGCAAATACTACGACCAGAACAGCAATTATAATTATGGGCAAACGTTTTTTCATAATATCGAGTCCTCCTTGGTAAGTTGTATCTTGCCTTTTATACCTTTGTGTTATAAAATTTTATCATAAATCATGAAGGAGCGCTATATGAAAGATTTACTAGATATCCGAAAAGATATTGATAAAATTGACGAACAGATCGTAAAACTCTATGAGGAACGGATGAAACTGACCTCGGATGTGGCTGAATACAAAATAAACACCGGCAAGCAGGTTTTTGACAAAGAGAGGGAGGAATCCAAGCTGGCAACGCTGCAGAAAAAAGCGGAAAGTGATTTTACCAGACACGGAATCCGTGAACTTTTTGAGCAGATCATGGCGATGAGCCGTAAGAAACAGTATAAACTGCTGACGGAGCATGGAATTATGCCTCCGCAGGAGTTTGAGCCGATTCACACGCTGGATTATTCCAATGCAAGGATTGTTTTTCAGGGACTCGAAGGTGCCTACAGCCAGCTTGCCATGGAACAGTTTTTTGGAGAAAACTGCAATAATTTCCATGTGGAGAGCTGGAAAGATGCCATGGAGGCCATTAAGAACGGGGAAGCGGATTATGCGGTACTCCCGATCGAGAATTCTTCGGCAGGAATTGTCTCGGAAAATTATGATCTTCTGGTGGAATATGATAATTATATTGTCGGGGAGCAGATCATCCGTATTGATCATGCACTTTTAGGACTGGAAGATGCGGATGAGAGAGATATCCGTACCGTGTATTCGCACAAACAGTCACTGATGCAGTGCAGTGAATTTCTGGACAGTCATGCGGACTGGGAAAAATTCAGTGTCAGCAATAATGCCGTTGCAGCCAAGAAGGTCAAAGAGGATGGGGAGATTTCCCAGGCGGCGATTGCCAGTGCAAAAAATGCCCAGATTTATGGGTTGAAAGTATTACGCAATTCCATTCAGAATAATAAAAATAATTCGACCCGGTTTATTGTTGTGACAGGGAAAAAAGTATATACCGATCAGGCAGACCGGATCAGCATCTGTTTTGAGATTAATCACGAAAGCGGTGCTTTATATCATGCACTGTCGCATTTTATTTATAATGGACTGAATATGACAAATATCCAGTCACGTCCGTTACAGAATAAAAACTGGGAATATCGTTTCTTTGTTGATTTTGAGGGAAGATTTGAGGATCATGCAGTGCAGAATGCGCTGCGCGGACTTCGGGAGGAAACAATTGCATTCCGGATTCTTGGTACGTATTAGTCAGAATTGGTGAAAGAAGGTGGGCGTATGGCAATTCACACATTTGCAGCAATTTATATTGGCACATACGATGTGAGCCTGAAGGTATTTGAGTTTACAAACAGAAAAAAGTTTCATGAGGTGGATCACATCCGGTCCCGGCAGGAACTGGGAAAAGGCACTTATGGCACAGGGACAATCGGATATGAGCAGGTGGAAGAACTCTGTGAAACACTGGCGCAGTTTAAAGAGATTATGGAAAGCTACAAGGTAGACAGTTATGAAGTCTGTGCAGCAGCCGCACTCCGGGATACCACAAATGAGATATTTGTCCTTGACCAGATTTATCTTAGAACCGGATTCCGGGTAAAGGTGCTCAGCAACTCGGAACACCGTTTTATCAGTTATAAAGCGGTGGCTGGCAGTCCGGTGTTTGAGGAGATGATAAAGACGAGTGCAGCAGTCGTGGATGTCGGCGGAGCGAGTGTGCAGATCACATTATTCCGTGACGGGAAAATGATCACGACACAACACATGGAAACAGGCATTATGCGCCTGCGGAATCTGCTTGGAGACCGCGGATACTCCCTGAAAATGTATGAAAACCAGATTGAGGAATATGTCAATAAAAAACTCGAGGGATTCCGTGCCATGTATATGAATACGCCGGTGGATTATCTGATCCTGATCAGTGACTATGCCGACGGCCTGGTCAAAAAGATTGAGGAAAAAGGCGGAAAAAGCCGGCAGGTAAAGCTGGATAAATTCTCTAAATTTATCGATAAACTGCTCAAAAAAACGCTGGAGGAGATCACAGCGGAATTAAATCTTTCAGATGAGAGGGAACCGCTGATCATTCCGGCACTTGTGCTGTATAAAATGATGGCACAGAATGTGAATCCGAAAGAGGTATGGGTTCCGGGCGCAAATATTCAGGATGGTATGGCATTTGATTATGCACAGCACAATAAACTGCTGGCATCGACACATGATTTTGATGCGGATGTCATTTCGGCGGCCACATTTTTATCGGAGCATTACCACAGTTTTTCTCCACACATTCAGACACTTTCCAAGCTATCCATTAAGATTTTTGATGCGATGAAACAGGAACACGGACTTGGAAAGCGGGCGCGTCTGCTGCTTCAGGTGGCTACAATCCTGCATGACTGTGGAAAGTATGTCAGCTTTGCGGAAGCATCGGAGAGCACGTATCATATTATCATGTCCTCAGAGATTATCGGACTGACCCATCAGGAGCGCGAGATTGTTGCACAGATCGTGCGCTACAATACTCTTCCGCTGGATCCGTATGAGGAAGTCGCTGATGTATTGAGCCAGGAAGAGTATCTTTGTGTGGCAAAACTTTCGGCAATTCTTCGTGTGGCAAATGCGCTGGATCAGAGTCATAAACAGAAGTTTAAAAATATCCGGATCGCGGTAAGGGAGAGAAAACTCGTGATTACGGTCGAGGCATTTGAGGATATTGCGCTGGAACAGGCATTGTTTGACGCAAAGACCTCTTATTTTGAAAATGTATACAGCATGAAACCTGTTTTAAAAGAGAAGCGTATTTATAACTATTAGATCGGAGGGCTTTTATGGACACAAAAATAGATTTTAAAGATCCGGCATATTATGAAAACCGTGAGCTCAGCTGGATTAAGTTTGACCAGCGTGTATTAAGTGAAGCAAGAGATAAATCCATTCCGCTTTTGGAGCGGTTGAAATTTGTCAGTATTACTTCTTCCAATCTGGATGAATTTTTTATGGTAAGGGTGGCATCCTTAAAGGATATGGTACACGCAAAATATAAAAAGCGTGATATCGCCGGAATGACCGCCACGGAGCAGCTTTCCGCCATCAATAAACAGGCGCGGGAACTGGTCAATATCCAGTACAGTACTTTCAGCCGTTCCCTGATGCCGCTTCTGCGTAAAGAAGGAATTTATCTTCTGGATGCACATGAGGATCTGAACGAGGAACAGGCGCGTTTTGTGGATCGCTATTTTATGGAAAATGTATATCCGGTACTCACCCCGATGGCAGTGGATGCGTCGCGTCCGTTTCCGCTGATTCGCAATAAGACACTGAATATTGCAGCACTTCTGACCGGAAAGAAAACGGAGGATGAGACTGTGTTTGCGACCGTGCAGGTGCCAAGTGTTCTGCCGCGTCTGGTACAGATTCCAAGCGAAGGGGAAACGAAGTCTTTCATTCTGCTTGAGCAGATTATAGAACGCAACATAGGCATACTGTTTTCCAATTACAAGGTATTGTGTGCGTATCCGTACCGGATCATGCGAAACGCAGATCTGACGATTGATGAGGATGAGGCATCAGATTTGCTGAAAGAGATTGAGAACAAATTAAAGATGCGTCAGTGGGGAGAAGTTATCCGTCTGGAAATTGAAGAGAAGGTAGATAAAAAGCTTCTGAAATTTTTAAAGACGGAGCTGAAAGTATCGGATGAGGATATTTTTCAGATTGCAGGTCCGATCGATCTGACTTTTCTGATGAAAATGTATGGCATCGACGGGTACGATCATCTCCGCTATAAACCGTATACGCCGCAGCAGGTGCCGGAAATTACACCGGGAAGTGACATTTTTGCCGCAATCCGCAAAGGGGATATTTTTCTGCATCATCCATACGAAACCTTTGATCCGGTTGTGGATTTCATCCGGCAGGCATCCAAAGATCCGGATGTCCTGGCGATTAAACAGACACTGTATCGTGTCAGCGGAAATTCCCCGATTATCAGCAGTCTGGCACAGGCAGCGGAAAACGGCAAGCAGGTGTCGGTTCTGGTTGAGCTGAAAGCCCGTTTTGATGAGGAGCACAACATTGTCTGGGCGAAAAAACTGGAACAGGCAGGCTGTCATGTGATCTATGGTCTCGTTGGCCTTAAAACACACAGCAAGATCGCACTGGTGGTCCGCCGGGAAGAGGACGGAATCCGCCGCTATGTTCATCTGGGAACCGGAAACTATAACGATTCGACGGCAAAATTATATACGGACTGTGGAATCTTTACCTGCAAAGAGTCGATCGGGGAGGATGCCACAGCGGTATTTAATATGTTATCCGGATATTCCGAACCGCTGGCATGGAATGAACTGGTGCTGGCACCATACTGGCTGCGGGATAAATTTTTGCGCCTGATCGGCAGGGAAACAAAAAACGCGCAGCAGGGAAGAGAAGCCCGTATCGTGGCAAAGATGAATTCTCTCTGTGATCCGGGCATTATTGCGGCGCTGTATGAGGCATCTGCAAGCGGTGTAAAGATTGATCTGATCGTGCGCGGAATCTGCTGTCTGCGCGTCGGAATTCCGGGAGTGAGTGAGAATATCTCCGTGCGTTCTATTGTGGGAAATTTCCTGGAGCACAGCCGTATTTTCTATTTTTATAATGACGGCAATCCGGAAGTATTTATGGGAAGTGCGGACTGGATGCCGCGAAATCTTGACCGGCGTGTAGAGATTGTTTTCCCGGTGATTGAGGAGGAACTCAAAGAAAAAGCACTGCATATTCTGCATGTGGAACTGGAAGATAATGTGAAAGCGCGTGTGATGCAGCCGGATGGTACTTATGAAAAACTTGACAAGCGGGGCAAGGTTCTGATAAACTCACAGGAGCAGTTTTGTGCGGAGGCAAAAGCAGCAGTGCCGGATCAGAATCCGGGAAATAACCAGCGGCTGTTTATTCCGGCAGAACCGGCGGAATAAATTTACAGAAAACAGTTGACAATACCGTAATCAGGTGGTATAGTCAAATGGTTGTTAAGAAACAAGTAGAGTATCCACTCTCACCTAAGCGCAATCGGGCGACTTAGTGTTCATACTTTTAGCATGTTATATGAATGTTAGATGTAATAGTGGATAGTCTGCCTATCCACTATTTTTTATTGGAGGTACAAAACCATTAGCGAATTAATGATTAACGAACAGATCAGAGACAGAGAGGTTCGTCTGATCGGACCGGATGGCGAGCAGATTGGTGTTGTCTCATCCAGAGAGGCACAGAAAATTGCAGATGAAGCCGGTCTTGACCTTGTCAAGATTGCTCCGAATGCAAAGCCGCCTGTATGCAAGGTAATTGATTACGGTAAGTATCGTTATGATCTTGCACGTAAGGAAAAGGATGCAAAGAAGAAGCAGAAGACAGTGGAATTAAAAGAAATCCGCCTGTCACCAAACATTGACACCAATGATTTGAACACCAAGATGAACGCTGCAAAGAAGTTCCTCGCAAAAGGCAATAAAGTCAAGATCACACTTCGTTTCCGTGGTCGCGAGATGGCACATATGAACAGCAGTAAGCACATCTTAGATGATCTTGCTGAGCAGCTTTCCGATATCGCAGTAGTGGAAAAAGCACCGAAGATCGAGGGAAGAAGCATCGGTATGGTGTTGGCAGAGAAGAGATAACATTTATTAAGGAGGAATACACAATGCCAAAAATTAAGACAAACAGAGCAGCAGCAAAGCGTTTCAAAGCAACCGGAACCGGAAAGTTAAAGAGAAACAAGGCTTACAGAAGACATATCTTAACAAAGAAAACAACAAAGAATAAGAGAAATCTCAGAAAAGCAGCAATGATGGATCAGACAAACATCAAGAACATGAAGAAGATTTTACCATACATCTAAGATTTGTTAAGGAGGATATAGGAAATGGCAAGAGTTAAAGGCGGATTAGGCGCTAAGAAAAGACATAACAGAACTTTAAAGTTAGCAAAGGGATACAGAGGAGCTCGTTCCAAGCAGTATCGTGTAGCTAAGCAGTCCGTAATGAGAGCCTTAACAAGTTCTTATGCTGGACGTAAAGAGAGAAAGAGACAGTTTCGTCAGTTATGGATTGCACGTATCAATGCTGCAGCTCGTTTAAACGGACTTTCATACAGCCAGTTCATGCATGGCTTAAAGCTTGCTGGAGCTGACTTAAACCGTAAGGTATTAGCTGATATGGCTGTTACAGATGCAGAAGGTTTTGCAAAACTTGTTGAAGTTGCAAAGAAAGCTTTAGCATAATATTTGAAATGATATATAAATCCGGACAAGCTATTGTCCGGATTTTTTTTGCGTTACACGATATTCTTTTGGGGAGAGACCTTTTTTCTTATGGAATGTTTTGGAAAAATATAAACCATTATCAAATCCTACCGAATTAGCGATTGCGGTAATGGAAAGGTTCGAATGTTCTAACAGATAGCAGGCCTGTTTCATGCGAAAGTCGGTAAGATACTCTTTTGGAGATTGCTGCATAACTATTTCAAAGGAACGAAAGAGGTGACTGCGGCTTAAACCGACATAAGAAGCTATGTCTTCGACGGTAATCGGATAGGAATAATTGGCACTGATATATTCGATGCTTTTCTGGACATAAGTGTTGGCTGAATTTTGTGTTTCTTTTTTATGTGCACATTGAATGAAAAGCGC
>ERZ779865.2029-NODE-2029-length-13549-cov-4.929005_pt1 | contig 13549 bp, 9 predicted proteins | sample MGYA00433088_ERZ779865 | MGnify/ENA primary metagenome ERZ779865 (study PRJEB29588, sample SAMEA2151703) | human gut metagenome | biome: human gut; feature: human-associated habitat; material: faeces | place: Denmark | collected 2008/2010 ... | reverse complement strand
AACTGATTATTAATTAATAATAGCTGTTTTGGCGAATTTTCTCCGGACAGCAATGAATAAATATATAAAAGTAAATTCATGGTCAGAACTAGATAATTTGAAGTGGAACAATTCATTAAGAGGTAATATCTATACGATATCATGGTTATCAGATTATTCTCCAGAGAAACATCCGTCTAATTCAGGATGTGTTGAAATTCTAAGATTTGGTGATAATTCAACCATTCAGATATTTTATTCCGGAAATTGTAAATTGTTTTTTAGGACTTTCCAGCAACCAGTTGAAGGAGAGTCTGTATGGTCTACATGGACTCAGATTTGACCGTAAAGATAATTATCCTAGTGATATAAAGAGAAATCCTTGGTAGGGATTTCTCTTTCAAAACATATCACTAAACTTCTGTGGCATCTATAGCATCTTCAGGAAAGTCTGTTATAGATTCGTTATTCATTTCAATTCCTGAAGCATCAGATAAAGATAAGATATTAATCAATGGATCATCTAATTCTATATATAGATTTAATCTACCATCTTCTTCAAAATTGTATTTTAAATTAAATAATAGTATACTCCCATCTTTAGGTATGATATAATGGTAACGAACAGAACTTCTTTCCTGTGTATCAGAAACTATTACTTGAACTACAAACAGTTGGTTTTTAGGAGTGTAGTAATGCCTTGATGATACAAGAATATTAACTACCATTCGTTTATTTATAGTCATAACGTGAGATTTCCTTGAAAAAAGACGAGGTACCATATTTTTGTCTAAAAGGCCATTTCTCGAAAAGGTGGCAACAGGCAATAGTCCTCTCACAACTTCTGCAAGGTCTTCCTTTGAAATCAGGATAGGATTACCCTGTGCGTCCAAAGCACGTACGTAATTAGCTTCATTTTTCTTTTGCAAAGCACTCTCAACCTCTTTAAGTGTTTTAATAGCTCCCATAATTTAAAAGTATTTGATTAAACGTTTTTATTAGTAATGAAGGAACATCCTTCTTATAAGGCTTCCGAGCATGATACCGGCCGTATCAGCAAGAATATCTCCCCAGTCCCATCCTGAACCCACATTACAGTTTTTTTTGTAAAGCCAGTCGGCACCTTCTTTTGTAAGAGCTGCAGATAAAGCACCTATTTCACCGACCGTCATAGTCAGAACAAGGCACGCAATAAAATGCAGGACCTTGTCATTCATCTTTAAGATTGAATCAACAATTTTCATTATACCCAATTTTTTAAATCATTAGAAAACAAACACGCTGAAGCATTATTGACAATCCATCCTGATGATGTGGCAATAATGTTCACAACATACCCCTCCTTTATCATGACATAAATATATTTTTCACTGAAAGTCTTTATAATCCGCTCAGAGCCCTGTGACTTGAAAACCAGATTTCCGTCATTTCTTGATAGCAGCCTGGTTATTCCAGTTATATTTATGCCGAACCATTTCGACAGTTCAGGAAGAGTTAAAGACAGTCCGTCACGGCTCGCACCGATAAAAGACGTACCATGTACAGAAGGATCAATAACAAAAGACTCATTCCAAACATCCTTCATCGGAGTGTACACGGCATTCGCCTTTACTGTTCCGCTGAATACCCCATCCGCTCCGTCAAGATGCTTTACCTTCAGGTTTTCCACGTCAATCAGATCAGCATCAATCTTGCGTGCCAGAAGAAGACGGGTTCCAATCAGAGGATATTCCTGCGTGGCTTTCCATGAGGTCTTGTCCGGATTCAGCTTGACATCTTCAGACGGATGAATCTCACTGTTGCCAGGAACGGGATTCATCCACATGAAAATAAGCCCCATGTCCTTTTCAAGAAAGTATTCTCCATTCTTATATTTGAAAGGGAGAGGTCTCCAATCTCCGTCAATCGGATATGGCGATGGGTTCTGACGAACAATAGCCACCCTTTTCTGAGATAGCAGTTCCTTGTAAGAACTGTCATTATAGGCTTCTACCACGATGGAATCCGCATTGCCCCATTTGTCAGCCGGAAGATAATATTCATATTCTGAGCTGGCACCCGGAGAAGCCGCACTGCCAAGTTCATTGCCGGAAGAGTGTACATGGAGCTGCCAGAATACATCAACCGGTTTTGATTCAGCTCCGATTCGAAGCAGGGCATTCAGCTTCAGAGGGGTGGACTGCACATTGTTACAGTCCACTGAAACAGCGGAAGGCTGGCAGTCGATGTCTACATATTCAACCGGATCCGGTTCACTCACTGCAGTAACACTTATTGTAGCTGTCAGCATCATAATCAAAATTCTATTGCGTTTGTATTCGTTGCGATAACCCGGAATGTCTTGGCACGTGTGGCATCCGCATAAGTAAGGGTTACGTCAGTACCCGAAAACTGGTTGCTGTCCTTTCCGGTCACGGTGAACGGATTGTTTTCCCCGTCGAACGTGGCAAAATTCCAGCTGGAAACAGGAACCTCCTCTCCGGACTGACGCTTGTAGGCATAGGGAGTCAACACACCGGTTTCACCAGGATAAATCTGTCCATCGGAAGACAGTCCTTTAACCTTGAAGGACGCGAGAACCGGATCGGACAGGTCAAATACGGTAATGAACCCCTTGGCTATCACCTTCCCGTTCTGCACCGCCTCACAGCTGACTACCAGGGAACCGTCCACGTCATTGGCCTGAATGTTCTGCGTCTGCTGTGTACCGAGGCTGCTTTCTCCTGATGGAAGCTGTTTTTTCCAAAGCAGTGTGATATTGCCAAGGTCACTGATAAGGTCCCCGCCAGAATACAATGAGGCTTTCAGGGTCAGTACGTCAGAAGAATTAATAATCTGAGTACCTTTGTCCGACGTGATGAACAGTTCGTACTGTTTTCCTGAACTTTCCTGAATCACCACTTCTGTAGAGAGTTCATTGAACTCTACGGTATGTCCTCCGATTTCCACTTCACCGGAAACCGTAATCCTGTCATTGTCATATCCGGATATCGGCACAAGGTTTTTCATCACCCGCAATCCGGCCATGGGATACGACTGTGAATCTACACTGACATTATAGCCGGTGACTCTCTTGAACATGCCTGTAAACTGCTCGGTATCACACAATCCGTCCTCACCGAAAGAAAGTTCCGTACCATTATACTTGAATACCAGCCTTGAAGGAATCAACACACGTCCTGTACTCACATCCCTCATTACAATTACCACGATAGGGCGTTTGTCCTCAGCAAGGGCCTCCCAGTCGGGAGTATACTTGTCACTTCCCTTTGTCCATGCCTGGATTAAAGGGCCATTGTCTACACGTACGTATCCGTTAAGGGTAGTACCGTTACTTACGGCTACGATTGCAAGCGCAGCCGTTACCTGGTTCTGACTCATTCCTTACCTCCTTTCAAAGCTTCAGTTTCTTCTGCACCCGTAATTTCAGGTGATTCACCGGATTCAACATCTGGAATAGGTTCACGCCCAAAGTCAGGGTCAATCTCTTCCACATTCTTGATTTCTTCATCCTGCTTTTCAATCAACTCTTTCAGTTCCCTTGAAGAACCGATGATGTCAACCCCCATCAGCGTACCGACATTGCGGATTTCTCCAATGGGAATATAAGCTCTGCCGTCAGGGAGGAAGTTCATCATTCCGAAGAACTTTCCTTCCAATTTCTCTTTTTCAACGATTACATACATAATTCATCATTTAATTTATTATTCAAATATGGTTCCTGTTCCCACAAATACAGTCTGTCCGTCAGCTTCTGAAGCGACCAATGCGCCTTCCTCGTCGCCCATCAGTGATTCACCGGATGCAAGTTCCAGTTCCGCCCATACTTGAAATATGTATCCGGACGGGAATCCTTTTTCAGCCGGTATGAATTCAAGCGTCCGGCCTCCGATGGCAAGCACCTTCTCCTGTTCACCTGGCTTGGCACTCTGTCCTTTCCACGTAATGCGGAAAAGGTCATCGTATTCAGTACCATATTCGCGGCGGTTGTCGAAAATCCTGATTTCATACGCACTCGGCTGCTGCATATCGTCAGATAGTGTAAATCCTTTCGTCTGTATGATTTCACAGAGAAGTGATGCGGAAATCTCCGTCTTGACTTCCACTACCTTCTCAAGGCGTCCGTCTGTAGGAGACTGCGGCCTGCTTCCGGAATACTCGCATGCACGTACACGGAAACTGGCATTGGTGACATATTTTGCCTGATAGATAAGTTTACGGGTATATATTCCTTCGGAATCATGGCAGATGATGCCCGGGTCGTTCACCGTGACCGGCCGGTATGCATCTCCTTCCAGGATATCCCAAAAGTAGGCCGCATGTGCGTCATCCACCGGTTCCGTCCCTGTATACAACTGCGGTTCTATCTCACGGGACCAGTATCCTGAGCGTTCAGACAGGCGAAGGGGGTCTGTCACCATAACGGTGTCTCCTTTCAGACGCAGGGAGTATGCCTTGTTGTCATACAGGTGCGAATACACCTTCATGCTGCGTTCTGTCCGTACTTCTCTGTTTGTGCGCGGATCAGTGAATATCGCAATGGCGAAATATTCCATCGGCGTCTCTGGAGGAACATTTTTTCGTACAGTCAATGCATAGCGTGGAACGTCTCCGCTTCCGTCCGATATCGTATAATATTCGTTGTCGACAATCCGGTTTGCCGACTTGTCCTGCGGTGCTCCTTCAAACCATTCCACACCTGTAAGCGTCATTTCACCGTTTACGGACCCACTCCCGTCAAAGGCAGAAATCCGTGGAATCATGACAAGAGGGACAAGGGTATGGTCAGGATTGTATTCCCTCAACTGTTTGTCATAAGTCTGTGCCGGGCTTCCTGACAATACAATAATTTCACCCTGTACGGACAAAGGAGTCACATAGATGCGTCCCTGCTGTTTGTTACTTTTTATTCCCATAGCTATAAAATATCAAATCCAAATTTCTGTTCTATCTTCTGTATATCTCCAGATACCGGAATAAATACCCGGCATATAAACTGTACGGATTTGCTGACAAACCCGAAGTCAGACCCCACGCCGTGCTGGTTGCTGTTGTCTATATGTATCGCCAGCAGGTCACCATCCACATATTCAGGAGTCCATAAGTTGTCAGCAGGTATATTTCCGCTGTTACGGAACCATTCCACCTCGGTACCCTCCATTGACATCACTTCACTTGTAATGTCAATGGCTCCGTATAAAACACGACCGTGTATGTCCGTATCTACTCCGCCTATCACAAATGCTTCACCTCCTGACAGGGAAAGTTGCAGCGAATATCTTCCGTCCCCTTCAAGAAGAACCCACGCGGGGCTGTTCCATCCAGGTTCCAATTGCGTCCGGTCAACAATGCAGCCCCATTTACATCCAAGATGATAGACCGTATGCTGTTCCAGCAATGCATATTCGCTCCCGGACGGTTTTGTAAGTTCGTGCTGGATAAACCGGTAAGGGGCTCCACTTTGTGCCACCTGCAGAGACCATTCCCCTCGGTCCACTTTGTTTGGCATCACATCACCATTATAGTCGAACTGGTAAAATTTCTCTGCAATGACAGTCTGTGACACGATACCCACATCGTCCGTTGTTACAGGCAACTGCTCCAGTGCCTTCAGGTTGGGCAGTTTGCCAATGGTCAGCGCATAGTTGTAATCCTCGAGTTTCGGTTTGTAGACATTCTGAAGGAACATAATACGTCCCTCGCGGCTGGACAACAGCCAGCTCTGGGCCCGCTCGTTCACTTCTCCGATGTCGGGCAGTACCGCGTTTCCTCTTCTGGTTACGTTGTACCCGGCCACCGGAGGATAGTTCTTTCCACCCGGAACCTCTTCATCCGGATAGAGCACGACGGTAAGCGTGTTGTCATTGACATTTTTCGTCAAACAACGGAACCAGCTGGTGTAATAGTCTGTACCTCCAGTCAGCAGGTTGTTGATGATTGAATACATTACGTCGTTCTCGTTGAAGCTTGTCAGATCATACTCCGTGCGCTTTTCCATCCACAGTTTGTAAGTACCTTCGCCCATGTCCTCCACCTTTTCGATGCATCCGGCATCGCTGAAAGTGAAGTCTCCTGCCATCGCCTGGATTTCATTAATAATCATCCGCATGACAACAAGCGCATCACGTACCTCCAGCCTTGAGAACTGCCCGCGTCCGTCCGGAAATATGCCGGCTCCCTTCCCGGCAATCATGCTGTCAATGAACTCGCCAAATTTCAGAAGGAAGTTTGTCTGGTCAGGCTGGTCCTTACGTAGAAATGTTTTCAACGTTCTTAATGCAGAGAATACATTGCTGTCACTAGGGGTAGTTGAATCATTCACCCTGATAACATATATTCCATTACCATTCCCGTTATAACTCTGTCCTTTGTAGGTAAGTGAGTCAACTTTATCCTCGATTTCTCCGATACGTGAGTAGGGCATACTCTCACCGATGGTATATACCGGGCTGTCCCAAGGAATGTCCAAGTTCATTTCCCATCCCAAGACACGTGAGATACGTCCGTTCTCGAAATATGTGTCATCCACTAGATTGATGCGTTGACCAAATTCGAAAGTTCGTGAAATCAAATCCTCTTTAACCCATGAGCTTCTTAGGGTAGTCGGATAGGTACCGTCATCCTTTTTTACCTTATCGGCGTACTTCTGCGCCTTTCCCTTCAGTTCCTGCTCGGCTTCTGGAATATACTGGTCGGACACCAATTGGATATCAAAACCTGAAAGAATATATTCATCGCCGTTGGCAGGATACATCATATCATCGGGTAGGGGACGACCGTAGTCTTCATTTCGGACAATCTCCCAAAGCTGCTCGCCGCGAGTCTCGTCCTTAGGTGTGGGATTGAAGATAACGCCGAACTCCATGCCGTTAAGCTTTCCGGACCGGAATCTGATTTTCAGTTCTTGGCCTTCGATAATATACTCTTCCTTGAACTCCAATCCGGTATCTTTGTAACGGTAGTAGGTGACGGTCTCTTTCGTGCCGTCTTCGTTCTCCACCTCCTCAGTGCGTGTGTGAACGTCGGAAAGGGTCCCAACACGACGGGGATAGACATCATCGAAAACAACCACGTCCTCGATAGCTTCTTCCTGAGACATTCCTTCGTATGCGTCAATATAGGGAGTATCGGCCGGAAGCATAAGCCGTTTCTGGACCACACCATTCACCACGGCCTGCTCGTCGGTCGGACGGTAGTTCGTAGGGATATTCTTTGTTGAACCGAAAGCATAGATGCGGGTGGCATAAGTGCCCTGGCTTTCGCTGCGGGTGATAGACGACGCTTCGACACCACGCTCGATTTTAACGGCATCTCCGAACTCATTTCGCCCAAAATGAATCACGTTGTCCGTTATCCAGCAATCACAGTTCCACTTATCCTCACCCGCCATAGAAAATAGGGCATCCAACAGGTTCATGTTGTCGTAAGTCATCGCCACTGCCTTATTCTCTACAGAATCGTCTATGCTGAATGTAAAGTCTGTTCCTTTATAGGTATATCCTAAAGCCTTTAGATTACGAAGAAACACACCAAGTTGTACATCAAGGGATGCAGTAAGAGACCATGACGCTTCATTTCCTGCATGCTCTGGCGTGTACTTGAAAATCTTGTTCTTCCACTTCCAGTAGTAGGCGTTCATCTGAAGCTCGTAGTCATACCCTCCGGTGGAAGAGTTATAGGTCGGCTTCTGAATGTCAGTTATCTCATAGATTTTCGCCAGTTTTCCGCCGAGGGATTCATCCAATACGGCGGACAGGTCTACGTAGTCACCCAGCTTGAAAGGAATGGGAAAGGGTACCGAGAAAGGGAGGATGATATAGTCCTCTTTCATCAGCGTAAACTTTCCTTTTGCCCCTTTGTTGATTTGGGTGGAAAACCTTGTCTTTCCGGATATGTCCTTGATTTCAATCATACCTCCAAAGTTCATAAATAGAAAATGGAAGCCCTAAAAATCAGGACTCCCATTTGAAACAATAAGAGGAATGTTCGTTATTCGCTTCTGTCTATAGGATTCGGTTCTTCAAATTTACTTGAAACCTTACCGAAACAGCGGTCCGGACTTAGTCCGTAAGAGATGCTTTTCCCTAGGTAAATCAGCTTGTAAACCTCATTTCCGAGTACCGGAACCTTTATATTCACAGCTCCTTTCTCCAGCTCTGCCTGAAAAGCTTTCTTCTTGATTCGGTAATCACTTTCCGAACTGCCTTCAATGGTGAACTGGAGAGTGATTTCGCGCGAATCCACTTTTGCGTTGTCTGTTATCACACGTTTGCCATGTTCCAACCGGCTTTCATTCTCAATATAGTCTTTCATTTCGTTGAACCCGTCGATGGCATCGAGGAAACCGTTTCCCATACGGGCGCCCCATGTTTCCAGTGCGTCTTTCCCATTGATAAATAAATCTCCTGTCATAGTCTTGCTGTATTACGTTTCACTTCGGCGATGTCAGTCTTTATATCTTTCAGGTATTTGGCTGAATCTTCTGTATTCTCTCTGATTTGCTGCAACTCCAGATAGGAATTGGCCAGAATAGTACGTGTTTCATCGGCGATGTTGTACATTCCGGTAGCTTGTGCTGTTAAAGCACTGATGGAACCTCGCAGTTCCGTGATGGCCACCGTCTGTTGCTGCTCTGCTGTCTCTATCCTAAGATTTGATTCATACACGGCAGTGAACCGCCCGCTCAGTTCCCCGGCATCCTCGTGCGTCATTTCTGTTCCGAATCCACGGCTGGAGGCTGACTGCTGGGAACTGCTTCCTGTTTTGTCATATCCGGTGGCTGCGGCAAGTTCGTCACGTAGCTTTAACGCCTCATTCACGTAACCCATATATTCATTTTGAAGTGAATTACGCTCACTCTCACTCAGGTTCCCATCCTTCATGCTTTCACCGAACCTGTTCCACCAATCTTCAAGCTTCTGGCTGTACATATTCCCAATCTTGTCTGAAAGCATGGCACGCATAAAATATTCGGATATATTATCCGCAAAATCTTCCGCCGACGCATCCATATCCATGAGAGTATCGATGAAACTGTCGTACATGGAATCAAAGCTCATTCCGGTAAGCTGTTCGAAAAGTCCTTCTTTCAATTCTTCGAGGTTCCCGGCCAAATCAGCATATTCTCCGAGTGCCTCAACGACACTGTTTCCATATCCACCTTTCCCGGAATCGGCCATTTTCTGCCATAGGTCTACATTCTGGCGCAATAACTCCATTTGCTCTGGAGACATCTGCCATAAGGAATTTGTACCTGTGAATTCTGCCATGACATTCTCTCGAATCCATTGTATGTCACTTTCCGACCAACCCATGTAATAGGCCCAGCTATGATGGCTGCTGTGATAACCCGCATTAGCCTGCGCTTTTGCAAGAACATTCTTGTTGTATTCCTCCTGATACTTGATGGCTTTATTGTACTCTGCTACGGATTTTTCGCTTCCCTTGCTGGACTTCATTTCTTCCGTAAGGGATTCGATGGCAGACTGTAACTTTTCGTTTCTGTCCGTGAGTCTGTTGATGGTATCCTGTACCTCTTTTTCGTTTCCTCCAATACCGAATAGTTTGCTGAATCCACCAAAAGTCAAGGTATCCCATATTCCACCAACAGACTTAAAGACACTACTGAATATGTTACCGACGAAGCCGTCCAGTCCCTGTGTTCCGATAGCATCTAAAAGAGAAAATGCGGCTCCAATGATTCCACCAATCTTACTTCCTGCTTCTGTAAAAACATCAACAACATCGCCGGCCAAGCTTCCGACTTGAGAAAGGGACATCTCTGAATTGGAGCCAAGCTGGGTAATAACATTCGACAATGTGATAAGGTTGCTTGTCGTTTTGTCTGTTGACTTCTGTACATTGGTTTGAGCGTTCTGCTGTCTCTTTTGGGCGTCGTTCAGCTTTTTTGTAGCAGCTTCCTTTTGTGCATCTGTTCCGCTTCTCATGGCTTCATTATATTCCTCCTGAGCTTGTGACAGTTCTTCCTGAGCCTTGGCCAGTTCGCTTAACTGTTCGGGTAGGTCGGCCAGCAATCCGCCTTTGTCGATGAGGGTTGACTGGATGTTGTTCAACGCCTCGTCAATGACCTTCTTCTGGTCAACGGCCATATTCTTATACTCTTCCGAGTTCTTGAAATCTCTAAGCTGCTGCTTTACCTTGTTCAAGGACTCTTTGGAGACCTTATCCAAGTCACCGAATACAAGTTCCCAGTTGATACCTTGCTTCAGTTTTTCAAGATCAAGGGAGGAGAGTGCCTTTTCCATTTCTTTCTGGAGTATGTCCTTGTCTCCCTGAGTAGTGGCCTCTGATATTTTACGGGTGTACTCATCGGTGATAGCCTGTCTTTTTTGCATGAACGTGCCGTAGTTTTTCAGGTAGCGTTCGTTGGCCTCGATTTCATCTTTGAGCCGGTCGTTTACTTGCTTATTCTTAGTGTTGTCGTAAATACTGTCAAACATGGAAGTATCAACAGTAACAGAAGATGATTCAAAACTTTTCTTTTTATACTTTGGATTTTGTTTTGCCTTTAACTCTTCTGTGGCTTCGAATATTTCTTTCTGTCTTTGAATCTCTTTCTGGATATACTCTTCTTTAGACCGGTCAATAGCCTGCATTTCTTTCTTGTTATTCAGTTCACGTTGAGCAAGGATTTTATCCCCGCCATCGGCCATTGCATCTATACGGGACTGTTCAACCTGGTTTTCCATATCGACGGCTTCTTTAGCACGCTCTATGGCTTGTTTACGTTCCAAGTCTGAGAGTTTCCCTCCGGCTGATGTTGTCGCGTTTTCTCTTGACACATCCTTGTTCCTGGCACCGGTAAGTGTTTCCAAGGTCTTTTCTGCACTCTGCAACTCTTTCTCCTTTGCCTTGATAGCAGATTCTACAGTTTTACCAGCCTCTGCCTGCAATTTCCCGCTACGAAGGTTTGAAATTTCTTGTTTGAGTGTTTTGATACGTTTGGTGGCATTTTCTACTTCTTTGGATATGGAAGACTGTGGAGATTCTTTATTATCAGATAAAGACGATTTCTCAATTTCTTTTTCCAGTTCTGTGATGGCAGAAACCGTTTCGCCTAATTCCTTGTTTACGGAATCCAATTCTTTCTTGGCCTTATTCGCACTATCTTTAAGCTGATTGTTTACAGCACTATTCTGAGAGAATACGGTCACACCTGTATTGACCCCTCTGTTCTGTAATGCGCTTCCAGTCATTGTTACGGATGAATTGTACAAAGATTTTGCCTCATTGTAATTCTCCATAGCAACTTTCTGCTGCTTTTCTTGAACCCGTTTCTTGCGATACAATTCTTCTAGTTCTTCCTGAGCAGCCTTCATCCGTATCTGCTTTTCAAGTTGCGTTAGATAAGATTTAATAGCCTCTGTGTTGTTGTTTATCAGTCGGCCCTCTTCATCAAGACTGGCATTGTAAGATGGGATGATGGCCTGCAAATCAGACAATGCTTTCTTCTTCTGGTCAAGGGACGAAGTTTCACTTTTCAATACGCCGGACAACCTGTCAACCGTTGCTGCCTGCTTGGAAAATTCCTCATCGGCCTTTTTGTTCACCGAATTAAGCGTCTCCTGTGCTACAGTGGCTTCATTGGTTCTCTTGGTGAACATGTAAATTGCTGTTCCGATTCCTACCAATGCAGCCAATAGAGTGACATATACATTCGATTTTGAAGCGACATTGAAAGCCTGCTGTGCAGCGGTGGCCAGTCCTAATTCTTTTCTATACATTCCAATCAGACGGATACTTTCAACGAATCCGACTGCCTTCTGCGCTACGGCTGCGGTAATCAACGCGGCCTTGTACGTTCCGTAAGCTGCAATAAGTCCACCCATGACAGACAACACATCATCAAGACTTTCCACCAAGTCCTCGGCTGTACCGATGCCAAACTCAAAAACTTCCTTATACTTGTTTCCGAACTCATTCATTTTCTGGAAGAGGGTATCTTCGATATTCGACAGTCGCTGGGGCCACGTCCCGGCGGAACTTTCCATAAGGTTGGCAAACTTTCCTCCTTCGGATGTCATGTTTTTGAAGGCCTGTTCGACCTCCTTAAACCCTACCTTACCTTCCTTCACAAGTTCACCTACCTGGTCTTTGGAAACGCCTAATACCTTGGCCAGTTCTTCGTATATTGGAATGCCTCGTCCGGCGAATTGGCGGATATCTACAGTCATGGCCCGTCCTTGTGTTCTCAATGTTCCATACAGATAAATAAGCTGTCCGATAGGAATCTGCAATCCGGAAGCCACATCTCCGAGCATGGAAAGTTCATTCACGACATTATCGGCCGAGGAACCGTATGCCAGAAGCTGTTTTGCTCCGGTCGCTACATCGTCAAGATTGAATGGTGTTTTGGCCGCGAACTGGACAATATCGGCGATGAGCTGGTCCGCTTTTGATTTGTCCTGAAGGATGGTTGAAAGAGCTACCTGTAACTGCTGCATCTTTCCGGTTGCTTCAATCACATCGGAGCCGAATTTCTTTATCGCCACCAGTCCACCGATTTCAACGGCTGTACGCTTTAAAGAATCCGTCAGGGATTTTACTATCTCATCAGCGTTGTTCGTCCCACTGGAAAAATCCTTGTACTCTCTTGTAAGTTTCCTCACTTCGAGCCTGTTTCTGGCCTGCTGGTCCTGTAATTCGCCAAGGGAATATCTCTGCTCGTTCAAGGCTGCTTTAGCTCGGTTCAGTTCAGCTAATTTAGCTTTTGAATTAGGAGAATACTTACCCATCTTTGAATATTCATCAGACAGCCGTCTGACATCATCCTGCGTATCACGGATGATTTTCCTTTGTTTGATGATTTCCTCTGTCAGCTCATCGGAGGCCTTTGACGCGGAATTAAGTTTTTTCTTAAGGTCATTCTCCATCACAGCACCAGCCTTGGCCGCCTCGGTCACCAGCCCCATCATTTGTTGGCGAGCAGATGCCAGTTGAGTCTCCAATGCCTTGGCGGCTGCGGGGGATTTGTTCACGTCCATCTTTTTGAGTTGGGCTTCCAGCTTCTCACATTCCTTCCTCAGACGGATAACCTCATCATATTGTGCGCTTACACGAAAATAAAGTATAGCCATATTTATTTTTTATTTCTTTTATATCATAATAATTTTCCAAATTAGTCACAACAAAAGCAACACATATAGCGACTATAATATTCTGTAAAATTATAAATCCTCCTGGAAATGGAAGCATTTGAAGTAATATATCCATGTATATGCCTGTAAGTATTGTTGCCAAGCTACAAAATCTGAATACCACTGTAATACATTTAAACATCCAATATCATCCCACGACCATGTTCCAGGCCATAAGACAACAGTACAAATAGACATAACTATTAAATAAAAAAGAAAGACTTGAAATCCTCTTTTATATTTTGGATTTTCTCCTTTAATTTCTCTAATGACATTAAATAACCAACTTTAACTGTAATATATACTTTATTGATATTCTCATATTTAAAATAGAGTCTATCTATATGTAGAATCGTTGTTACACTCCATTGTATAACAGCTATAATTACAGGCACTAATTTACTTATTTTTTT
>ERZ779865.2020-NODE-2020-length-13600-cov-2.531488_pt1 | contig 13600 bp, 9 predicted proteins | sample MGYA00433088_ERZ779865 | MGnify/ENA primary metagenome ERZ779865 (study PRJEB29588, sample SAMEA2151703) | human gut metagenome | biome: human gut; feature: human-associated habitat; material: faeces | place: Denmark | collected 2008/2010 ... | reverse complement strand
GTGTCTTGCCGGTCATGGTAATCTCATCAAGTCCGTCACAGCCGTTTACAACCATTGCTCCCTTAATTCCGAGCTGTATAAGGACATTAGCCATAAGCTCCATCAGGTTTTCGTCATATATGCCGAGTACAATGTAATCGGCAAGTGCCGGATTGGTAAGCGGTCCGAGTATATTGAAAAACGTTCTTGCACCTATTTCTTTTCTTACAGGAGCAACATATCTCATAGCGCCATGAAATACCTGGGCGAACAGAAATGCGATGCCGGTCCGGTCGAGGCATCTGGCTGCATCATCAGGTGAAAGCTTAATATTTACACCGAGTGCGTCAAGACAGTCAGCGGCACCGGATTTGCTTGAAGCGGCGCGGTTGCCGTGCTTTGCAACAGGAATTCCTGCCGCAGCTATTACAAATGATGAGGTTGTTGATATGTTAAATGTTCCTGCCATATCGCCGCCGGTTCCTACGATATCAACGGCAGAGCGGAAGCCTTTGATAATGCTTGCCTTATTGCGCATGCCTTTTGCGAAGCCTGTAATCTCTTCAATAGTTTCGCCCTTCATCCGCATAGCCATAAGAAATGCAGATGTCTGTGCTTTTGTTGCTGCATCTCCCATAATGATATTCATGGCTGCGTAGGCCTCATCCTCTGTCAGATTTTTGCCGTCTGCAGCAAGAGCAATATATTTTTTCAGTGCCGTTCGTTTCTCCTCAGGAATAGAAGGAACCTCAGCTTCTACCTTTATTCCGACACATTCGCTTAAGAAGTTGGCAAGAATGTTGGTACCCATCTCGCAGAGAATCGATTCGGGATGGAACTGCACACCATATATAGGATATTCCCTGTGCTGTACTGCCATTATTGTACCATTCTCATCTTCTGCGGTAATTGTGAGTGATTCAGGAAAATTCTCTCTGCTGATGACGAGGGAATGATATCTTGCAACAGATATGCTTTCGGGAAGTCCCATGAACAGCGGGCATGTGCCGTCAAGCTTAACCTGTGATGATTTGCCGTGCATAGGCTCCTCACCGCGTACAATCTTACCACCAAACACCTCACCGATAGCCTGATGTCCGAGACATATTCCGAGAATCGGAAGCTTTCCTGCAAAGTGTCTTATCACATCTTCGCTGATTCCTGCCTGTGAAGGATAAGAAGGACCCGGTGATATGATGATTGCCTCAGGAGTCTTCTTTTCAATCTCCTCTATTGTAATCCTGTCGTTTCTGATAACTTCTACATGAGGGTACAGGCCTTCAACAACCTGTGCCACGTTATAAGTAAAACTGTCGTAATTGTCTATAATAAGTATCATGATATGTTCCTTTCCCGGCATCTCATTCCGCTACTGCCATCTTGATTGCATTTATCACTGCCGACGCTTTCCTCACGGTCTCTTCGTACTCTTTTTCAGGTATGCTGTCATACACTATTCCGGCACCTGCCTGAACGTAGGCTTTGCCATTGCGGAAGAGTACTGTGCGGATAGCTATGCAGGTATCAATGTCACCGTTGAAGGCAAGGTATCCGACGGTGCCTCCGTACAGACCGCGCTTCACATTTTCAAGGCTGTCTATTATGTCCATAGCCTTTACCTTAGGAGCACCTGAGAGGGTACCGGCAGGGAGGACTGACATAAGTGCATCTACAGGATTTTTGCCATCGCGTAGAGTTCCTTCAACATCCGATACAAGGTGCATAAGTTTTGAATACCGTTCAACTCTCATGAAATCCGTTACTTTTACGCTTCCTGCGCTGCATACACGGCCGACATCGTTGCGCCCGAGATCTACAAGCATTGTATGCTCTGCACGTTCTTTTGGGTCATTTAGAAGTGCTTTTTCAAATTCAGCATCCTGTTCATCATCAGCACCTCTTGGGTAAGTTCCGGCAATAGGACGGTTGAGAACCTTTCCGTCAGTTACGCTTACAAGCATCTCAGGGGATGCACCTGCAATGCAGTAATCTTTATGGTCAAAATAATACAGATAAGGCGAAGGGTTAGTAGAGCGGAGCATTCTGTATACGTCAAATGCATCCGGTGGATTATCAACTTCAAATCTCTGTGATATTACTACCTGGCTTATATCTCCGCCGAGAACATGCCGGCGGCATTGCTCAACCATGCCACAGAACTCTTCTTTGCTGTAGTTGGACTTTATGGTACATTCGCTGCCGGTCCGGCGCTTTGCCGAATCCTCAGGGATATAGCGGCAGAGGAGTCTTCCGAGATTTGCAGCACGCTGCTCAAGCGAATCGTATCTTGCAGCAAGAGTGCCGTTGTCCTTTGCATCCTCGGCCGTAAGGTTAAGAATGATGACGGCTTTTGATGAAAGGTGGTCATAGGCAACGATTTCATCATAGATAAACATATTGGCATCATCCATTCCGAGGTCATCAGCAGGTACATTTACAAGGGAATCCTCGCAGTAGCGTACCATGTCATACGCAAAATAACCGATGAGGCCGCCTGTAAGCTTAGGCATATTGTCAAATTTCGGCGAGCGGTACTGTTCCATTATCTTTGAGAAAAATGCTGACGGATTGGAGGCATCATCAGCAGTTACCGAACCGTCCCTGCTGATTATGGAGGCTTTACGGTCATGTATTCTTATCTCAGCCTTTGGATTAAGTCCGATGAAAGAATAGCGGCCCCATTGGTTTGAGTTATCAACCGACTCAAGAATAAAGCAGTTATCATAGTTCTCCTTAAGGGTTGCAAACATTCTTACCGGAGTAAGGCTGTCTGTGAGAAGTTCATAGAATACCGGAACGGTCTTGTATTTCTTTAATAATTCAGCGGCATTCTCAAGCGTTGGAAATAACATGTGCAATTCTCCTTTCAGATTCCGTAATAATTCTTAATAATCCGGGGTACAAAAAAATCCCTTGAAACTGCTAATAATTATGCAGTCTCAAGGGACGAAAGTTCGTTATGTGACTTACGTGGTGCCACCCTTATTCGCTGTTATGCAACAGCCTCAGTAAGTATCGTGTGCCGGCCTGACGTAATGTTGTAATGGTATACGGAATGTTATGTAATAAAAAAGACATCGTCAAAATATAAAATGACAATGCCGCATACACTAAATCCATGTAAAACAAGTACGCAGCTAATCGCATTAATACTCTCTCCACTTACGCAGGAACCGCGGCGGGGGCTACTTCATAATGTTCACCCTGCTCCTCACAAACCCATTCGCACCTACTGTACGTGTCCTGCTTCCACCAATGCCGGACTCTCTGTGACGCCTTGATAAATGTTACTTGCTTTTGCTCAAAGGATTTATAAATATTCAATTAAAATCTTTATTTAGTCTAACATAAATAATACATTTGTCAAGAATATTTTTATATAAAAATTCATATCTATAGAGAAGATACGCAAAGGGAGAGATGTGCTGTATATGAATGAAAAAGCATTAAGTGTGATTGGTCAATACGGGCTTGAGGTAAGAAAAAGTGTAAGAACCAGAGGCGGAATTGCGGTACTTACGGATGATGGATATAAGCTTTTGTATGAGTGTACCAGAAGTGACAGCTATTATGAACGCGAAAACATGATAACAGCGGGTATTAAAAGAACCGGCTTTGAATATATTGACACCTATGTAATGACGGCTGAAGGGACACTGTTCTCTCAGGATGCACAGGGGAGAAAATATATACTGAAAGACTGGTTTGATGCACAGGAGTGTGATATCCGGAATGAGACACATGTTGCAATGGCTGCCGGTACGCTTGCGGTGCTGCATGGTCATATGATGAATATGGATAAATGTGAACATGAGCTCAAATATAATAATGCCACTGACATGCGTATGAAATTTGATAAGCATACGAAAGAAATGCGTATGGTTGGCAACTATCTTAAGGGCAAGAAGAATAAAAATGAGTTTGAGATGCTTATGCGCAGGTCACTCATGACATTTCATGAGGAGGCGCTCATAGCGGCACAGGAGCTGGAGGAGATGGACTATGGCAGCAGGATTGAAAAAGCACGTACATCGTATGAAATGTGCCACGGCAGCTATAATTATCATAATGTGTTATTTACTGACAGAGGGTGTGCGGTTACTGGCTTTGAGCATTGCTGTGTTGACTGTCAGATTAATGATCTGTATCAGTTTATGCGTAAACTGCTTGAAAAGAATGGGTGGGATGCGCGCGCAGGCCATTCGGTAATAGAAGCATATTCGGAGGTCAGACCGGTAAGTGATGATGACATGAAACTCTTGAGAATTAATTTTCTGTATCCGGAAAAGTTCTGGAAGGTGATTAATTTTTATAATAATTCCAATAAGAGCTGGATTCCGCGCAAGAGCATAGAGAAGCTGGAAGGAGTACTTGCGCAGAATGATGCACGCAAGGCATTTATAGAGACATTGCATTAAAATACGCGTTATGATAAAATGTACCAAAGGAGAAAGTCTGTAAAAACATGAAACCAGTATACATAATTAAAGAATATATGGGAAAGTTTATTAATAGAAGCAAAGAGGCATGCAGGATGGCGGGAGCAATTATACTCGCGGTTGTCATGTCTTTTTCGCTTATTGCGTGTTCGTCAGGGAAAAGTTCTTCCAATATAATAAAAGGCGGAGATATACTTCCGATCGCAAGTAAGGCGTCTGAGTCCGGAGAGGCGGCAGCTAATCCGGATGAGATAAGTATTACGGGTGTGCTTACGTATATTGATGGTACATCGCAGAAGATGCATTATATGGACGTTCAGAGCGGTAATGAATATGAGGTATCATATTCGGGAGGAACTGATATAAAGAGCAGGTATGATTCAGTTATAACTACGGCAAGACTTAGTCTGGGAACAATATATGATGTTACATGCAACCGCGACGGATGGGCAAAGAGCATACATGAATCGGATAAGGCATGGAAAATATCACAGATTACAGGTTTCTCTGTTGATGAGAGAGAGAGAACGGCAGTAATAAGTTCCAGAACGTATAAGTATGCAAGGTCAGCCGTGGTCATGTCCGGAAGTGAGAGAATACAGCTTTCAGAGATAATGAAGCAGGATGCCGTTACAGTATGCGGAATTGACAGTACGGTCTATTCTGTCAGTGTTGATAAGGGGCATGGATACCTTAAGCTTACAGGAGTTGATGATTTCCTTGGAGGCTATGTTGATATAGGAACACAGATGGTATGTGTTGTTGAAAAAGATATGCTGCTTACTGTGCCCGAGGGTGAATATAAGGTTCAGATACAGAACACCAACAGAAGCATGTCAGCAGGCAAAACTGTCAGGATTGAAAAGGATACCGATGTTACACTTGATTTCAGCGAATACAGAACCCGGGCAGCACAGAATGGTCTTGTTGAGTTCTCGGTAACTCCGGCGGGCGCAGTCATGTATATAGACGGAACACAGGTGTCGTATGAGCAGCCTGTATCACTTGAGTATGGCAGGCATACAGTTGCCCTGCGCTCTAATAATTACATGGCATATGAAGAAGTATTTTACGTGACTCAAAGCTATGAGAAAAAAATTATAGATATGACAATATCAAAGTCAAGCCAGCCGGGGAAGTCCACAACTAAGCCATCACAGACTTCTGCGGGAAAAAATAACAGAAGTACAGCGGCTTCAACATCAGGTAACGCCATAGTTAACGGTACGGTCAAAAACCTTACGGAAGGCTACTATGTCTCAATAAAAGGACCGCAGGGGGCAGCGGTATATGTGAATAATTATTACGTCGGAATTGCTCCGGTAACAGTTGATAAAAAAGCCGGGACAATGGTAATGACATTTACGATGGTTGGTAAGCAGACTAAGAGTTATTCGGTTGAGATTGCGAATTCAACCGGCGATGTAAGCTATGAATTTCCGGCGCTTCCGGACAGCCAGCCGGTAAGTTCGGTCGCAGTGGATTAAGGCTATATGAAGCAGAAAGGATAACATTCATGGAAAAGACAATGGATATAAGATTTTCACCTCCTGATATAACAGAGGAGGAGATTCAGGCAGTCGCGGAAGTAATGCGTTCAGGATGGATTACGACAGGTCCTAAGACCAAACAGCTTGAAAAGGAGATTGCCGCATATGTGCATTCGGCAGGGTGTGCATGCCTTAATTCAGAAACAGCGGCACTTGAGTGCGCACTTCGTGTATGTGGCATAGGTGAAGGTGACGAGGTTATCGTTCCTGCATATACATACACAGCTTCGGCAAGTGTAGTATGTCATGTGGGTGCAAAGCTTGTTCTCGTAGATATTGCAAAGGATTCATTTCACATTGATTATGATGCTGTGGAAGCAGCGGTTACGGAAAATACCAAGGCAATTATTCCGGTCGACATAGCCGGAGTTATGGTTGATTATGACAGGCTGAGAACTATTGCAGAGGCTAAGAAGTCGTTATTCAGACCATCAGGTGATTTGCAAAGCGCAGTCGGAAGGATACTTATTATAACAGATTCAGCTCATGGCTTTGGGGCTTCACGCAAAGGATTTATGAGCGGTGAGTGTGCAGATTTTACAGCATATTCATTCCATGCAGTAAAGAACTTTACTACAGGTGAAGGAGGTGCAATTACATGGAGGCATATAGACGGCATTGATGATGCAGATATCTATAAGCAGTTCATGCTTCTGTCACTTCACGGACAGTCCAAGGATGCACTTGCCAAGACACAGCTGGGGGCATGGGAATATGATATAGTTGCTCCATACTACAAATGCAATATGACTGATATAATGGCTGCAATCGGCCTCGCTCAGATGAAGCGCTACCCTGGAATGCTTGCCAGAAGAAAGCATATCATAAACGAATATACAAAGGGACTTGCAGACTGTAATGTAAAGGTTCTCAAGCACTACTCGGATCAGGATGAGCAGCTTGGAAGTGCATCATCAATACTTCTTGACAGTGTTGACGATGGTACGGGGGATGAATATGTATCAAGCGGTCATCTTTACCTTGTTAACCTTGTCGGACAGACTCCGGAGTACCGCAATGAAGCCATTAAAAAAATGGCACAGCTCGGTGTCGCAACTAATGTTCATTATAAGCCGCTTCCTATGCATACAGCATATAAGAATCTTGGATTTAAGATTGAATATTACCCTAATGCGTATGAGCGGTATGCCAACGAGATAACACTTCCTCTTCATACATGTCTTACGGACGAAGAGGTTGAATATGTTATAGCTGCATTCAACAGTGTTGTACGTGGATAATACAGATTAAGAGAGGACGTATATGCTTTTGAAAAAGTGGGACATGCTTCCGGCATTTATGCAGACGGAGAGTGTCCGGGAATATTATGATATATTGTCACATAAAAAGATAAGCCTTGTTGTGAAGCGGCTTTTTGATATTGCCGCTTCGTTTGTGTTACTTATCATTCTGAGTCCTTTTATGCTGACAATAGCACTTCTTATAAAGGCAGACTCGCATGGTCCTGTATTCTTCCGCCAGGAAAGGGTTACGCAGTATGGAAGAACATTCAGGATATTTAAGTTCCGCACGATGGTTGATGGAGCAGACCGTAAGGGCTCACTTGTAACGGTTGGCAATGACAGCCGTATAACAAGAATGGGGCAGCTGCTGCGCAAGATAAGGCTTGATGAACTGCCGCAGCTTATTAACGTGCTGACCGGAGATATGACATTTGTGGGGACAAGACCTGAGGTGCGTAAGTATGTGGAAGCATATACGGACGAGATGAATGCCACACTGCTTCTTCCTGCCGGAATTACTTCGAGAGCAAGTATCAGATATAAGGATGAGGACGAGCTTCTTGATGGGGCAGATGACGTTGATAAGGTATACACACAGGAAGTTCTTCCTGGAAAGATGGCGTATAACCTCGAGAGTATAAAAGGTTTCAGCTGTATCAGTGAGCTTGCTACAATGTTTGAGACAGTCGCAGCTGTATTTATGTAAGTATGCAAATCTGACAGTTGGCTTGTGATTCCTCCGGTACTTTATGCCTGCGGAATGCAGATTAGTGTGATAAGGCACCTTGTGCCTGCAGAATGGGGATTAATATTATGTTTTTGACAGTGTGTGTTATTGCATATAACGAGGAAAAGACACTGCCGCTTATTCTGGCGGATATAAGCGGACAGGACTATGAACATTCGTCTATAGAGGTTGTGCTCGTTGACAGCGCCTCGACCGATTCAACCAAAAAGATTATGCAGGAATTTGCTGCCTGCAATAAGGATTTTGCAGCTGTTAAGGTTATAGATAATCCCAAGAGGACACTGCCGTGCGGATGGAATGAAGCACTGCGCGTATACAGTGGCGAAGCGATACTTAAGGTAGATGCGCATGCAAGGATTCCGAAGGATTTTGTGACTAAGAATGTAAATGCGCTCGAACGCGGCGAAGATATTGTCGGCGGTGAGAGACCTAATGTCATAGATGATGACACGCCATGGAACAGAACCCTGCTTATGGCTGAAAGCTCGATGTTTGGCAGCAGCATAGCACCTTACAGGCGTAACCCGGGACCGGCTTATGTAAAGTCAATGTTTCACGCTGCATACAGGCGCAGGGTGTTTGATAAGATAGGCGGATTTAACGAGAAGCTTGGAAGAACAGAGGATAATGAGATTCATTACCGCATGCGTAAAGCGGGATTCAGGCTGTGCTTTGATCCTGATATAATCTCATATCAGCACATAAGGAGCAGTCTTCCCAAGATGCTTAAGCAGAAATACTCCAATGGGTACTGGATAGCTCTTACAACAGGCGTGTGCCCGGAATGTCTGTCTCTTTATCATTATGTCCCGTTTGCATTTGTTATGGCTATAATTGTTCTGGGAATTGCACGTACACTTACACAGTGCATTGAACCTTTATCTGCAGCTGCAATGGGAGTAACAGTTATTACAGCTATTATGTGGGGAGCCTACTGGATGCTTGCGGTTGCGATGGCGGTGCTTGCGGTTGTGACGGCAAAGCCTGAGCAGAGAAGCCTGCCGGATATACTGCTGCCGGTACTGTTTTTTCTGCTTCATGTAAGCTATGGATTAGGGACACTGGCAGGGTTTGTACAGCTTCCGGCATTTGTGAGTCAGTACAAAAAACAATAGCATATAATATGCATATATGGTATAATAACGCGGATACGATATGGCGGCATTGTGAACAGGATTGCGTGAGACAGACCGCCGGATAATAAGGATGGAATGTGATGAATCAGACTAAGAAGGATATGATACAGTTATTCGTAAGGCGTGTATGCCTGATAGCGATGGATATAGTCCTTATCAATATGTCGGTATTACTCGCGCTTCTGATGCGATTTAATGTTACGATATCAAGTATACCGGAAGAATACATTTACAAATATGAGCAGTTCATGATACCATTTACGCTCATTGCCCTTGTGGTGTTCTGGTTCTGCAGAATCTATCACAGTTTATGGGAATATGCAAGTATCACTGAGCTTTATAAGATTGTTGAAGCATGTACGATTACGGAAGTCATACATGTGTGTGTGACAATGATGCTGGAGCTTGGCCTCCCGAGAAGCACATATTTTATGACATGGGTTTTCCTGGTTGTGTCGGTAAGTGCCAGCCGTTTTATGTACAGGTTCATCCGTACCGGTCTTAACAGATACCGTACAACGGATGATGACATAAGAATTATGATTATAGGTGCGGGTAACGCTACCAACGTGCTTATACGAGAGATTTCAATAAGCCATTATCTTGCCAACAGCCGCGTTGTATGCGTGATTGACGATAATCCCAATAAGGTCGGTAAGTATATACACGGAATAAAGGTTGTCGGAACGCGTGATGATATCAAGGAGATGGCAAAGCAGTATGACGTCGACGAGATTATATTTGCAATTCCGTCAGCCTCTCCGGAGAACCGCAGGGATATCCTGAGTATCTGTAAGGAGACAGACTGCGAACTTAAGATTCTGCCGGGTGTATATCAGATGGTAGACGGAGAGATTAATATTAAGGATATCAGGCGCGTTGATGTTCTTGACCTTCTCGGACGTAATCCTGTTGAGGTAGACATTGAGTCAATCATGGGCTATGTTAAGGACAAGGTTGTGCTTGTTACAGGCGGAGGCGGTTCTATCGGAAGTGAGCTTTGCAGACAGCTTGTCTCACATAAGCCGCGCAAGCTTATTATATTTGATATATATGAGAATAATGCATATGACATACAGCAGGAGCTGTGTATCAATCATGCCGATGCCAATGTTGAGACTCTTATAGGCTCAGTCCGTAATGTTGGAAGACTTGAGGATATATTCAAGAAGTACCATCCGGATATTATATATCATGCGGCAGCGCATAAGCATGTTCCGCTTATGGAAGTAAGTCCTAACGAAGCCGTTAAGAATAATGTTATCGGAACATACAATGTTGCAAGAATGGCAGACAAGTATGGGGCAGAAAAGTTCGTTCTTATCTCTACGGATAAGGCAGTTAATCCTACTAATGTAATGGGCGCAACGAAGAGAATATGTGAGATGATTGTGCAGTCATTTAATGAGAAGTCTGATACGGATTATGTTGCAGTAAGATTCGGCAATGTACTTGGAAGTAACGGAAGTGTTATTCCGCTCTTCAAGAAGCAGATTGAGGCAGGCGGTCCGGTAACGGTAACTGATCCTAATATCATAAGATATTTTATGACGATTCCCGAAGCAGTATCACTTGTACTTCAGGCCGGAGCTTATGCCAGGGGCGGAGAGATATTTGTCCTCGATATGGGAGAGCCGGTCAAGATTGATGATCTTGCCAAGAATCTCATAAGACTTTCGGGATATACACTTGGAGTTGACATGAACATCGTGTATACGGGACTTCGTCCGGGAGAGAAGCTTTATGAGGAACTTCTTATGGATGAAGAAGGACTTCAGGAGACGGCTAACAAGCTTATCCACATTGGCAAGCCGATTGATTTTGACAAAGAGAATTTCGCACATAATCTTGCACGTCTTGAGAAGAGTGCATATGATGAGACGGAGGATATCCGTTCTATAATTAAGGAAGTAGTACCGACATACCAGCCAAGACAACAGCAGTAATTGGGGAAATTATATGGGCATAGGGCTTAGAATTCGTCAGTATTTAACAGGAATATGTGTGTTTGTATCTGCCGCGGTGTTCACATCGAATGCCGTGGCTTATGATTTTATGCCTGTTGATATTGTCTACTACATAATAGCGGGAGTGGCCTGTCTGGTTATTGTCAGTGAGCTTTCCAATTTCATATCACTTAAGAGACTTGCAGAGATAGCTTTTGTCTGTATTCTGCCGGCTGCTTTTGCATTTTCTTCAATGTATAACAATGCATCACACATAAGAAATGATGATGCGGTTTTTCAGGGGCTGTTCTGGCTCATTTATATTCCACTGCTTTTTATAATAAATTGTCTCCTGAGGGCGGCAGACTCTGTTTCAACGCTGACAATAAAAGATATATGTGGCTTTATCCGCCGCAATATCTGGATAGGAGCGGTGCTTATAATAGTTATACTCTCACGCCTGATATTCATGGATACACTCCAGAGATGGGATGCGGGGGAATATTATGCAAGATTTATAAAAGGAATAAAGTATTTCTCATATTCGTCTTTCAGTGATTTCCTCAATAATTTTACGCTGTGCGGTCATCCGACACTTGCATTCAGCATGGTTTACATGATAGGGGAACTTGCATTTCCACAGCAGATTAAGGGTGTCCTTATTGTAAATATGGTGCTTACGGTTATTGCTGTCTGGTGTCTGTACAGAATAATAATGCATGTTTTTTGCAATTCAACACCGGCAAGAGCGGCGGTTTATGCACTTATAATATCATTTGCACCACTGTTTTACGGAACTTTTGGATATTTTAATCCGGATTATGCACTTGCCGTATTTGCGGTAATTGCACTATATGGATATGTATATGAACTCCCGGTTATAACCGGTTTTGCATGCCTTCTTTGCATATATACTAAGGAGACAGGGCTTGTAATAGTTGCAGGGCTTACCATGGGAATATTTACTGATCACCTGTTAAGGAATCCCGGCTGTAGAGGGATTGTAAGTATTTTTAAGGATATGAAGCTGTACTTCATGCTGGCAGCAGTTATAAGCTACCGGTTCTACACTAAGGCGATAGGAGGACTTACCAACTGGTCGCAGACTACGGAATCGGGTACGGGAATCAGATGGGATAACAATGGCTTTAACTGCCTTGGAATTAATGAGGCACATATTATAACTAAGTTAAAGCAGCAGTTTATACTTAACTTTAACTGGATACTGGCGGCGCTGATTACTGCAGGAATAATCTATGCGGCAGTTATGATTATACGCAAAAACAGTAACGCCTATAAGGACAGCCATGCCAATAAAGATGCTGAGACCGGGAACAAAGGTGACATGCTTAAGCTGTGTGGTGTGTTTGGAATCCTTGCGGCATTTACTGCGTTCTCATGTCTGTACATAACGGCGGCAATGGCAAGATACAATGCTGTCGGAGATATAATGCTGTATGTGCTTGGACTGGCATGTCTGGATATGATGATTTCAAATGCTGCAATGTATATTCCGTCTGCCGGAATTGCGGTTATGCTTATTGCACAGTGTTTCTATACGGTCGATCCCCTGACAGTCGCGGCATTCGGCGGGGTTGATACGGGAAGTGGAAAGATGGTGTATGTGGGGATAGAAGATGGTGACAGATATTATGGAGACTATCTTATATATAACACGCAATATCTGTGGATTGACAGGGTTATGGATAAGCTGCTTGCGGATTCGGATTATAACGGAACGCAGGATATAATTCTGTTCAATGATTACGGCGGCAGCCAGATTGCAGGCAATGACCCTCTGTATTACTATAACTGGGATAAACGGCTAAAGAAGAGAGTGTTCTACTCCAATGAAAATACTGTAAAGATGAGCTATATTGTCGGGGACATTCTTGCGGATAATATGAAACTTCAGAGCAGAGCGATAGTAGTATTCATTCCTTATATGCATAATGATGAGGAAAAAGCAATGCACAGGCTGAACATTTTCTATAATGCAGGTCCGCGCCAGTCAGCATATGACAGGCACGGACGGATAGACTATTATAATCTTGTTCGTCTCAAAAAATACAGATTTATACGTGGATAGCACCACTCTTGAACTGCTGCATCATCTCTCTGGTTAAGCTTATATCGGCCTCACCGGGAAGTTCATCCCTTGTAAGCCATGCTGCCATTGAAAGTTCCGTCTCGTCAAGCGTGATGTCTTCGCTGCCGTCAAGCTCGCAGAAGAAGCCCATAAGCAGAGTGTCAGAAAAAGACCATGGCTGGCTTTTGTAGAATCGGATATTCTTTACCTTAAGTCCGACTTCTTCCATGACTTCACGCTGAACAGTCTCCTCGATTGTTTCTCCAATCTCGGTAAATCCTGCAAGAAGTGCATATTTTTTATATGCTCTCCCGGCGTATTTTGACATCAGGATCTTATCTCCGTCAGTCACTCCGATAATTACGGCCGGGCAGATTTTTGGAAATTCCATATTGCCACAATGATCGCAACGCATCATACGTTCTTTTTCATCATGTCTCATCTTATGTCCACAGCGTCCACAGAACTT
>ERZ779865.2019-NODE-2019-length-13611-cov-3.355562_pt1 | contig 13611 bp, 17 predicted proteins | sample MGYA00433088_ERZ779865 | MGnify/ENA primary metagenome ERZ779865 (study PRJEB29588, sample SAMEA2151703) | human gut metagenome | biome: human gut; feature: human-associated habitat; material: faeces | place: Denmark | collected 2008/2010 ... | reverse complement strand
GATATCTGAACACATATAATTATCATGGAATTTCGCAGAACGTGTTTTATAAGAACATCATGTTTTGATAGACCTTTTGCATATGCTGTTGATACATATTTCTCATTAAGCGCATCTATAGCTTCTGATTTCGTTAAACGCAGCGTGCTCGCAATCCCGCCAAGAACACCTGCCGTGATCGGGAGTACATAATGCTTCCATGATTCAAAACCGCCAAGAGGAAGCCATTTAAGCTTAACCGCAAACAGGAGCATAAGCAGCACTGCTATCCAAAATGAAGGTACAGACGTCATAATAAGTGTCAAATTAACCGTTATCTTATCAAAAATCGAATCTTTTTTGTAGGCGCATAGCAATCCCAACGGCACAGCTATGAGATATTGTACAACCATGGTTATGGCTGTGAGTTTTAAGCTTACCGGTATCCGCACCTTAACAAGATCCCAAACCGGCAGCTTGTATTTGAACGATATGCCAAAATCCTGTTTGGTAACAATTTTCTTCCACCAATCAAAATACTGGACAAGTAACGGTCTGTTCAACCCATATTTTTCTACGGTTTCGGCAATCTTGTCCTGATTCGCCAGTTCTCCAGCCAATAAAGTAACCGGGTCGCCGGGCATCATAAATATCATGCTGAAAACAAGGAATGAAACACAGATTATCAATACAATACCCAGTAGCAACTTCTTACCGATGTAGCGCAAAACATCATCTCCTGTCATCATATATTTGTCCCTTGATTTATGTCATCCATTCATAGGCGTGGGACATTTGCCTTGTTTGTCTTGACGGTAGTAAAGCCACCTTTTCCTGATTCACTGCTTGCTCAACCGATTTAGCTGGAACATTGATGTTTTAAGTGGAAAACTCAATTTTCCACATCCGCTATATGCTTGAATTTATCCATATTGCGGAAACTAAAGCCCAATAACAAAAGAAGGCACGTTCCAGCCGCAAAAATGCACAAGTGAAACGCGCCTTCTTATTGAACAGCGTGAGAATGAGGGTGGATAGTTCCATAAAAGTACCCTTGTCTTAACATATGAGGTTATGCATTTTTCTTGCATTTATTACCTTACTCTCCTTCCTTCAAACGTTATGATTCGCTTAAACGGTCTCGTTAGAAACAACCGTAACGCTGAAACCGCCTTGCCAGTTTTTATTTGGCGTAGCAATTTGCAGTTTTATTATACACTATTACAACTATAACTGCAATATGCTATTGTAGTTTGTTTTTGAAAAAGCTTTCATACTATAAAATAAATGCGAATGGTGGTGACAGGGATGATACCAAAGGAAGTAGACTATGCCAAGATAGGTAGACGAATCCGTAGTGTTCGACAATCAAAGAACATGACTCAGGCAGAGCTCAGTGCAATAGTAAATTGCTCTAATAATTATCTAAGTCATATAGAAACAGCACAATGTAAGGTTTCACTTCCGATGCTCTTAAAACTGGCCTTTGCGCTTGGAGAAAGCATCGAGTACTTTCTTCTTGATACACCTTATGCCCGTGCTGAGACAATCATCGATAGCGATATATCAAAAAAACTCGCCAGATGCAATTCGTCAACGCTCAATGCTGTATCTAAGATGATTGACATACTGCTTGAGCAGCAGGTCAGTTTATCTGTTGAGTGATTGATTAAAAAATTATTATAATCGTTAACATATACTTTGGGAGACAAATCTAATTTGAGTCAGCGGTTTATCAAGGCAAACATAGGAGGAAGCGGTAGACAAGGAGAAAGGCTTGCCTCATATCAATCGCGCGCTTATCCTGTTCAAATACTTCTGTGCAACCACGGACGAAGCGCACCCGGTCTCTCTTGCGGATATCTCCGCCCATTTGAAGGAGCACGGCATCACCGCCGACCCGCGCACGCTCCGCAACGACATCGAACAGCTTGTGGAGTTTGGCGTGGATATTGTCAAAGACCGCAGGGTTCAGAACCTCTACCATGTGGCGACCCGTCACTTTGAGGCGCCGGAGGTCAAGCTGCTGATTGACGCGGTGCAGTCGGCGCGGTTCATCACGCCGGGAAAAAGCAAGGAGCTGGTCAAACGGCTGACGACCTTTGTCGCTCCCGGAGACGCCGTGCTGCTGAAACGGCATCTGTACATCGACAGCCGTTCCAAAGCCACCAACGAGAGCATATTTCTGAATGTAGACCGAATCCAGACTGCTATCACGGAGCGGAAGAAAATCTCCTTCTGCTATTTCGACTACGCTCCTTCCAAGGAGCGGGTTCTCCGGCATGGCGGACGAGTCTACTCCGTCTCCCCATTCGCCATGCTTTGGAATAACGATACATACTATCTCGTCGGTTTCCACGATTACCGGCAGCAGGTCGCAAAGTTCCGCGTTGACCGCATCGACGGGTTGCAGATCACGCAGGAAGCTGCCCTTCAAAAGTCCGAGGATTTCGATGTGTCGGCGTATTTTACACAGGAATTTTCCATGCTTACCGGCAAAACGCGCCATGTTACGCTGCTGTGCGAAAACGCCCTCATGAACAGCATCATCGACCGCTTCGGGGAGGATGCTTCCACGCAGATTGTGGACAAGAACCACTTCACTGTGGAGGCGACCGCTGATCTCAGCAGCAATTTCTACGGCTGGGTATTCGCCTCCGGCGGGAAGATGAAGATCACAGCGCCGCAGGAGGCGGTGGACGGCTTTCAAAGGATGCTGGAAATCAACAGCAACCCGCCGGTGAAAACATCCCATCTGAAAGGCGGTCAGGCATAGATTTCATAGATTTTCTCGAAAGGTGTGCATCTGATTGCACACCTTCTCGTTTTCCCTCTTGACTTTCTCCGAGTTATGTGTATAATAAATCTATCAGGAACTATTGTTCCAGATAGGAGAAAAGTACAATATGAGAAGCAAGAGCGAGGAGCTTATGCTCCGCATCCGGGAGTACATCGAAAGCTACTTCGAGCGGTATTCTTCTACCCCCACCGTTCGGGAGATCGCCGGAGCCATGAAGATCGCGGTTTCCTCCGCACACAGATACCTTGTGGCAATGGCGGAGAAGGATATGGTTTTCTACGAAAACGGCACACTCTCCACGCCGAAAATCCGACGGATGAATCCGGCGGTGAGCCCCGCCGCCATTGTCGGTTCCATCCCCTGCGGCTCGCCGGAGGAAAAGGAAGCCCATGTGGAGGAATACCTGCCCCTGTCCGTGTCCTTCTTCGGCAAGGGGGACTTCTACGCCCTCCGCGCCTCCGGCAGCTCCATGACGGGGGCGCAGATTGACGATGGGGATTTGGTTATCATCCGGCAACAGCATACCGCCCAGGTCGGAGAGATCGTCGTTGCCCTCACCGACGAGGACAAGAACACGCTGAAGCGGCTCTTATATGACGATGACCGGCAGAGCTATTACCTCCACCCGGAGAACAAAGACATGGAGGATATCTATGTATCCGGGCTTCGGGTACAGGGCGTAGCCACCCATGTGATCAAAGCCCTTTGACGGAGGTATTGCCCATGCAGAAAAAATATGTGTCCGTCAACGCAGAGGTGGATACGGACGGCGTGATCCGCCCGCTTCTTATCCGCTGGCATGACGGCAGACAGTGGGAGGTGACAAAGGTGCTTCATACCTGTACTGCTTCTCACGATGAGTTTGAAGGCGTCCGCTACACCGTCAAAATCGGTCGTGCGGTAAGATATTTGTATCGGGAGGGTCAGCGCTGGTATGTTGACCGCTCCCCATAGGAGGTGTTTGTGAGACATGAGGATTTTTTCCTATGAGGAACTCGACGAATTGGGCGAAGGTCTGATTCGCCAATATCTTGGGAAGGAAGCGGAGCGCACCTGCTGCGTGGACATCGAGGGGTTCGTTACGGACTTTCTGAAGCTGCCCCTGCTGTACCGCAGCTTTGCCGAGGAGGACAGCGACAAGATCGGCTTCATTGCGGACGGCGTGACTCCTCTGCGCGTCTATGAGGGCGGAACCGTCGTCCGGCGCGTGTATCCCAGAGGAACCATCGTGATAGAGCGCTGCCTGCGGCAGGAGCACGAAAGCGGCAGGCGGCGCTTCACCATCAGCCACGAGTGCGCCCACTACATCATGGACAGGGCGGTTCCCTCTGCTGCTTTCCACAGAGAGTTTGATATCGAGCGCGCCTACACGCAGGAGGACTTCAAAAACCTGTTCAGCTTCCGGGAAACGCAGGTCGATCGCATGGGCGCAGCCCTCCTGATGCCCCGCTTCATGGTTCGCAATGTAGTTTCCATGTACGGATGCACAGACCGCATCCCCGTGTTCGGAGACAGCATTCTGAAATTGACGGACAAGCGCCTTATTAGGCAAATGGCAAATACAATGGGCGTGTCCTTCTCCGCATTCCTCATTCGGCTGCGGGAGCTGGGCTGTCTGTGTTACCGCCCGCTGGCGGAGTACATCACGGAGGAAATGGGGCTGGGACAGGACGGTGGTACAGGATGAGAAAAGCAAGCGCTCCCCGTAAGCTCTCGCCGGATGTGTCACGCAGGCTGTCCGATTCCCGCAGGCAATCCGCCGCGCTGACACTCCGGGAGATCCACTGCCCCTTTTGCAGTTTTCTGGTAGAGAAGGTGTTCTCCGACGCAGCGGGACACAAAATGGTCTACTGCCGAAAATGCAAGTCGGAGTATCCCATCAATCTGGGCTGCTTCCGCAGGATGAAGGCGAAACAGGCCGTCTGCCGCCTGCTTTCAGGAAAACCGAGGCAGAAACGATAAACTGAATACAAAAACCGACTTTTAATCGAGCAAGCGGAGAGAATCAGATTCGTTCTGAGGAGACTGCCAAGCGCCGTACAAAGTCAGACTGAACCGGTAAATGGGTTCGGTCTGCTTTGACGGCGCTTTTTTGCTGCCCGATTTCTTTGTACGGCGTTGAAAGTCCTTTCCCGGCTTGGCTCGGGAAGGGACTTTTTCCATGAAACGCCGCTTTGAACAGTACATCTGCCGCTACCCGTGAGCTCCGAATTTTTGATTTCACCCAAATTCAAAAATTCAAAGGAGATCACGGCATGAAAACATTAAAGGAGTTCGATTACGACCTTTGGGCAATCGAGGAAAACGGAAGAAAGAGGTATTTCGCCAGAATCAAGGCCACCGGCGAGGAAACGGAGGTCAGCCTTGAGGTGATGCGGCTGCTGCTCCGTCAGGAAAAGCAGATGCGCCGGGAGTACGCAAAACAGCAGACCATCGGGCCGGTTCTAAGCCTTGACGCCATCCGCGACGGCGGAAGCATGGACGAGTCCGCATGGCTGCTGGATACGCGGCAGCGCATCGACTCCGAGGTGCTCACGGCAGAACTCACAGACGCATTCTGCAAAACGCTGACGGACAGCCAGCGTTCGATCTTTACGGAATGCCTCATCGAGGGGAAAAGCCAGTCCGCATATGCTGCGGAGCACGGCATGACCAGGCAAAGCGTGCATGACGCAATCGCACTGATCCGCAAAAAAGCAAAAATATATTTTGCGTGATACCTGACAAAGGGCAAAAAAATGTCCATTGAAAGGTGAGAGGACAAATCTCACCGCAAGGGATACGGAGATTCAGTTTTCTCAGAGCCTTACGGCTCAGCGAACCTTGAAAACTGAATATCCAGGCATCAGGCACATTCCCAACGCTATGGGCTGAACCCCTGAGCCGCTTTCGTGAGTGCGCCACGACCTCAGAAATGAGCGAGCGATACAACTTACACGATAAAAGCCGGGCTGCTCCCGGTGGAGGCGACGACAGGTGTTGGGGACAATGATACTTCCGTAATTCGCGGCCCGGCCACAAGGAAGGCGGGGAGGTTCGATTCCTATGGAGCGGTGCAGCACACCGCCGTCTGATGCTCTCCCTGCTCTCGGGGCGTCGAGGACAAATAGAGAGCGTACATACCCGAAAAACCACAATGACAAAAGACAAGGAGACGCAATATGAACGTACAGGACAGATATAACAGCGAGAGATATTTGGACATGACCTGCTTTCTCGCTTTGAGGAATATCGAAAGAAACGAAAGAAAGGAACGGAGAAACCGCATGAAGGAAAACTGGATTTACCGCAGGGGCGACGTGTATCTTGCCAACCTCGACCCCTACATAGGCTCCGAGCAGGGCGGCACCCGCCCTGTGGTCGTCCTGCAAAACAACACCGGCAACTACTACTGCCCCACGCTGATCATCGCACCCATCACGTCCAAGGCCGGAAAGAAGCCGTCCCAGCCCACCCACTACTACGCCGAGCGCATCCACGGGCTGGAGCTTCCCGGCATGGTGCTGCTGGAGCAGATCAAGACCATCGACAAGCGGCGCGTGAGGAAGTACCTGGGCAGGATGACCCGGCAGCAGATGGATGAGATCGGGGAAGCCATCGAGGAAGCCCTCGGGTTGTACGTCCCCGAAGAAATGGAGGCTCCGTAATGAATCCCGTACTGACCATCGACCCGGAGTTCGAGGCGAAATGCCCGCCGCTGACAGATGACGAGCTTTCGCAGCTCGAAGAAAACATCTTGGAGGAAGGGCTTGTGCTCATGCCCCTCATCGTCTGGAACGATACGATTGTGGACGGTCACAACCGCTACCGCATCGCGCAGGCGCATCCGGGCATCGGGTTCCGCACCCATGAAAAGCAGTTCAGCAACCGCTACGAGGCCCTTTCCTGGATTTGCAAGAACCAGCTCGGACGGCGAAATCTTACGCCCCAGCAGAAGAAATATCTGATCGGGCAGCGTTACGATGCAGAGAAAAAAACACATGGAGGAGATCGGAAAAGCAATCTGCCAGAATCAAGTGGTCAAAATGACCACTTGATTGCAGCACAGAAAACAAGAGAGCGAATTGCTTCAGAGACAGGAACAAGTGAGAGCTATGTTAAACGAGCGGATCAGTATGCAAAAGGTGTGGACGCCGCTGAAGAAGTGCTTCCGGGCATCAAGAATGACCTGTTGCTCGGAAAGTTTAAGCCCAGAGAAACCGATGTGGCGGCTGTCGCCCGCGCATCTCCCGAGGAACGCCGGGAAAAAGCGGAACAGCTCAGGGTGATCCCGGAAAAGAAGCCCAAAGCAGATAAGGAATCTGCCCGGAGCGGCACAAAGCACCGGCAAGAGGTTTATGTGACTATCGACAAAAGCTACGAGGATATGAAGGACTCCAAGCGCGTCACGGAGGATTCGGCACTGGTAAGCCTGCGCTATACGGCGCGGAACATGGTCGAGACATGCGACGTGCTTTTTACGAACTTCCCCGGTCTATTGGAAAAGCCGGACTACAAAGATCAGGTCATTGAAATCATGCAGGAGCCAAAACAATACATTCTCAAATTGGAAGGAGAAACAGACAATGAACAGCATTAAGACACTCTACAAGCTGATGGAGGTCAGCAGCCGGGATTTGGAGATTCCCGATGCGTACCAGCGCAAGCTGAACACCGAGCGTGTGGCAAAGATCGTGGCCGGGTTCAATGAGCGTATCGCCAACGAACCGAAGGTCAGCTTTCGTGACGGTCACTATTATGTGTTTGACGGGCAACATACTATTGTGGCGCGCAAGCACATGAACGGCAACAACGACCTGCCGATCCTCTGTAAGGTGTACTACGGTATGACAGAGGCTGAGGAAGCCCTGCTGTTTGCCATGCAGACCGGCTACTCCTCAGCCCTGACGCCCAGCGCGAAGCTCCGTGCCAATCTTCATGGCGAGGACAAGGCGTCGGGCGAGTTTTACGAAGCGACCGAGGACGTAGGATTTCATGTGGGCTTTGAGCGCGGTGGAGGCGTCGGGCGCATCATCTGCATCAATACCGCCTTTGCGGAGTTCAAGCGCGTCGGCGCAGAGGTTTACAAGGAAGCGCTGACCATCCTGCTGGAAGCCTGGGGCGGCGATCCGGAATCCCTGAGAGCTGAGGTTCTTCAGGGATTCATTCATTTTGTGGAGCTTTACCATGATGAGTATGACCGTAACCGCCTCGTTTACAGCCTTCGCGCCTACGAGTCCAAGTTCATCTACGCGGCGGGCAAGGCGGAAAAGGAGCTGCGGGGCGTAAAGCGCTACGTCAACCTGTTCTACCGCATCTACAACGGCAGGCGCAAGCATTCGACCCTTCCCATGAAGTTCTAAGGGAAGGCAGACCGCAAGAGAAATCGTGCGGTCATTTACATACAAAAACAACGCATAGGAATGGAGGTGCGAAACATGAACTCTGAAACCACTACCACGCTATCCCAGCGTGATGCTTACAAGCTAATGCTGAAAGAGTATCCGGATGTCATGGATATCGCTCAGATGTGCCAGATACTTGATGTCAGCACGAAAACGGGGTATCGACTGATACGAGAAGGCAAAATCTGCTGCATAAAAGTAGGTCGCGCCTACCGTATCCCCAAAGCACATCTTTTTACCTACTTATGCATCGGCTGTTGACTGCATGGAGAAATAAATCCGATTGGCGGCATCCTTTCCGCATCAGTTCGAATGATTTATACTGTTCTCAGGTCAACGGCAGGTGTTGCCCACAACAAGAGAGGAGGATATCTTATTATGGTGGCAGGACACCTTCGTGAGAAAAAGGGCTATTTTTATGCCGTACTAAACTACACAGACGCACACGGAAACCGCAAAACAAAGTGGATCGCAACAGGGCTTGCGGTCAAAGGCAACAAGAAACGCGCCGAGGCGTTCTTACAGGAGCAGCGGCGCAGTTTCCAGGAAGATGTGCCGATTACAGGAGACGTTCTTTTTGCAGACTTCATGGAACAATGGCTTACGGTAATAAAGAGTTCCGTGGCGGTGACAACTTTCGCCTCATACTCCAATATGGTCAAAAAAGTAATCGTGCCGTATTTCAGAGAACGGCAGATTGCATTGCAGGAGCTGTCGGCAAAACACATCCAGGATTTTTACCTGAAGGAACTGGAACGTGTGAGCGCGTCCTCGGTTATTCATTATCACGCAAACATCCACAAGGCGTTGAAGTATGCTGTCAAGCTCGACCTAATCTCCAGTAATCCTGCCGATAAGATCGAAAGACCAAAGAAGGAGCGTTTTATGGCAAACTTTTACGATGCCGATGAAGTGAACAGGCTTTTTGAAATCTCCAAAGGCACCAAACTTGAAATCCCCATTCTCTTTGGTGCTTTCTATGGGATGCGGCGCAGCGAGACCCTCGGTATGAAATGGGATGCCATCGACTTTGAGCGCGACACAATCACCATCCGGCATACGCTTACAACCGTTGCCCTTGATGGAAAGCGTATTACGGTCGCAGAAGATCGGACGAAAAATAAGTCCAGCATGAGAACGCTGCCACTGGTTCCTTTCGTAAAGGAACGGCTTCTGGAGCTTAAAGCAGAACAGGAGGAAAACCGGCGTTTATGCGGGCGATCCTATGTGAAAGATTACACGGGCTATGTGTGTATCAATGAAATCGGAGATATCATCAAGCCTAATTATGTTTCCTGCGGATTCCCGAAGCTTCTGGAGGAACACGGATTGCGCAGAGTGCGCTATCACGATTTGAGACATAGCTGCGCCTCGCTGCTTCTCGCCAACGGCGTTCCGATGAAGCAGATTCAAGAATGGCTCGGGCACAGCGACTTCTCAACTACGGCAAACATTTACGCACACCTTGAGTACAGTTCAAAAGTTATCTCCGCAGATGCAATGCTTGCTGGCTTAGGGATAGGAAACCGGGAATAAAAAAGAGAAGCCGGCAAAACCGGCTTCTCAGGTTGGCGGAGGGTTAGGGATTCGAACCCTAGGTGCCTTGCGGCACACGACTTTTCGAGAGTCGCACCTTCGACCACTCGGACAACCCTCCAAGTTGTATCTTCACCCAATCCGCTTTGGAAAATGGGGAGAACTGATGGGGAGAACTCAAAGATTTTTTCGTTTTCGAACCCTCGAAAACCTGCATAAATCAAGACTTTTTCGGGTGGAGCGTTCCACGAAGCGATTCCGATTTCGAGTCTTTTATGCAACTGTGACGGGGGTGTCCGTTTTGGGGTCGTTTCTGTAAGCCCCGTACCCGCCGAAAGCCGCTTGAAATCAGGCTTTTTCGCTCGGAAAGCCTTGCGGGACGGACTTTTTTGAAAGTGGGTTCAAATCGGCATTTTTTCCGATTTTGGAGAGAAATGCGGGAAGATAGGAGAGAAAAATCGGGAGACGGCCATACACCGCAGAATAGAGCTTCCAACCGACGAAAATCTATTTTTGAGGTGTTACAAATGGATGTATTCCCCGTTAACTGGGACAGCGTTCCCGAGGTGATGAACAAGGAGCAATTTTTCCGCATCTGCCACATCAGCAAGTCCACGGCGCTGCACCTGCTCAAAAGCGGCAAGGTGCCCTGCGAGTGGTCGGGTAAGAAAACCCGGTGCTATAAAATCCGAAAAGAGGATGTGAAAGCATATTTGGAGGAACGGGCGATCTTCCCTGAACTCTACTCTGCGCCGAAGGGCTGGTACGGCACCCACTATGTGGCGAGGCTCTCCAAGGAGCTGCCGGAGGACACGCTGCGGCAGATGCACGGCTACTATGAAAAGCTGCTGCGCAAATACCCGGATGTGGTCACGGTAAAGGATGTGGTGGCCCTGACCGGCTATACCCTGACCACCGTCCACAACTGGTGCAGCCGTGGGTCACTGAAATCCTTCCAGAAGGGGCTGAAGTTCTGTATCCCGAAAATCTTTCTTGTGGATTTCTTCTGCTCCCTGACCTTCCGCTCCATCACCCGCAAAAGCCTCTGGCATATCCAGACGCTGAACGAGTTCAGCAGGAAGATGAGGCGGAAGAAGTAAAAGTAACCGCCTCTGCATTTCCGTAGAGGCGGCTGCTTATCAATTAGTCATCATCTTCGTCATCCGGCCAACCGGATATGATATGTAATTCACCTGAATCCATATCCATTGCCATATTATCTCCCATACGCATCAGCAAATCGCCGTCAGCGTCAGTTGCCATATTGTCTGAGATTGTATGAGCAAAATTTCCGCCATCGTAGTCAAAAAAGTGTTTTCCCATAAATAAAACTCCTTACTCAATTCTAATGATTTCGTGATCTCTTGTTCCGTATATCCGTTTAACTTGATACAGGGATTCACCAATCCAAAATGTGATTCTGTCTCCAGCTTCTTCATTCGTTGCAATATTAGTACAGAGCAAATTGCTTTTTGCGTTTGTTCCTCCGCAAGCTGACGGCAATATATGATGAATGTTCCACCCACAATATATTTCTTGCCCATAATAGTTTACAGAGAAGTTATTGTTACCATAGCCGTCTTTACACATTAAATTCCCGTGAAAATCCTCTGCATACTGTTTGCTGCCGTAGCACTCTTCCCAAAATCGCAGAGCGTTGTATTTATTGATTTTCATTACTTTCACCTCCAATCCGGACAAAAAGTAAAACCATACACATTATGCGTGTATGGTCTCAATCTATCCGAATTGGAACTTTACACGCACAACAACCAAGACGGTCACCTAAATGACTGTCTAAGAAGTATGGTGTAAAGCTTTGATACAGCAACTGGGCCCACCTCAAAGGAGAGGAGAATCTCCCGGAGCCTATCTTGTGGGTTCTCAATGGCGTAACGAGAATTTTAATCGACATTGATAGTATCTAGGAATTACATATTTTAAGCTTGTAGAAGTTTTGAGTCCGTTGTTCTTTTCGGATTTCTCGTCGCTCCGTCATACAAGTTACTCAAATTTAACATAACCTACACTATAAATTATATCTTGGAAAGTAAATAATGTCAATTAGAAAATCTGCGATTTAAAAATTCGCACACTCGCACCTGCCTTTCGGTTTTGGTAGACTGTAACCGAAAGGCGGGTGCATTTTGCATTGCAGACCTGCCGGGGAAATTTTGAATGGGAGGATCACATATGAAATCGCTATTTGAGCAGCTGGGCGGCACTTACACAAGGCAGGGCGACTACTGCCTGCCGGATGTTTGCTTACCGCCCGAAGAAGAACGGCCTATCGGCATTTACGGCCAGCGGCGGCGCACCTTTCTGAGGGAGCACCACCGGGTGCTGTATTATAACCTGCTGACCGCCGGGGTGCTGGATGGGCACCTTGCAGACATTGAGGAGCAGGCGCAGGAACTCTTTCTTCGGTTGGTAGAACAATACGCAGACACCGAGGGCGTGACGGAGGCCTTGAAAGCCAATGACCAGATGGCGTGGGTGCGGAAGATGAACGGCATCCGAAACCGAGCGAACGAGATCGTGATGCAGGAAATTGTATATGGGTAACGAGCAAGCGGGGGTCGATGACCTCCGCTTGCTTTATATACAGCTCCGGTCGAATGAAAAAGAACAATGTTCGGAACAATATCAAAAATTTCCGGAACAATGTCATTGTTCTATCGGAACTATGTCAAACTAAATTTGATATTGTTCCGAACTTTATCAGAGCAAGAGGTCAGAAGCTTTCCGGTACAAGCGCCAGTTTGTTGATTGATTCGTGTGCCCGCACTAGCGCATCATAAACTGCCAAAACATCTTCGGAGTCCCAAGTTCGCAGAGATTTTTCATCAATCACACCGGCACTTTCCTGAATGATCTTCGCAAGCTGTTCTTCATCTGCAACGGCGACAACAGCTTGAACCGCTGCATTGCTCTGTGCCTTTTTCAGATTTAGAATAAGGCTATCGATGGAACCTTTAGACTGTACCTCAAAAACATAAATTGCTTTCCCCATATTGCCGATTTTAGCTTCCCAGACAGCATCTACAACTGCGCCTGTTGCAATCTTTACTTCAGAGCGGCTGTCAAAGCCAAGCAGCTTTCCTATGTCCACCAGCTTGTCTTTGATTTCATCGTGCAATGATCTTGAATCTCTGGCAGAAACGGGCTCCTGAGAAATAGAAATTGCATCTGTGGTGGGGACATCCTTTTCTGCGAGAGGGAGAATTTCATCCCACAGGAAATAGTCAACAGCCAGCAAGTCCGAATCAGCAGCGCCTGCTTTTTTCAGACTGGATGCAATTTCCTTTGCAACCGCACACACTTCAGTATATTTCTTTCCGGTGTATTGGTAGTTGTACTTGGGCATATTCGGAATCCCCAAGTAACGGTAACAAAGAATGGTTGTCTTATTGAATACGATGTACTCCTGCGGATTCATATAGGAAAGCAGTTCACTGATTGTAGCAGGTCCCATACCTTTTACAGATTTCAGAAAAAAATCCCACCGTTTCTCTACAGAGGCAGATCCGTACAACAGGTCGGCTAACTGCTTTTTAAGCGTAGAAAAGCCATTATCTTCAATCAGCTTATCGACAACATATTTTTTGTTTCCCCACATCAGAACTGCCCAAAGCCTGCTGATATACTCAAGGAAATCTTCTTCGGTCATTGCCAAGAGCTTATCTTTGGTGAAGGATTGGTAGTATGCTTTTCGCTCTTTCCGTTCATTCCAGTTTTCTTCGTAATATGCGGCATTGGTGGATTGCTTTTTTATAAACGCCTGAATTGCTATAGAAAGCTTCTGTGTGTCCATACTCACTCCTCCATATTATCCGTCCAAAGCTCGCACTGCGTCATAACAGTTTGAACCGCATCGTCCATCCCTTCGGGCGGATACTTATGTTTTTTCAA
>ERZ779865.2018-NODE-2018-length-13614-cov-2.276274_pt1 | contig 13614 bp, 23 predicted proteins | sample MGYA00433088_ERZ779865 | MGnify/ENA primary metagenome ERZ779865 (study PRJEB29588, sample SAMEA2151703) | human gut metagenome | biome: human gut; feature: human-associated habitat; material: faeces | place: Denmark | collected 2008/2010 ... | reverse complement strand
CAGGGCGGAACCGTCGGTGTAAACGGTTATTTTATCGCTCATTCTTCTCCTTTTTCTCTGAATGTTTGTTCCCACTCTTCACTCAGCTTTTCCATGACTTCGTTTAAATCCATCCCCAGGGGGACTGTTATTTTCATGTCAACCATACATCCCACCAGTCCTCTGCCTCGTTTCTCTTGGCAATACTTGTTTCTGCTTCGATAAACAAAGCCTTGAAACGCTTCGTAAAATCTGACCGCCCGTTCCAGATCTTTTTCCTGCTGGGTGGCTTCTCGGTATTTCAAGTCAACCGCCAGATGTTTTGAATAACCATCAGTAAAAACGCTCTTATCAAGTTGTAAATAATACGGTTTTTCATATTCCATAGAGTTAATAAATTCCTCAAAAACTTCGCGTTTGGCATATTTTTCTCTTAACTCAATAATATTTACGCCATCTTTCATAGCTTCCAGTGCTTGATCACGATTAACTTTTTCCGTACATCTATACAGTTTCATTGTCCTCCACCTCTCCGACTCCGTCTGCATACTGTTCGAGCTCGTCTCTCATTCCCAGGCGCTGCACCGCGGCCACCAGGCCGTATGCCAGGCGTACCAGGTCGAACGGTTTCACGTCCAGCATTTCAACCGATAAATCGTCGCTGCCCTTTTCCAGGTCCACGCAACACCCACTTTGAATTTCTTTCGTGCTGCCGTCGCTGTATCTCACTGTAATGCCGGTAATATCACGGCTCTTTTCTTCTCCCATGGCTCTCACTCCTTGATTTTCTCGTTGGCCCATTCCATCAGGTCACATAATTTTTTCAGAATCCAGCTGTTGCTGTGCTTCCTGTACTCTGCAATTTTCTTTTTGTTCTGTTCGTACTCTGTCACTTTTATGCTTCCTCCGTTCCGTTCAGCAGCTCGTCAAGCCGCGGTATCAGTAAGATAACACTGCTACTTGCATGAAGCATTGTAGGGGCATTTACTACTCTATCCAGCAAATAACCATATATCAGTGCTGGTGTTGCGTCTTTTGTTTCATTTCGGAATTCCTCCCGCCGTGCTTCTGCTTTTCTGTAAATCCTTGTATTTCTGGAAAAATCCGCAATTTCCTTTACCAGCGTTTTTGCTTTCTGCGAAAAAATCACATTTTCTTTTCCCTCTTTGCCGTCATTTTCTTTCATTACATCCTCAAGCAATTCCACAACTGCTGCGTTCATTTCAATGGAATTGCTTATTTTGTTACTCCCTTGGCTCATGCTGTTCAATCCTCTCTTTCGCCATCTGATAATATTCTGGATCCAACTCTATCCCTACAAATTCCCGCCCCGTATTCAGGCAGGCAACGCCGGTGCTACCAGCTCCCATGCAGTTGTCCAGGACTGTCTCTCCTGGGTTCGTGTAGGTCTTGACCAGGTATTCCAGTAGGTCCACGGGCTTCTGTGTCGGGTGCAGGCGTTTGGCCTTGTCTCCGGTGCTGTATTGCAGCACGTCCACCGGATACCGGTCCGTGGAGACGTATGGAAAGTTTCTTTCCTCCCGGCCCTAGCAGCTGCTGCCGTCCGATTCCCTGGTTCCGTATGCCGTCGCCGTCTTTCTCTGATGCCCGTGTGTCATTTGCGGGTTATAGGTCGGCGGCTTCCGGTAAAATATTTCTATGTTTTCGTGTGTCCTCAGCGGCATTTTCTTAGCGTTCATAAATCCGCTGGGCTGTGTCTTTCTCCATATCCATTCATAGCGGTACATGGCTTTGTTGCTGCTGATCAGCTCCGTGGTAAAAGGTTGTGCGCTAAAAAGTACAATGGCGCCGTTTTCCTTTACCACTCGCCGGTATTGCTTCCACAACTCCTGCAGGTTGATCGGAGTGTCCCACCGGCAGCGTGTTGTGCCATACGGTAGATCGCTCAGCACCATGTCAATGCTGCCGTTCGGGATCCGGTTCATGAGTTCTAGGCAGTCGCCGCACAATAATGTCGGACTATTCATCAGCGTGCCCTCCAACTCTCCCACGTCATATCAATCCCGACGCATGTCTCTTTCAGGCGGTCCAGGGTTTTCTCTGCGTTCCTGCTGTCTCCGCTCTCCGGTGTCATGCGCTGCACCAGCTCCGGGCCGCTGTAATTTGTTGTGATGATCGTCGGCATATATCCCTCATACCTGGCATTTATAATGGCAAATATCTTGCTCACGCCCCACTCGGTCGGCTGCTCGCTGCCTATGTCGTCAATGATCAGGAGCGGCACGTCCTCGTACTGGCTCAGGATGTATGCTTCGTCTACGTCGCTGCCAGCTGCCTTGTAGGTTTCCCGGATCCTGTCCAACAGGTCAATCATGGTCATGCAGATGCAGGCCGTTCCCTCACTGATCAGCTGGTTTGCAATGGCCGCTGCCAGGTGGGTTTTTCCGGTACCATACCCGCCCGCCATAAACAGGCCGTTGCGCTCGATCTCTGGAGGTGTTACGTGGTTGCGGTCGTTTTTAACCGGGCGCATACGCTGGAAGTTGTCGGCATACTTCTTTGCCTGGGTGTATGCCTGGCGGCGTCCCTGGGTGTCCTGGACAAAATTCTCAAAACGTCTGTTCTGGAATCTTGCTTTCATGCCGCTGCGTTCCATCATGCTGCGGAACCGCTGCATTTCTTCCTCCCTGGCTTTCTGCTCTGCCTCAGCTGCCTTGCGGACCTCTTCCTTGGCGTCCCAGTCTTTCCAGAAGTCCTGCGCCTTGCTGCATGTACAGCGCTCCGGGCGACTCTTCCACACGATCACATGTCGCGGCGCTACCGGGCTAACCAGGCCGTAATATTCCAGCTTTCTGCCACAATACTTGCAGCTTACTGTTTCCGGTACCGGCTCCGGCACGCTGTACCCCTCTCTCAGGGCTTCCGCGGTGCTTATGCTGTACTTGTCCGGCTTAGTAGTCTCCGGCTGTGTGGAACCCTGCTGTATGGCTTCCTGCGGCATTGCTGCCATTGTTGCTGTGCTCATTTACGCTTACCTCCTCGCTTATATCCTCCCAGCGTCCTTGATTCAACCAGGTCAGCGGCATAGGCACATACCCGCGTTTCCAGTCGCTGCTCTGCTTGCTTACCTCAATGGCGTGGAGTATATGCTCAGTCATTTCCTCGTCTGGCTTGATCAGCTTCCACTTCTTCCAGCACGCCGGTTTTGCTCTCTTCCGCACTGCCGGAAAGGCGTCCCAAAATCTGCAAAAGCTCTTTTCCAGCGGTGTCTTGGCTGTTTTCCAGTCAGGACTCTGCTTTCTTTTACCTGGCTTTGCCTCTTCCTCGTCGTCAAGTTCCTCCGGTTCCGGGGCGGTCTGTTGCTCGGCAACGACCGTATGTTTTTTAGTATCAGGTATCAGAGAATCCGGTATCAGAGAATCAGCAGGGCTTTTCTTGTGCTGTTCTTGTGTTTGCACTGTACTTGCACCGTGCGCGTATTGTGTTTTTGTGTTTTCCTGCTCTTTTTCGGTCTGATAAGTCCGGAGGTCTTGGCTGTTTTCAGCTGTTCCCGTGCGCCCTTTTACGTGGATTCCTGCCACAACGCCTAGGCCCATATCCTCGCCGGGTGCAGGTATTACACTGGCCTGCTCTTTGCAGTGTGGATTCTGGTGTTTCAAGAAGTTTGTTACCTGTATGTATTGCTCTCCTGCGATCTCGTATCGCTGTATAAATCCGTTATCATTCAGCTGCTGCAGCATGGTGTCAACATCATCTGCAGTCACATCATCATAGCCCAGCAGCTCCTTTTTTATTCGTTTGGGGCGGTCCTGTAAACGTCCCTCACGGTCTGCCAGGCACCACAAGCCTATAAATAATAGGCGGGTCAATGCTGGCAGTTCTCCCAGGATTTCATTGTCAAAAAATCCAGGCTTAATGTTCCTTGCTCTTGCCATTGTTCAGACCTCCTTTAGCACAAGTACACTTCTTTGCCTGTCAGGGCCTGCACGCGCCGCTTAAAGTCTGCGGCCTGGCTGTTGTCATTGCTCAGGTGTAACAGGTAAACCTGCTGCAGCCTGCTTAAATCAAACGATTCCAGCGTTTTTATAACTGTTTCAATGCTCATGTGCGAGCCTATGGTTCTTTTGGCTCTGGCAGCATGTATGCGGCCCTCTTTTACGTTCTGCTCCATTGTCTCAGGGTCGTAATTGGCTTCCATCATTATGTGAGTCAAGCCTACAAAGGTATATTTGATGTAAACCGTATCAGTAAAGTAAAGTACCTTTTCCCCGGTCACTGTGCTCCGGATCAGGAAGCCCAGCGGCTCCGGTACGTCGTGCTCAACATCAAAGGGAAGTACCTCAAATGTGCCTGCATGGAAGCTTTCCAGTGCTCGCACCGTGCAAATTCGGTGCCCGGTTAGGTTTGCCATGTCTGCTGTTCCCTGGCTGGTGTAAATATTCACGCCCATGCGAGCCAGGGCCTTTGCAGCTTTCACATGATCCCCGTGGCCATGTGTCACAAGACAGCCACTCAACTGTGACACCTTATAACCACATCCGGCTTGTATCTGTGCCAGCGGGATCCCTGCATCCAACAACAAACTGCTTTGCCCGTCACTTATGTAATAGGCATTGCCACTGCTGCCGGATGCTATAGGGTTAATCAGCATTAAAACGTCGGTCCTGCTGTGCGGGTTGCTGCTGTGGTGCGCGCCGCTGTAGTGTTACGTGCAGGCTGTGGCTGCGCCTGCGGCTTTGCTGGGCTTCCCAGGTCAAGAGCCTGCTGTCCTCCGTCGTCGGTCAAAAAGGCCGGCTGTGCGGGCTTCTGCGGTGTCTCCTGGGCTTCCGTATCAATAACAACCTGGTTTGCTTCCGCGTCGATCACTTCCTGGGTTTCCATCTGTGCCAGTCTGATCTCCTGCATACGCATGTACTCATAGGCGTCGTCAATCTTTTTCGGGTCCCTCGGCATGTTCTTGGCACTGTAAACCTCACGCTTTACGGTCTTGAGACACATTTCTTCAAACCAGCCCTCTGTTTCAACTTCCACTTTCTGGCCTTTCTCCCAGGCTGTTTTCTTACCTCCCCAAAACTCTCCGGAAGCCTTTTCCGGCTTACGTTTTAAAATATCTTTCAGGGTCATAATGATCAGCTTGTTCTTAGTCGGTTCCTCATACTCAATATAGCCAAATCCTCCAACGATCTGCCCGCGGTCAAATGCGTTGTTAATCTCAAAATCATAGCTTTCAATGCGGTTTTCACGGTTCTTTTTCAGCGGCTTAAAGGTGTCTGTGCTGTAAACCAGCTCTACGGTAACGGATACCGGCTTTTCCAGCGCGTACTTTTCAGCAATATACTGGATTCCGTTATATCCAGGCATCAGGTTGACCACGTACATCTTTGTGCCGGTTCTGGATAAGCGATTGTTATCTTTAAACGGGATAGCGCTCAGGTGATTGTCCTGCATCATGTCCAGGCCCATACGAGCATAGTGCACAACATCCAGTGCCAGGGCGTTCAGGTCTACCGTGTTCCAGTTGATCGGATCCGGATTGTCCCACTTATGATCCTTGTTGTTTTCATTCTTGCTTACGCGCTTCTCCTCGGCCATCTTTAATGCTCTGTCAGTTGCGATAAAATATCCCTGGATCAGCTGTCTCTGGTAATCAGTTACCTGAATGTTTCCGGCCACATTGCTACCGAACTCCTTTAAAACCTTGTTTGTAAATGCCTCGCTGTTGCTCAGGCTCTCCGTTTTCTGTACTGTCATTTCGTTTGCCATGTTCTACTCCTCCATATTCTTAAATAAATCGTCAAAGGTCATTTGTCCGGGCATCGGTTTCTTTTCATCTTCCTCAGCTTGTGCCTTTGCAGCGCACTGGCAACCATACCCTTTTTCTACTGCTTCCGCGCTGGTCAGGAGTCTGCCGCACCGCTTACACCTGCGGGCACGGATTGTAAAAATTTCGCCGTCCATTAGTTGCCTTTCGGTACTTTCGTCATAAACACAATGCTTTTCGTGTTCTTGCGGAAAGTATCTGCAATATTTCCTGCGCCAGGTACCGTTTTCTTGTAGGTACTCGCCAGTTCTTCCAGTGCGGCAATGATCAGCGGCGCCTCGTCCGGGTCCAGTGCTCCAACCTCTGTATTAAACAGGTTTGTCCAGTAATTCATGCCGTTAGTTAATTCCTTGTTAAACTCTCCAAAATCCTGCTTTTCTACGGCTTTCTTAAAACCATTCATTAAAAACTGCGGGTGTACTCTTGTCATGCTCACTTGTCTCCTCTCTCAAATCTCAGGGCCTTGTCTGGTTCGGATACCACCAGGCGGATAACCTGTGTCTGTGTCTGTGTCAGCTTTGTAACAGACTCTGCATTGTCCACAAAGACCGGAAGCTCTACGCCGTAATACTCGGCCAACGTGTCAATCAGTTCCAGGCCTGCATTGATACGTGCTGCGTTGTTCGCACTCTTAAATGGCACCAGGCCAGTTTTACAAGGTACCAGGGCCTCACAATCATCTGCAATGCCGCCGTTCTGCTGTTCGATAAACAACCGGAAACGCAAGGTTTTAAAGCGGCTGTTGATCTTCTCGTCCAGGAGCTTTGTTTTCGCTTTTACAAACTGCTCGCAAAGGTAAATGCCTTTCTGAAGCTGCTCATATTTCGCTGCCAGTTCCTCCTCTTTCTTTTCCAGCTGGGCGATTCTCTCGTCCTGTTTCTTAACCATTGCCAGCTGCGCCTTTTTGCTCTGTTCAGCTTCCAGGCTCTCGTCCAGTTCTTTCAGCTGTCCGCTCAGCACATTGTCTGCCTCAGCAGCTGCCGCTCTGGCATCTTTCAGTTTTTCCTGCAGGCTCTCAATCTGCTCTGTAAACTGTCTGTACTCGGTGGTGTCCTTATAGTCCGTTGTTGCAAGTACCGCTTTTTCAGCTGTTGCCAGGTTCTGCGCTGTTTCTGCTTTCTTCTCTTTCAGTTCCACCAGGCGAGCGTCCAGGGCTTCAATTTCGTCCTGCTCTTTCTTAATCATTCCGCTGCTGCACTCTGCCATGCCGCGCTTGTTGATTGTTTCCAGGTTCTGTGCCTTGGCTGTATTGAAGTTTTCCTTTGCTTCCTCAATTTGCTCTGCCGGAAGCTGCTGGCCGCATGTCGGGCAAATCTCCGATCCGGTCCATTCCTTTTCATTTTCCTCATTCCACTCCGCCAGGAGCTGCTCTCTTCTGCGGTTCAGGCGCTGGATTTCGTTTTCATGTTCGCGCTTGTCCTGCTCGGTGTGCATGATATCCGTTTCAATGGTACTTGCCATATAGCGGAGGTTGCTGATCCGCTCGTAGGCTCCTTTGTTTGCCTCGGCTTCTGCTCTCGCATGTTTGGCCTCTCCGGCAGCTCTCTGGCTTTCCAGTTCTGCGATCTGCTGTCGGATGGTTGTTGTCGCTCCGGATTCTCTGGCAGCCCTCTGGCTTTCCAGTTCCCGGCGCTTCTCTTTAATCTCTGCCATGGTGTTGTCAATGGTCTGTGCATCCAGGCCCGTAACGTCCGGCTTTGCTTTCTCTGCCTCGTCAATACGCTGCGGGATGTCGTCCAGTTCTTTGTCTGTCAGGTTCTTTTCCTTTGCAGCAATGGCTCTGTATTCGTCCACGGTATAATAATTTTCTGCCTTTCCAGGCTTGCGGAGCATTTCCGGAAGTTCTCTCAACAGGTCGCCCTGGCTCTCAATAACCTCATTAAAATCCGCATCCCCGCACACCTGTAACAGGATTTTGCGGCGGTCTGCTACTTTCATGTTTTCCAAAAAGTAGTTGTAAGAGGTCAGCATCTTTGCCAGTTCTTCATCATGGTAAATTTCCAGCAGATTCTTTTTAAACTGGGTTTCGCTTACCGGTACCCCGTCCATGCTGTAATCTGTTGTGTGTCCGGATAACACTGGCTGCGGGTTTCCTTTAATGGTCTTGTAAACTTCGTGGTAATCTTTTTTCAGTACCATTTCCGAACCGTCTGCCAGTTCCACGGTCATTTCCACGCTATGGTGCAGGTTATGGCTGCCGGTGGTTTTTGGCGTGTAGTTCTTTTCTGTGGTGCTCGGCTTGCCGTACATCAGCCAGGTAAAGGCATTGTATACGGTGCTCTTGCCGGTTCCGTTATCGCCATAGATCGCGCTGCTTTCGCCCTGCGGGTCAATTTCCAGTTCTTTCACGCCCTGGAAGTTTTCCAGCTTCATTTTTAAGATTTTCATACTCCTAACGCCTCCTTGTGTGCTTTCATGGCCATTGCCATATTTTTCAGCTGCTTGTGCAGCGTTTCAAAAGTCTCCGGCTCAATGCCTGTAAACTCAACACCGTCTCCAACATAGGCATTACCTACAAAAAGGATGTTTCCCATAATCGGGGAGCGGTGCTTGTCGGTTTCGTACAGGTAACAACCGATCAGGTTCGGCTGCAAACCGTTTCTAAATAAAAATTCTTCATCTACCAACATGCTCACGCACTTGCTGTTTTCTCTCAGTACCGTGGTTGTATGTCCCAGCTCTCTGTAAAGTCTCTTCGGCATGACGTTTTCGACCATGTCACACCCGTCACCGATCAGCTCGCACAACTGTTTGTTCTGTGTTTCCAGTCTGCCCTCCGGAAAATCATGCACTGTGACCTCCAAATCCATGCTAACCTTAATAATTTTGCTCATTTACGATTCCTTTCTCTCATGCTATAATAAGCACAAGCGGTTATTTGATAACTGCGGGTTTCATGCCTCGGACGCTTTGGTCGGTGTCACCGGGGCATTTTCTTTGCACAATTCCATAAAAGCAAGGCTAAAAATTTCCCAGCTCAACGCTGCCTTTGCCTCCTGGATCAGCTGCTCTCTGTAATATGGTTTGCGGCGTTCTCCGCTCGCATCCCCGTATCTGCCTATTATGTACTGCAGCTTTCTGTCTGCGCGTTCCTGCGCTTTCTGCTCAATACTCTCCTCCATTGTCCTCAATAGCTTCTGCCTCCTGTCTTGCTTCTCTCAGGCCAATTTCACGGCCCCATAAAAACATCATTGCCAGTGCTGGAAATACTAAAACCTCGCCGCCCAGGCCTCCGGTTCTGCTGTCCATCACTGCAAACACCATAAGCCCGATCTTTACCAGCGCGCCCCCGGTCAGGATCATTGCTCCCAGGTTAATGCCTGCCGCAATACATCTTTCCAGCTTTACACGGCGCTTGATGGCTTCCTTTCTCGGTGTCAGCTTTTCCTCAACTACAAAGACCTCTGTTTCTCTGTGCATTACTGTCTTTCTTGTCATGTTGTTCCTCCTTATACATCCAGCAGCGTTTTCTGCTCCGGTTCCTCGGCTTCTGTTCTCTGTGCTGCCTTTCCGATGATCGTCTTGGCTCTGTCCTTAAATGCCTCAATCTCTTCCAGTGGTACGTTTACCGCTGTGACCATTCCCTGGCTTGTGTTGTCCGGGCTTACCACTGCAATGTCCACAATGTCGCCAACCTCAACCGGTGCCGGTGTGTAAAATGTGTACTCTCTTCCGGATGGCTGTCCAGCTCTTAAATATTTGAGCTTAATTACGTTTGTTTTCTCCATCTTCCTTGCCTCCTGCTTTTCTGTATTTCATAAATGCCTGCCAGTCGTCGCTTAATACCAGCGCCGCGGCCTCGCATATAATGACATGTTTTACAAGTTCCAGGCTGTCCAGCTGTGCGTTTTCAGCTCCTGCAAATCCCTTTTTCTTTGTGTACCCGATCAGGGTATCAACTGCCTGCTTCAATGCTTCCGGGTTGCTTTCCTGGTGCTCTAAAAACTTCCATGTGTTATCTGCCATCAATACATCCTTTCTTCCAGGTACCTCCTGGATACTCGGCCGGCTGTTACAATCTTGCCTTTTGCTTCCAGCTCTTTGTTTAGCTGTCGCATAATCTTGTACGCGTGGCTTTCTGATATATCCAGCATGGCTGCCACGTCTGCCACTCTCAAAAACTTAGGTGGTTCTTTTGTAGCTGCTGCCGTTCTTCCCATGCTCCTGCACCTCTTTTCTCAATCCGGATACCCTTTGCGGGCTTCGATCTTTTCTATGGCGGCCAGCATTTCGTCAACCTTTTGCCGGGCCTCTGTAAACCGTCTTTTTATTTCCGGTACCATTTCAAGCTCCTCCGGTGTTATTACCCCGTCCTCAACAATCTCTGCAAATTCTGTGAGGGCGTCTTGCATGTCGTCCATGTGTCTCCTCATTCGGAGCACGCATCTTTCTGGCGGCATGTCGCTGATCTCTGCGATTCTGTCTTTTCCTAACGGGCACTCATTAGCACAATACCAGGCTCTCAATTCCGGCTCCGCGTATGCGTCAGCCATAAGTGCCACAACCGTGTTTGGGGTTTTTGTTATGTCCAGCTCGTACTTTTTCAGGCTGTCCTCTGTAACCCCTGGCAAGTAGTCAACAGCTCCGGCTCTCGTCAAGAGCTTTTCGTTGTACTTTGCCGCTTTCAGTCGTGCCTGGCAGTACCTGTTGCCCGCCGCTTTTGTTACTCGGCTTTGCATTTATTTTTTTCCTCCATGTGGCAAAATATAATTGTAAAATAACCTATCTTTCCATTTTGGAAGATTTCTCTTTAAAAAAAAGCACTTCGACGGGCAGTTTAAAAAATTCTGCCAGCGCCTTTGCTTCCTCTAAGGAAAATTTAAGGTCGCCGAGTTCCTTTTTACAGTAGCAAGCCTCCTGAACGCCTATAACGTCGGCACATTCCTTTAAACGGATACCGCGTTCGGTTCGTATCTTGCGTAAATCTTCGTACATCTGCTTCACTCCTTTCTTCCATTTTGGAAACTTTATGGTTATAATATATCTTCTTTTTTGGAAAATGTCAATAGTTAATTTTCTATTTCAGAAAATAATGTTAATGTGGTTACTTTCCACGGTGGAAAGTGATATAATCCAACCAGAAAGGAGGGGTCTACTATCAACAACATCAAAGTTTTACGACAAGAGCGCGGTTGGACTCAGGCTGAATTAGGTCAGCGCCTTAAAGTAAAAGATTCAGCAATTTCCAAATATGAAAACGGCTCCTTGCAGCTATCCGGCGATCTACTTGTTCAGCTGGCGGATATCTTTGGGGTTTCTACTGACTACATCTTAGGTCGTACAAAATACCGCACTTACGAGGGCACTTCCTTTGAAGTTCCAAAAATAATTGATCTGCTCAGCCGCGGGGACATGGAAATGATATCCAACTGGGCGGAAAATCAGGCTCGTATTGCGGACTATGCCAAAATTCTGCAAAAGGCAGAAGCGGCAGACAAAAACAAAAAATAGGAGGTTTTTATGAAAAACAAACATTTGTTTACCCCCCCCCATAAAATAACAGCACTTTTTCTGTCGGGTGTCCTTGTTCTCTCCTGTTCCAGCTGTTCTGGTGCGCAATCTAGTTCAGCATCAGAAACACAACAGCAAACAGAAGTTTCTCATTCCTCCGTTGGTTCGCAAGAGGATCTATCTGCAGCAGAACAAAATCTAACATCTATTTCCTCCGGTTCTGTTTATAGCTCTGTCACATCGCTGGATCAGAACCTTACCTTGCAAGAATCTGATAGCTGTCTATATGTCACAATGGATATACCATCCGGGGAATTCAATGCAAATACCCGCCGTTTCTTTTGGGATTTAGTGCGTGTTATACAAATACCGGATATATGGAATTCTTATACAAGTATGTCTTTCACGTTCATGTCTGGCGACGATATAGCCAATGTTGGAATTTCTGGTTATAGCAATGTTTATTCATTCAATGCAACGCATATAAACATTATGCAGGACCAGGATAAAAATAGTATTTTCGATCAGTTTTATATGGCAGTGCTGGGCGCTCGCGATCTTTCTGTCGCTCAGGATAAAAGTCTGTATGAAATGGCTGAAAAATATGGCACAAGTGGCTATTCACTTCCAGAAGATTACCGCTCTGGTTACTTTTGGGTTATGTCCAGCTTTCCGCACAATGCTGGCTATTCAGTAAACGACACCGCTATTTCAGTACAAGTATCTGCCGAAAACACCAAACAATGCGGTGCTCAGTCTGCACAAGAACTTACTGCTGCCGTTGACGTTTTCAACCAGCTTTGCAACAACGATCCGTTATCTATGCCATACACAAAAATTTCTGTACAGTACCTGGATTCTAATAATTCCAAATTATGGGATTGGTGTTCAGAAAAAAGTGGGGATGCTTGGTCTGTCACACAAAACAGCAGCAACAGTGTAACCTTTGCGGATGGTATACATTCGACAGCAAAATAATAAATGGCGTAAAGTACATTTGCGGGCACCGGTCGGCTGCTCAGCAACGACCATATGGTTTTTAGAATCAGGAATAGGGAATCAGGATTCAGGATTCAGCCGGGCTTTTCTTGTGCCTGCACTGTACTTGCACCGTGCTTTAATTTTTAACATGGAGGTTCGTATGGAAAATTTAGAAATGCTTACGGGCACCTTTCCGGTTGCTCCGGATCAGCTGGCGCATGATCTGGCCGTCGCAAAGCTCATTAAAAGCGGCGCGGTACCGGCCTCAGCTTCCGGCTATACTTATTATGGTGCCTATATTAAATATTTGAATGGGATCGATGTACATAAAACTCACCAGGGCTATTTCTCTATTGACAAGAAAAAGGGGAGTCTGAAAATGTCAGTGGCTAAAGATCCCAAAACCGGCAAGTGGTACAGCAAATTCAGGTACACCGACTGGACCGGTAAAAGGGTGCAAAAGAAAAAAACGGGCTTCATAACCAAACGGGAAGCCCAGGAGTGGGAACGCGAATTTCTTACAAAAGCGGCTGCATCTTGTGACATGTCGTTCGCTTCCCTGGTAGAGTTGTATATGGCAGATTGTAAAACCAGGCTGCGCGCCACCACCTGGGAAAATAAACAGCACCTTATTACAAAAAAACTGCTGCCTTATTTCGGCAGCACGCCAATAAACCAGATCACGCCGCTCATGATCCGCAACTGGCAAAACACGCTCATGGAGCTGCGACAGCCAAATGGTAAACCGTACTCAAAAACATATCTGAAAACTATCAACAACCAGGTTACTGCTATTCTTAACTATGCCGTCAAATACTACGGCCTCCCAGGCAGTCCGGCGGCGGTTGCTGGCAGCATGGGGAAATCAAAAGCGGATACAATGCTATTCTGGACCGAGGACGAGTTCAAAACTTTCATTCAGGCTATAGACAAGCCAACGCCATACTGCGCTTTTAACGTCCTGTTTTATACTGGCATCCGTGAGGGGGAGTTGCTGGCGCTCAGCTTGTCCGACTTCGACTTCACTAATCAGGTGCTGCATATCACAAAAAACTTTGCAGTGGCCAATGGCCGGGAAGTCATATACGAGCCAAAAACTCCAAAAAGCAAGCGCGATATTACTTTGCCGGATTTCCTCTGCGCCATTGTTCAGGACTATGCCGGCCGGCTTCTGGAATACGATCCGGACGACCGCCTGTTCCCATTTACAAAAAGCTGGGTAAACTCCCAACTCCGTGCCGGCTGTAAAAAATCCGGCGTCAAGAAAATTCGTGTGCATGATTTCCGTCATTCTCACGCCAGCCTGCTCATTCACATGGGCTTTCCTATCCTGGCTGTGTCGGAGCGCCTGGGGCACGAAAAGGTACAAACCACTCTGGAGCTATATGGCCATTTGTACCCGGACGTGCATGGCAATGTGG